>Ga0209824_10001558_pt1 | contig 12666 bp, 5 predicted proteins | sample VDWuncwatermetaG_FD_184124 | JGI IMG/M metagenome (GOLD analysis project Ga0209824, IMG submission 184124) | Wastewater microbial communities from Netherlands to study Microbial Dark Matter (Phase II) - VDW unchlorinated drinking water (SPAdes)... ... | reverse complement strand
AAACCTCCTTCCTCGTTAAAGTGTTACCCGAGTTCGTCAACTCGGAAATCACATCAGCTGATGACTTCGATTAAGCTTCAAAGAAATTTCTGATTTTGAAAATGTCGGGACTTTCGACGATGTACCTTCTTAGAGTCAATTTCCTCACTATTTTTTGCTGTAATCAAGTAAATTTGCAGATTGAGGGCGGGTTAGGTTCTGAAACTCTGTCTTTGCAGTCAAAATTGCTGATTTTTGATATAGCTCCGCCACAGCTCTGAGTTAATAAGTCACAGCGCCAAGTCTAGTTATCAAAAAACTCTTGAGCGAAAAAATCGCTTTGCTCTGTCTGCGGCGGTCCGCGGGCCTGCATAAGCCTTGGCGCTGTTGACGATAGCCCCAAATGCTCAAGAATCTGCTTGATCACCTTAGGGTCTTCAATCGCAGCAATGATTTTGATTTTTCCTGTACATTTTGAGCAAAGGTTGATGTCGATGTTAAAAACCCGCTTTAGCAGCCGTGCCCAGGATATGCGTTTGGTTGAAGGCGGGCTTTCCTGTTTAGCATCAGCATCCATGCCTTCTGCTTGCTCCGCCGAAGTTAGCTGTAACTCTGGTTTTTTCTTCGGTACGATGTCTTTTCTGTATTTGTAGTGTGGCGCAAGCATACCGTGGTACCTGGTTAAGTGCACCCTTGGGCGGGGCACCAAGGCCGCAAGCCGCTCCATCAGCTCTAGCGGTGTGAGTTTGATGGCGGTTGTGCCGTCGTCCCAGGGCTTTTTGAATTTGTAAATAACATCGCCATTATCGTTGGTGGATAAGCGCTCTTCAGCAACAGCTGGCCTAGCAATGTAACGGCAGATTTTTTCAAGTTTATCGCGCTCATGGGCGCGGGTCTGAACCCCCGCATGTAGGGAGAACCCAGAGTTTTTTGCAACTAATCCGCTTTTAGAATTGTGGTCGCCGTCTGGAAGTGACTTTAGCACCAAGGCTTTTTTACCCTTCGACGGACCGGTTGCAAACCTGTAGGTGATGCTGCTGGCCTGCAGCTTTGAGAATGTATCTTCCTCCGGAATCTCCAGTTGAAACTCTTGATCGTTATCTTTAACGATGATTTTTTGTCTTTCAAGGTATTTGGTAAATCGTTTGATGATTTGGTTTAGCACTTGATCAAGCTCTGCAAGTGTTGGCGGCTGCGCTGTAAAGAAGTCGATGGGTTCACTTTCTGGCCCAAGCTCATAACAGCCATCAATGAAGAGCTGGTGAAAGTGCGGGTTGCAATTAAGGCTTCCGCCGAAGCGCTGAATCAGCGTAACGGCCCCGGTTTTAGAATTGTGTTTTTGTAGCCCGATTTTTTTCTGGTAATATTTTGAAATCACGGAATGAGTTATCTCTAAAGCTCTCGCCATGATTTTGGGTTTGACGGCAAGACAGAGCCGAATCTGAAACGGAAAACTGATTACCCACTGGCGGATATTCTGTACTGGTAAGACCAAGTCTACCAAGTGAGCTGCGGTCTCGCTCATTCTTCTACCCCCACAACTCGAACAAAAGCCGCGCCGCTTGCAACTGAACGCAACTAAGTGCTCATAATGGCAAGACTCGCATTGTGCACGCAGAAAACCGTAGGCCAGAATTCCGCAGCGCAGGTATTCAATGAACTCTTTAACGACGAAGTCCGGAAGCGGGTAGCCGGTATCACGCAGCACCTGATTCTGAAATGGCAGCCAGTTGTTTTGGATGATTTTGTAAAGAACTGTTTCTTCGGGCTGGTGCCGAGCATAGGTGTATTGTTTTTTTGCAAGATTTGAATCGGCCACAGAAGAGGCAGCCCTGCAATTCTGCGATCAGGCTTTAGAAGCAGTTTAGCCTGAGCTTACTGGTTCACAGCTCCGAACGGCGAATGTGCGTTGACTTAGCCTCACCCCAGCGCCACAACTAACGCATCAACGGTTTTCTTAGCATCCCCGTAGCCTTAGCCTTAGGAGTGGCATCTGGCTTAGCTTTGAGGTACCAACAGCATCACCACCTGCTTCTGATGCTATTTCCCTACCGCCGTAACCCGACGAAACTGCTATAGCTATTATTGCTGCAACTATTACAAGTGTATTAAACCCCTTTATATCGCCTTCACTAAATCCAAAGTTAGTTTGAAATAAATCGGTCGTATTCATTGCAATCAGTGATTGTATCGGAAATGCAAAAGCTAAAATCCACCCCAGAATATTGGCTCGACCACTTGGATCCATAAACATCTTGGGATTATTTTCTGCATAAATATACTTACTCAGGAAAGTATTTGGGCTTGCAAGTTTCCCCGGGTCAGGATCTGTCTGCATGAATCTTCCAGTGGAAGCATCATAATACCTTGCTCTGTAATAATACATATTCAGCTCGGGCTCGAATTCCCTGCCGGTGAAAGCAAATGAACTTCGCACAGGCGCGTTGTCAAAGCCCACCTCAGTACCAGTTGAGTCTTTCACACTACGAAGTACTCCAAACGCCGAATACTCCATCTTCTGAATCACATCACCTGTTGCATTCGTAATTTCATTTACAGTGTTCAAATGATCTTTTAAATAATATACATTACCTGCACTTTGAACTAATCCTGCATTTACCGCTGCGCTTGTAAATTTCGCCCCCAAAACATCATCTGGCCTTAGCGGCGAGTGCGTATAACTTGCAGTTAAGTTATTACCCGCATCAAGTTCAGCCATAATGTTAGGGCCATCGTAATAATATTTTTTAGTACTGGATTTTGTAAAATTTACATGGTCTGTAAGCTGCCGAGTTATTCTTCAGCCTGCAGGATCTTTGATGTTGTACTGGTATCGAATCATATCCCTACTTATCGGCAAAAATATTCGCCAGCATAAATAATTTTTTGCATTTTGTATTAAAGTTATACACTTTAAAATTAAATTTATTCCGATACCCCTAAAGTGGACTGTGAAATAAAAAGCTGTAAAAAGCTACAGGGTTCGGGGCTAACTGTGGATTTTAGGGATGAGACGTATATTAACGAACACTCGAGTTTAAACATGAAGGCCAGAAATCTCGAGCAGAACGCCACATTATAAAAGTTCGCTATATTAGCTACATGAAAGTGAATAAGTCGCGCATTAGATAAGACGTGCTGAAGTAGTGTATTGAGACGCTTTTTTACTTGTGATTGCTGTCACAGGTAAATTTATTCTTATGTTGGATGTACGGTCAAACACGACAACTATCCTGAAATTTTCCGATTCGCAGCCGAGCTGACCGACGTGCTAAAACTCACAGCTCTTCTTTTAAATTCATCTTTCCTCCGTGTTGACTTTCTTAACGGAGAAAACTTAAAATTTGCAAAGGGCCGTGTTTATGCCGGAGTTACAATCTTTTTTGCACAATATATGAATATACTTACCCAAAAAGAGTGATATACAAAAATAATATAAGGATTATACGCCATATCTATGACATTTAAAATATATGTAGTTGGATATACGACACTGACAGTTAAAAAAAATATTAAAGTTGAAAGCCTTAGTATTTTTCTTAAAAAAATAAACTTAGTAAGAATAAACAGCAATAAAAAATAGGGATAAATCTCAGACCAGAAATCTTTATTTTCAAATAATATATATTTAAAAATAAAGATATAGGCCGCTCCACAAAACAAACCTATAATTTGTGTTTTCTTTAAGTTAGAAAAGAAAATATTAGAAAAATAACTCAATAAAATTATGTACGACACAAGTGGAAACAAATTTATTACAACCAACAAAAATTCAAAACTAAATATCGATATCATTTTAGTTGGCCCCTTGAGGAATTTGATGATTACAATTCCCCCCGCTCTCATTGCTTGTACAACCATTAATCCCACTTGGTGCAGTAAAATATGATGTGCCGCTGCCAGCAAACAAAGACCACCAGTTAGCTGCATTCGGATACATTAACGAATCACCCAAAGATTTTCCTATCGGACTTATCATAACTGGCATTATATACCTATTGACACCATAGAACACGCCAGCAGAAACTACACCAGCAACAAAACCACCGCCAAATGCATTTCCAGCTTCATGCCAATCAATCTCACCTTTAAATATACTCTGATTACCAATATTATTAAGATATGAGCCCAGCGCACTACCTAAAATCATACCTGGGTAGCCACCAAAAATGCCTGCCGCAGTTTGCAGAACACCAGTTACAAAGCCCACTAAAGCACTATTCCAGAACTGACTAGACGATGATTTCCAGCCAGCATCTTTTGCTGCATTCATATTATTACCAGCACCAATTAATCCGCCCGCAATAATTGCAAAAAATATAAGCCAACCGAACTTACCACTTGGATCACTGAACATCACCGGATTATTCGCCGTATAAATATATTTGCTGAGGAAAGTAATCGGCGAAGCCAATTTCCCCGGATCAGGATCTTGCTGCAAGAATCTTCCTACACTTGGATCATAATATCTAGCTCTGTAGTAATACATACCAAGTTCTGGCTCGTACTCTCGACCCGTATAAGTAAACGAGCTTCGAATCGACGCTGATTCAAAATCAACCTCAGCCCCGATCGAATTTTTCACACTTCGCAACACCCCAAACACCGAGTACTCCATCTTCTGAACGATATCGCCCGCAGCGTTTGTAATTTCATTCACAGTGTTCAGATGATCTTTCAGGTAGTACACATTTCCTTCAGAGGTTACAAGCCCATTATTAACCGCGCTAATCGTAAACTTCGCCCCCAGGACATCATCAGGCCTAAGCAGTGAGTGCGTGTAACTGGCAGTTAAATTATTATCTGCATCAAGTTCTGCAATGATGTTATCTCCGTCGTAATAATATTTCTGAGTTTTTGATTTTGAGCTGTCTTCAAAATCTGTAACCTGACGCGAGATACGACGTCCCGCCGGGTCGTATTTATATTCGATGGTTTTAAGTACATTACCATTAAGTGAAGTGCTTGTAACGGTGGCTTTTTTAAGTTGATTTAACGCTGAGTATTCAAATGTATAACTTACACCGTTTTGCTTGTTCGACTTGTAAATAATGTTGCCGTTGGCATCATACACGTAAGTAAATTGTCCATCGTCTTGAATGCGTTGACCTGAATTATCATAAGTTGAACTGACTCCGTTGTACGTGAGTCTATTGCCTAAAGCATCGTAACTGAAGCTTTCATTTTCGCTTGGCGTTTCAGCTTTATTCGCACTGACGAGCTGACCGTTAGTATCGTAATTGTAGCTCAAAGTAGAAGCTGGGCTGCGTTTTTGCGTGATGTAATTTCTTAAATCGTAATTGTATTCATGAAAACCGATCTCGGTACTGTTTTTTAAGTGTGAAATTCTGCTTAAACTAGAACCGGCATCGTAAGCATATTCGGTTCTAGAGCCCGGTCTTGATACCTGTACAAGTCTGCTCGCATCATCGTAGTTAAATCCATAATTGCCAGTAGCACTGCTGCTTAAACCAACAAGCTGATAATTATCTGGGTTGTAGCTGTAAGAAATATTCTGAAAATTACTTTGCAGTGAAGTTCTTAAATCGTTTTTGCTGTACTCGACATCAAGCGTATGCATAGGGTAATTTGTGCCAGATACAGATTCTTGAGTGATTCGTTTTTTTGTGTCACGTTGGTAAGTGATAGAGGCTGTGTTATTTGCAAGACCGATAACTTCATCTTTAATATCATAATCATATAAAATAATATCATCCGCAGTTGTAATTTTTGTAACTTTATTGATTTCATTGTAGGTGTAATGTTTGAACTGATTCGCAGGGTCTTTTTCAGATAATAAATTGCCATTAGGGTCATACGTCATTTGATAAACAAGTCCTGCTGGGTCGGTTTTTTTGATGAGTTGGCCTTTAAAATCATACTCAAATGAAGTGATTTTTTGTTTCGGGTCGGTTATTTGTATTAACTCACCTGTTGGTGAATACGCATACTCAGTTACTTCTGCTTTCGGTGAAATTACTTTGATGAGTCTATTCATTAGGTCGTACTCATAGCTGGTTACCGACTGAGTGCCGCCATCAATATTTGAAGTACTGGTTAATACATTTCCCGCTAGATCATAAGTATAACTTGAAAATTTGTTATTAAGATCAGTTTGTTTTATTAGTTGACCTTTTAGATTGTACTCGTATGTGATTTGATTTTTTAACTCATTTGTGCTACCATCATATACCGCTTTTTTTGTGACGAGCCCTAGTAGGTTATACTCATAACTTACATATTTTCCGTCGGGCGCAGTTTCTCTAGTCAGTTGTTTTTGCGCGTTGTAAGCTTTGGTGCTAACTTTACCAAAAGGGTCAGTTTGGCTCGTGACTTGTCCAAACTCATTATACGTTTGAGATTGCGTAATATCTAAAGTTACATTTTTAGTTTGAATCACATCTCCAAACACAGGGTCGTAAGTGCTTTGTGTGATTGAACCATCTATATCGGTGATTTCAATAGGTCGGCCTTCGATATCACGCTTAATTTTAGTAACTCTGCCTTTTGCATCGGTTATGGTTGAAATATAGCCTTCAAAATCTTTAGCTAATTCAGTTTTATTGCCATTCGGGTCAATAATCGATTCATTAAGTTTATCGCTGCCTGAACCAAGCTGCTTAGGTATTGTTACACCAGCCTCGAAATTTTCTAAATTGCTACTGCCGCTGTCATTGATAGTCACAGCGGTATTATCTGGCTGAATAACTTTTTGTAATCGATTATAAGCATTGTACTGATACTCACGGCGTGAGTTTTTTTGGTCAGTTTCAGCAATCATTAAGCCATCAGAACTGTATTCAAATCGTTTTGTTGTGGCATCAGGGTAACTAACCGATTTTAAATTGCCTGAAAAATCATAGTTAAGTTCGGTTATTCGATTGGCAGGGTCGATAATTCTTGAAAGTTTATCGCCAGAATAAATATATTGTATTGACTCACCGGTTGGTGCTTTAACTTCGGTTAATCTTTTTTGTGCATCATAACTGTAATGAATAACGCGGTTAACATTATCAACTACAGAGGTTTGCAGACCTAAATTATTAAAATAAACCCGGCTACTATCGCGGTAGGTTCTAACCCATGTGCCGTCTTGTAAACGTTGTAACTGTGAATGATCTTTTGTCGTTGGTGAAAAACCCAAAACACCACCAGTTGTATTTTGAAAAATCACGCGTCTTATTTTATTGTTGCCACTATCAGCAATTAAAAGATTATTATTTTCATCAAGACCTAAGTGCGTTGGTGCATTTAGTCTGGCATCAAGCGCTGTACTACCATCACCTGAAAACCCAGCCTGACCATTACCAGCAATAGTAAACGCTTGATCGGTATTTAAATTTATTCTAACAACTCGATTATTGCCAGTATCAGCCACATATAAATAATTATTAGCTTGGTCTAAAATTAAACCATAAGGCTTATTAAATAATACTTCTTGTGCTTTTGACTCATTAGTTAATTTACCGTTAACTGGGTCACCAGCCACAATTGAAATATTACCGTTGGTGTCGACTTTTCTGATATAACCGCTTTCACTTGAAATATATAAGTTGCCTATTGAATCATACACCAGCCCTTTGGGATGATTTATTGAGGCCTCGATAGCAAGGCCACCATTGCCTATGTCGCCAGTTTGCCCGGTACCTGCAATAACTCCAGTTGCGCCAGTTGATACATTCAGCCATCTAACTTTATGAAAACCATAATCGGCAATTGCTACAACATCAGGTGTTGGGCTAGCTACAATACTCATTGGCGTGTTAAGCGTCTGCTTACCATTAACTATAGCATCTGAACCACTATAGGGAATTTCGCTTGGCTGAGTAAATAATGAAGTACACTGATTTTGACCTAGATATGTGTTACGTGTTCTGATCTGAGAACCACATAGCAAGCCAGGCATACTATTACAATATTGACTTATTGCTTCTCCTTGTATTTCTTTTGTTTCTTTAAAATCATTTAAAAATTGCGGCGGCAAAGATTGAGAACCCAAAATTCTCTTTGCTGTTAAAAGTTGCGCTTCAAAAACCGAATGTCTATATGCATCTACACCAATAACTCGGTCACCTAAGCTTAACATACTAATAGGCTTCGAAAGAAATAAGTAATCACTAGTATGTGTTGTACATGAAGAGTAATAAATACGAGGATCGCAAACAATTTCCTCGCGCCAATCTACACAAGCATTTCCACCAGGCCAAGAAATTCTATTTGTACAAACGTTTACTTTATAACAATTTTCAGTAAAGTAATTGTAATAGTCATGACCTTTTAATTGACCATCTAACCAATAGTTACTACCGATTTTTTTTTTGGAAATACGATCATTAAAATAGGTAAGACTTAATATTTCTAAATTATCATGAATAGATGCTACGCTCACATGTGGCCAGCTATTTAAAGCCACACCACGACTTATATCAACGCCTTGGTTTGCGCCATCTATAACTGTTTGAATGGTGTTGCTAATCGCATATGATGAAATGCCCCCATCAGCTTCTTCAAGCATAATTTTGTTACTACTTGGGTTTACTATTTTTTGAAACCCAGCAATCTTCCAGCCTGTACCAGCTTCTGAGTTTCTATAATTTTGTACAAATACCGAATCTATTAAGTCTTGTCCGAAAACTTTTTCAGGAGACGAATAATCAAGATCTTCTGCGGGGAACGCTTCTTTTGCATCCATCCCCTCAGTCCAATATTCAGTTATATAAGTACCCATCATCAGCTCTTTAAAATAAACATCATAGTGGGCTTGATACGGATATATACCGCTATCAAAGTACTCATTGCTATTTTTTAATAGATTAACCCCAAAACTGATCGCCGCCATCTGCGGTATATCACTAAAAACTTCTTTGTCTGTAACAAGATTTCCTATTTTTAAACTAGCCTCAACTCGTTGTGGCTGAATTTCTGAGGTTACATTAAAATAACTCGTATCGTACTGAACATTATTATAAAAAGTTTTTGGATCTTTACTACAAAAATTTATACCACCAAAGGCATACCTTTTACAAAGCTCTATTTCAAGCTCATATGATTCAAATTCAGACCAAACTTGATTTGGCAAAGTCACATCAACTTTAGTCTTAGCAAAATCAAATAAATTTGTAACCAGCGCCGCAGGCTTAGCCCATGCACTTTTATAAATTAGTTTTGGTGCAAAAGAATTACCTAATACCTTAAATGATGGTAATTCAATTTGCGAAGTTAATGCGCCATTAAATGTGTCAGCACCTGGTTTATCTTGCGCGCCAATTGATCTAACATTCGGCCCAACAATTGTTGCATAGGCTAATGAAAAATGCCTAATTCCTTGATTTGGTTTAGTTGTAATACTTTGCCCGTCAGCTGTGACTTTCGCGGCACCACCAATTTCCCACCTGCCAGTTTTTGAGTTCATCAGCATAACCACAAGTTCTGTCGCTGGCGGAAACTCATTCACATTCGGTAGTGTTAACTCAACTGGTTTAGCAAACGTCGTTCCCGAAGGCTCTAAAGCCACCACAGTTTTAGGCTTTGCCCATTTCGGTACGCTGATTGTGGCACGATCTGCTGGTATGGTTTGTAAGCTTATTAAACTTTGACTTTGGCCATTAGGAAACTGCACTGCACCTGATGGTATGCTTAAAGCCACTCCAGGCGCATGCGCATCTGTAACCGTTCCGCCAGATTGGGCCACGATATTTGTAGCACTACCATCTAAATAAGTCGGCGCCAGATAAATCGGCGTCTGCAAAATATTACTCTGCCTTACACCAATTGTAATGCTCACCGAAGTTTTTGAAAATTTTCGCGGCGTAGCCTGTGCTGATAAAATAACACCTGTGCCATCAATAACCAGTTGCTGATCGCCCGTAACTTTTCTGTTCGGAAAATTTGATTTTAAAAATTTAAACACCCCATTACTATCGGTATAAGTAACAAGCGGTGTACCCACAATCGACACCTGTGCGTTCACTAACGCAAAATCATCTGTATCGCGCACAACTCCCGATAAAATCACATCATTATCTGCATCAAGTTCGTAATTATAACTAACAGTTTCATTTTTGCGGTGATCATAAACACTGACTTTATAAGAACTTGATGGATTCATTGAAACCATAAAGCTGCCTTTTGCATCAGCTGTAATTATTTCTGAGCTGAAAAACCCCCTTGAAACAGTCACTGTATAGTTCGGTCTTGTGGCACCAACCGCGCCTTTTACAAAAACTTTATTATTCGGTTCATCTACATATAGACCTATTAAAGATTGATTCAGCGGTCTTGAAATCGCATAAACCGTGATTGTTTTTTCTCCGATATTGCCGGCTTTGTCGGTAGCTTGAGCGGTTAATGCCGTATTGCCTTCAAGCACTGTTGAAAAATTTGTACTTAAGTTTGTGGTTTCACCTGATATACTAATAGCCTGATCATTTAGTTTAGCTGAAACTACGGGCTCATTGGTGCTAAGACTTACTTGAAAATAAAAACCATCAACTGAATCATCTTGAACCGGCGAAATAAAAGTCAAAGTCGGCGGCGTGGTATCTCTAATAATCGTTTTGATGTCGCTGATTGCAATATTTCCTGCCGCATCTTCACTTACAACTTTTACTAAATTAGCTCCCTCTTTGTTAAGATTTAAAGTCGCGGTAAAAAATACACTCGCTGTGGTTTGTTGCAATTCTTCATTAACAAATATTTGCGTCGTGGTCGGGCTTAAGTCGGCTATACCAATTGGTACCTGATATGTGAGTTTATTGGTTAGTGCGTTTTCTGGCACACCCAAACTTATTTTAGGAAGAGCTCTATCAATCCTAAAATTAATCTTATGCGGGCTTGCCGCATTCAAAGCTAAATCTTTAACATTGGCTGTAAGGCTGTAAAGCCCCTCGCTCAGCGGGTTTAAATCAGCACTAAAAGCATACTCCCAGCCGTCACCGATTTTAAGTTTTGCAAATTTTGAGCTGACGTCTTGGTTAACAGCTTCGCTGCTGATTAAAGACCCGGTTAATTTTGCGTTAAATGTTGCAGCATCAATTCTTCCGAAGGCATCCGTAGCGCGCAAATTGACATAATTTAAATTCTGATAATACAAAAGACCACTTGCTGAACTTGGCGAAGATTCTGCAAGCCAAATAGGTTTAACTGTGTCGTTAACCACAGGTATTTTTTGCGATACCCAACCTATGCGTTTTTTTAGTTTATTTTTTTCAGCATGATACAATGCCACTGAAAAAATATTCGCATTAACCGGTAAAAGCCTGTCTGTTGTGTACGTATAAGAAATGCTTTCACCACCATTTAAGTTCTGCGCATGGCTAGTAAAAAGCGTTTTGTCATTAAAAATAAATTGTGCGGCTTTTAGGTCTTTTTCATCATCGTCATCATGTTCGCCGCTCTTGCGCAAATTTGTAACTGACGCTGTTATTTTTGTACTCATACCTTCAATGGCGGTACCAATTTCAGAATTAATAATAAAACGATACTTATTCATAATCGTTGAAATCTGGCTTGAATTAGCTGTTAAATTATCAACTTGCAAAGCATAGATATTCTCTGCTAATAAATTTTCGCTTTTGTTAATACTTTGGCTGAGCTTTTGGCTGAGTTTACTAAGTTTTTCAATTTGTTTGTTAATGTAAGTAATCGAAGCTGCACTGGCTTTTTCTTTTTGCGATTTACGTTTAAGTTCATTGAGTGCTAAAATACGGCGCTCAAGTTTGGCTCTGATCTGCGCAAGACGCTTTAAAAGGCCTTTGTTTTTATGGTTGTTATACACTTTTACTGTAAACTGGTTTAAATCGCTGGCGTTGATATTATTAGCAGTAAAAGAAAATTTAATTTCATCTTTGCTAATACCCGTAAGCTGCAAGCTATTACTTACATCTACAGCTTCGCTCGGAAAGCCCGCCACTGTATCAAGGCCGTCTTTTTTAAACTCTTCAAGCAAGTTTCTTTTACTATCACCTGCTTTATTAACAGCCTTAATGCTACCTAAGAATTTAACGCCCTCGGTGCTTTTAACATTGATTTTATCGGGTTTAATGCTGATGAGTAACCCGCGCTCGGGCGCTGAGTTATAATCATCAGCCTGTGTTGCTATTGATAAACCTAAAACTAAAAACAGAACTGTAAATAATGTTTTCATATTACTTCACCCATTCTTTAATTTCGTTTTTAGAAGCTAATACACCCTCATTTTGCAAAAGTGCTACATCTTCGTCAGTTAAGGCGTAGGCACTGTCTTGATTTAATTTATCTTTTATTTCGGCGATTTGATCTTTTGTGGCACTCACCGCCGCTGTGTCTTGGTTAATAACACTATCAATGGCATCAGCAATACTATCGGTGATAGAGCCTGAGTTTGAGCCTGATTCTGACTGAGTACAGCCTACGAATACACTTAAACTTACTAAAACAAGACAAATTTTAAATAATACGTGGTGGTTCACGATAGCCTCTAATTAATTTTTCAATTAATTTATATTTTACAGCCTATCGCCCAGTTTCAAACTTAACTTGAGTATCAAAATGAGACACTGTTTAATTAATTCAGTTAAATTGTACATCATCGAAAGTCCCGACATTTTCAAAATGAATCACTAATAATAATCTAGATTCACGAACACAAGGAGGTGTCGAATGGATTTAGCGATTTTAAAAAAGAAATTGAGTTCTTATAAGACCGAT
>Ga0209824_10001557_pt1 | contig 12667 bp, 7 predicted proteins | sample VDWuncwatermetaG_FD_184124 | JGI IMG/M metagenome (GOLD analysis project Ga0209824, IMG submission 184124) | Wastewater microbial communities from Netherlands to study Microbial Dark Matter (Phase II) - VDW unchlorinated drinking water (SPAdes)... ... | reverse complement strand
GGTCCATGTTCCTAGCCACTTTAAAGGTCAGCTCGCCTGTTTCCTTATCCTTGAGCATAAGAAACCCTCGTTCTGCATTCACTACTTTAATCACCATATCCATAATCAAATTGAGTAACTGATCCATGTCGAGAACCGAATTGATTACTTTCCCAATCTTTACCAAAGTCTCCATCTCTTTTTCTGATTTTTCTACTTGCGAAAATTCCTTCTTTAACGCCTGATACGATTTTAGCATCTCCATAAAGATATCTTGAATGTTAGAAAGGGTATCCTTGGATTCTTCGTCACGAAAGAGATACTTCTGAATATTTTTGAGATGAGTTTCGAATGCAGAGAGTGTATCCTGAAGGGACATATTTATCTTTGATAAAAAGAGTAAGTATTAATATTCGTCATTATAAAACTGTCTCATGTTATAGTAAACGCCAAAAGAAAGTTGTCATTGCGGGGGCACTAGCCCAAAGCAACCTCAAATAGTGATTGCTTCGCTGTCGCTCGCAATGACGTTTTCATGACAACTTATTTAATGCGTTCACTATAGTAAGTATTTTTACAGCATAAATCTATTACACTTTAATTCACCTTTACCTTTTTAATATCTTCCAGTATTTCCCGTATGCCTTGGTATCGATCTTCTTGCTTCTTTTCGATAGTTTTCAACACCACTTTTCCCAGGCGCTCAGAAATAGTAGGATTAACGAGTGAAGGAGGCTCTGGAGTTTCATGAATGTGTCGGTATCCTATGTCGCCTTCTAAGAACGGAACTCTCCCTGTTATCATTTCGTAAAAAGTAATACCCAATGAATAGATGTCGCTACGATTATCGGTTGGCCTACCCTTGATTTGTTCGGGAGACATGTAGAGAGGGGTACCTAGAATCTGACCAACCATAGTCATTTTTGTGGCATTATTTATACTTGCTAAACCGAAATCAGTAATTTTTACCCTTCCGTCTCTTGTCAACATAATATTTTCAGGCTTTATGTCTCGATGGATGATTCCCTTTGAATGTGCGGCTTCAAGGGCATCACAGATTTCGATAGCAATTCCTAAAAATTCATCAACGGACATTATTCTTTTATTTTGCTTTTCTCTGAGATTTCCACCATCAACAAACTCCATAGCGATGTACATCGGTTCTCCCACATTGATATCAAAGATTGTAACAATCCCAGGATGTTGAAGGGCGCTTGCTGACTGCGCCTCACGAATAAACCGATGAATCGCCTCCGTATTGCTCCTGAAATCGTCAAGAATTACCTTCAAGGCAACAAGCCTGCCGAGAATCTTATCTTTCGCCTTGTAAATTGATCCCATTCCACCTGCGCCAATTTTTTCAATTTGACTATATCTATCTTCTAATCTTGATAGACCTTTATCTTTTTTACCAACAAGAGGATTCGAGGGAAGACGGTCTATTCTATATGCCACATCTCTATATTTAACATCAAAAGAAAGTATCTGACTATATACCTCTCTCGCCTTATCAAAAAGACCTTTTTCCTCATAGGCATTGCCAATCTTATAAAACATTTCTGCCTTTTTATCTTCAGGAATTTTTAATTCCTTTATCTTCCTGAAATTTTCATCAGCCAGAGCAACAAATCCCTTCGATAGAAAAGAAATACCTACCCGACACAATGCCTCTGGCTGATACTGAGATTCCGATTTAGCGACCTTTTGAAAAAGAGATATAGCGACCTTTTCGTCGGCATCCCTTTTTAAATATAGTTCTCCTAATTCAAAATTTATCTTATTTGCCTCCTCAGCGGAAAGATTACCATCTCTCAACCGCTCCTCATACTCGCCTATCTTATTCTGGATGATAAAACCTTCGACATCCTTAAGCCTCGTATTATATTCACTTTTATCAGGTCTTAATTCTATCAATTTTTTCAGTTTTTCTCTGGCAATCTCGAGATTTCCTTCCATGAATAAGCGATCTACGGCCTGTAAAAGTATATCCTCTAACCTTGACTGATATTCTAAGTTTGTCGGTTTTAAAGTCATTAACAATTTAATCTTTTCCTCTGCAGCGTTAAAGTCTCCCCCTTCCAAATAGAAACTCGTCATGTAACTAATAAGTCCTTCATCTTTCTTTACAAGACTTAATACTTTTTCAAAACACTTCGCGGCAGCTTCTCTCTTCCCTCGATTTCTTTCATAAAAGAGTTTATACTCAGAAATGGCCATCTGATATTCTCCTTTAGCAAGATATATACCTCCTAGAAAAAGCGGTATATTCGGATCCGACCCGCTATATTCAGAAAAAAACGCTATTGCCTTATCTACCTTTTTTGAACAGCGATAGAAATTTCCCAAGATATAAACATCAAAAATATTTTTCCTGTTCTTTACAGACCCTTCGTAAAATGGTATTTCTTCTTGGAGCGTTCCCTTTTTATTATATGCTTCATATAAAATATTATATGCATCTTCGTTAGTAGCATCTTCCTTTATCAATTCCAGCAGTTCTTCAACAGCATCATCAATGCGGTGAGGGCATTTCTTTATTAGATTTTGATATTCACTCAGTGCAAGGTCATATTTTTTCTGTTTGATATAGATCCTTGCCGCTAGATAAAACTTGTCTGAGAAATAGCTTCCTAGCGGTTTCAAACTATTAAAGATCTTGAGAGATTGCTCATATTCACCCTTCTCATACAAAATTTCACCCATAACCTGATGATGCCGCATATAACGAACGCCAAGACTCATACTCTGTTTTACAATGTCAGGATTTGGATTGAGGGAATAAATTCTATCGCAAACTTTAAATGCATCATCTATCATTTTTTTCCTTCGATAAGCTACCGCCAGGTCATTGAGGATTCTGATATCTTCCATTCCTTCTTGAAACAGTTTCTCCCCAACCTTAACTATCTCGTCCCAGTTTCCTTTTTGATACAAATTATCCAGTTTTTTAGTCTTATCAAACATATTTAGACTACTTGCTCGCCAAAAAACTTAATCTGTTAATTAAATGGTTGAGTTTGAGGTCTAGTTATATTCTCGTTTTCGGTTATACTATTTTAATTTTCTCTTGTTAAAAATCTTCCTTTTCCTAAATCAATTCGTCCCGCGGATACCATAGGTATAATATAAATTTATCCATGCAACTTTGTTTCACAAAAGGAAGGTTCTTTTCGATGTGGTGTTAAGCTCGTAGCAGTGAGAACTAAAGGATGTTTTGGTTGAAGACTCATGGATATGGATTGAATTCCCACGCGTAATGTCTTATAAATTCTTACCGTACCTTTCTAGATAAGTACATGTCACACCCAAGTTCACCCTACCCAGAAAATCTTCTCACTAGTTTCGGACATCCTCTGGTGGACAATATTCCCAAACTCTTTCAATTCGTGTTTGGAGATATCGATAAAACTGGAGCAATATTGAGCATGCGATGATATCATTTTCGCCCGCATTCGATCTTCTAAAAACATTTCCCAAAGGCTGTCAATCATAACTCATCCTCTTTTAAAAAGGGATATAATCGGAAAATGACGGAACGGTAAAAATTCTGCCGTTTATGATAATAAAATTATTATAATAGTCAAGCCAAAACCATGGCTATTAACTGCTTGCGGAATACACTTGTGGCGGGGCAGCTTATCTAAAAGAAGAAATTACGGCGTGTAAGTCGTTCTGGGAAAAATTATTTCAGTATATTTTCTAAAAACTTTCCTGTATAGGATCGTTCAACTTTTGCAATCTGCTCCGGGGTGCCTGTAGCCACAACTTCACCGCCGTTTACACCGCCTTCCGGACCTAAATCTATAACGTAATCAGCCGTTTTGATAACCTCCAGATTGTGCTCTATTACCAGCACCGTATTGCCCATATCGACTAGTCTGTGCAATATTTTTAGAAGTTGCTGGATGTCGGCAAAATGCAAACCTGTAGTAGGTTCATCCAGAATATAGAGCGTCCTTCCTGTGGCATGCCTCGAAAGTTCTGTGGCAAGTTTAATCCTTTGCGCTTCTCCGCCAGACAGGGAGGTGCTAGACTGTCCTAATTTAATATATCCAAGTCCAACATCCTTGAGTGTTCTTAAAATACGTTCGATCTTTGGGATATTTTTGAAAAATTGGTACGCATCTTCGACACACATGTCGAGAACATCCGCAATATTCTTGTCCTTGTAAACAACTTCCAGCGTTGCTTTATTGTACCGCTTCCCCTTACACTCCTCACATATGACGTACATATCTGGCAAAAAATGCATCTCAACCTTTTTAATTCCTTGTCCTTTACATACCTCACACCTCCCACCGCTCATATTGAAGCTGTATCTTCCCGCCGTGTAGCCTCTGATCTTTGACTCAGGAGTCTGTGCAAAAAGGGAGCGTATTAAATCAAACGCCCTGGCGTAAGTTGCGGGATTCGAGCGTGGGGTACGCCCAATGGGTGATTGGTCGACTTCTATAACTTTGTCAATTTTTTCCACGCCAAGGATTTTCTCATGTTCACCAGGCAATTCGCGACTGCCGTAAAGTAATTTTGCAAGAGCCCGATGCAAGATGTCGTTGACAAGGGTACTTTTCCCAGAACCAGAAACACCAGTTACACAGCAAAAGGTTTTTAAGGGAATTTTCACATTAATGGACTTTAGGTTATGGGCGCGGGCTCCACGTATCTCGATAGAGTTTTTTAAGTTAACATTTTTCCTTTCCGTGGGAAGTTCAATTTGAAGGTTTTGATTGAGATATTGCCCGGTTAATGAATTGGGGTTATTGATGATTTCTTTTAAGGTACCTTGGGCAACGATACTACCGCCTCTTTCGCCCGCGCCGGGGCCAAGGTCAATGATATAATCCGCATGGCGGATGGTGTGTTCATCATGCTCCACAAGGATAACCGTATTTCCATTATCGCGAAGTATTTTCAAAATTTGCAAGAGTCGTTCGTTGTCCCTCGGGTGAAGTCCAATTGTGGGTTCATCCAGCACATAGCAAACACCCATAAGACCAGAACCTACTTGTGTAGCGAGCCGTGTCCTCTGCGCTTCGCCTCCCGAAAGCGTGCCACTGCTACGTCCCAAGGTTAAATAGTGTAATCCGACATCCATCATAAAGTAAAGCCTGCCCTGAATTTCTTTCAGGATTTGTCTTGAAATTACTGCTTGTTGCCCTTCTAATTTCAGTGTCCCAAAAAATTGGAGAGCCTCCTCCACAGTTAACTCCATGATCTCATGAATGGAATTATGATTAATTTTAACTGAAAGTGATTCAGGCCGTAATCGAGACCCTTTACAAACATTGCACGTTATGTAACTCATATAAGCAGAAAGGCGCTTCAAAATGCGTTCACTCGTAGTTTTTTCATAGATGCGTTTGAGATTAGGAATTACTCCCTCGAAACCTCCAGAGCCAAAGAGCATTGCATCCGTTTTCTCTTTCGGTAATTTTATAAAAGGCGTATTCAAGGAAACTGAAAAAGTTTTTGAAAAAATCTTGATTTGGTTATTGTAGTGAGTTTGGGTTAACGATCCCCAATTTTGCCAGGCGTTGACAGCGCCTTCTTTAATGCTCAGGTGTTTATCAGGAACGATTAGTTCCTGGTCAAAATCGAGGTTCGTCCCCAGTCCATCACAGCCAGGGCATGCGCCGTAAGGGCTGTTAAATGAAAACATGCGCGGCGACAGTTCTTCGTATCCAATTCCGCATTCGGGACAGGCGTAGCGTTCACTAAGGATATAATTTGTCCAAGATTTTTCGTGTTCCTGGCTCACCAGCATAACTCCATCCCCTAATTTAAGACATGTTTCAATTGAATCGTAGAGGCGTGTTTGGACAATATCCTTTTTTATGATCAGACGGTCCACGATTACATCAATTTCATGCGTCTTATACCGCGCCAACTTTGGTATTGATTTAAGATCAATAATGGTATTGTCAACACGAACACGTACAAAGCCCTTTTGTAATATTGATTGAAATATCTCTCGATGCTCTCCTTTTTTACCCTTAACGAGCGGGGCAAGGAGCATAATTCTGGTTCCTTGTGGGATTTCCATAATTCTTTGTACCATCTGGTCAATGGTTTGACGCGAAATGGGACATTTACATCTATGACAATAAGGATTGCCGACTCTTGCGTATAAGAGGCGTAAATAGTCGTAGATTTCTGTAACGGTTGCAACTGTGGAGCGTGGACTAGGCGGACAAGTGCGTTGTTCAATGGCAATAGTCGGAGGGATCCCTTCGATGAGTTCTACGTCCGGTTTTTGTATTTGATTCAAAAATTGTCGGGCATAAGAGGAAAGACTTTCAATATAGCGGCGCTGACCTTCTGCATAAATGGTGTCAAACGCAAGGGAGGATTTCCCAGAACCACTGACGCCTGTAATAACAGTAAGCCGATCGCGCGGGACATCAACATTGATCCCTTTTAGATTATGTTCCCTGGCGCCCCGAATGGTAATTAAATTATCAGAGTTATTATCTGGCGTCATTGTTTATGTAAGGCTAACATCCTACATACCACGAATACAAAAGCTCCCAAACAGCACGGTAAGACGAATTTACGCATCATACACGTTCCGGATGCCTTTTTGAGATAGATTCCCATCTTATTTTGCCAATAATGTGATACTTTAAACGGTTACAGACCGATTTCGCTTTTGTGTAAGAATCAAGTCAAGTCTCGGACTAGCTGTACGAGTAATCTAACCCCGACGCCCGTAGCGCCTTTTTGGGTGTAAGCATTGCTTTTATCACACCAGGAAGTACCCGCAATATCAAGATGTACCCACGGATATTTTTCTGTAAACTTGCTTAGAAAACACGCAGCGGTTATGGCTCCAGCATAAGGGCCACCAATGTTTTTTATATCTGCAATATCACTCTTGATTTGTTCTTGATATTCTTCCCACAGAGGAAGTTCCCAAACCCTTTCCCACGACCTTTCCCCTGCAATTTTGACCTTTTTTTTCAGATCTTCATTGTTTCCCAGCATTCCTGTAACTACCGTGCCCAAGGCAATAACACAAGAGCCTGTTAGAGTCGCAAGATCAATGACAGCGCTGGGCTGATATCTTTCTGCATAAGCTAAGGCATCGGCTAAAATTAAACGCCCCTCCGCATCGGTATTTGCAACCTCCGCGGTCTTGCCTGAATAAAATTTAACAATATCGCCCGGTTTGAGCGCCGAACCACTTGGCATATTTTCAGCGCAAGGAATAAGGCCTACGACTTGGCGAGGCAATTTCATCTTGGATATAGCCTTAATAGCTCCCATAACGGCTGCGCCTCCGGACATATCACTTTTCATTTGATCCATGTCTTTTGCCTGTTTTAGACATATACCTCCCGAATCAAATGTAATGCCTTTTCCAACAAAAACAATCGTATCCCGTCTTTTAGATTGTAGGTTGTATTCAAGTATGATGAATTTAGGCGGTTGCATACTGCCCTGCGCAACACCAAGTAAACCACCCATTCCAAGTCTCTTCAATTCTGGCAGAGATAATATCTTGCATCGAATACCCAATTCCTTGGCTAATTTTTTGGCAACTTCCGCTAAAACTTCCGGGGTCTTATCCTTTGCAGGCGTGTTGACGAGATCGCGAGTAAAATACACAGCATCTGCAATAATTTGTCCATGCTTAACGGCTTCCTGAGCAGTCCCCAATGCCGTCTTATTGGATAAAAGAAGGGTAAATGCCTTCAGTTCCTTCTTCTCTTCGGATGGAACATTTTTATATTTTTGAAATGTATAAAGGGCGAGCAGGCATCCTTCAACGTATGCCTGGTACCATTCACTAGATGACGTGGAAGGTATGTCAATTGAGTCCATCACACTCGTAAACTCTTTAAGACCCATATCTCGAATGGTAGTGGCTGTGGTACCTGCTACCTGCCTTATTTTCCCAATAGTTATGTCCTTTTTCATCCCCAGTCCAACGAGCATAATGCGTTTGGCTGGAATTTTTCCATAGGTAGGAAGTGTGATAGTTTTATTCAATTTACTAAGAAATTCTTTTTTTCTGAGCAGCGCTGAGATGGCTTTATTTAAAGCATTATCGTAATAAACAAGCGGAGCACTGAGCGCTTGTGTATCTTCGTATAAATAAAAAACCAATATCTCGGCAGATTCTTTTTTAGCGTCTCCAACTTTTATGCGAATATCCATAACATTCCATCCTTTAATTAAATTTCATCAGAAATTGATCCCACCACAGCTTTCGCCAGTAAAAGGAAATACTTTATTTTTTATACTTCTATTACAACCCCTCATTTATAAGACCGATATTCCTCATTGTCAAGCTATTCTTTCCCCATCACTGGCATAGGCAATGCTTGACATTCTATCCATAAAAGAATATATTTAACCGCTTATGAATCTTATCTAAGAAAGGAATGAGGCGTGTGGGATTATTCTGAAAAAGTTAAAGACCATTTTTTTCATCCTAGAAATGTAGGCGACATTGAAAACCCAGATGCAGTGGGCGAGGTTGGCAGTCTGGCCTGCGGGGATGCATTAAAATTAATGCTAAAACTTGACAAGTCGGGTCGTATTGTGGATGTAAAGTTTAAAACTTTCGGCTGTGGAAGCGCTATTGCCTCCGCGAGTGCGCTAACAGAGATGGTCAAAGGAAAATTGCTCGATGAGGCATCAAAGATTACCGATAACGACATCGCCACGTACCTGGATGGATTGCCAGAACAAAAGATGCACTGCTCCGTGATGGGACGTGAGGCATTAGAAGCCGCCATTGCTAATTACAAGGGACTAAAAATAGAGAAACCCGTCGATGAAGGAACGATCGTTTGCAAATGTTTTGGCGTAACGGATAATAAAATTGCCCATGAGATTAGAGAGCATAAATTAACTACCATCGAGCAAGTTACAAATTTTTGTAAGGCTGGCGGTGGCTGCCGCTCCTGCCATCCTCAAATTCAAGCCATTATAGACGAGGTTTGGCAAAAGGAAAAAGAAAAGACGATAATTGAAAGGGTTAAAAAACCTGTTAAAAAATTGACAAATATTCAAAAGATAAAGTTGGTACAAGATACCATAGAAAAGGTTATTCGCCCCACCCTTCAATCGGATGGCGGCGATATCGAACTGATAGACATAGACGGCGACCGGGTTATGGTTTCTTTTCGAGGAAGTTGTGTCGAGTGTCCTGGTTCAAAAGTTACTTTGAAATCTACCGTAGAAGCAAAACTCAGAGAGTTCGTAACAGATTCACTTATCGTCGAGGAGGTAGCTTCATGAAGGTTGTATACACTGATAATAATGCTACAACAATGGTTGCGCCTGAGGTTGTAGAGGCTATGTTGCCTTATTTCACAGAACATTATGGAAATCCTTCCAGTATGCATACCTTCGGTGGTCAAGTAGCCAAAAAGGTTGATATTGCAAGACAGCAAGTGGCAGATCTCCTCGGAGCCGACCCTGCAGAAATTGTATTTACCAGTTGTGGTACGGAGAGTGATAATGCGGCAATTTGGGGCATACTACGGGCAAATCCGCATAAGAGACATATTGTTACCTCTCGGGTAGAACACCCAGCCGTTTATAATTTGTGTAAATATCTCGCTCAAAATGGTTATCATGTAACGGAACTCGGTGTGGATAGCAGTGGAATGCTCAACCTGAATGAATTAGCCGATGCGGTAAGGGAAGACACTGCAATTGTATCAATTATGTACGCGAACAATGAAACGGGAGTGATTTTCCCCATCGAGGAGATTGGTAGTATTGTTAAGCAAAAAGGTTCTATCTTACATACTGACGCTGTTCAGGCTGTAGGCAAAATACCTTTAAATCTTTCCAAAAGCGCAATAGACCTATTAACACTCTCAGGGCATAAATTACATGCCCCAAAAGGGGTAGGCGCTCTGTTTATTAGAAAAGGAATTACGTTTACGCCTTTTATTATCGGGGGACATCAGGAAAAGAATCGCCGCGGCGGTACGGAAAACGTTCCTTCCATTATTGCACTTGGCAAGGCATGTGAATTGGCAAAAAAATACATAACCGAGGAACAGTCTCGTGTAAAACAATTGAGAGATAAACTGGAGAATGAACTACTTAAAAAGGCACCTGATGCAAGACTGAATGGACATAAAGTGCATCGTCTTCCAAACACTACAAATTTGAGTTTTGAATTTGTGGAAGGAGAGGCAATTTTGTTGCTCCTAAATGAAAAGGGAATCTGCGCCTCGTCAGGTTCCGCCTGCACTTCAGGCTCATTGGAACCATCTCATGTACTCAGGGCAATGGGCGTTCCCTTTACTGCGGTCCATGGTTCTGTGAGGTTGAGTTTAAGCCGGTATAATACGATGGAAGACGTTAACTACATTATCGAACATCTTCCATCGATTATTAGAAGGTTAAGGGAAATATCGCCTTATGGTAGAGAAACAAAATTAAAGGAACAAACCGCACGGGCATCGGCAAGGGCGTAGTACTGTACAACATCCGTAGGGGCACGGTGATCCGCGCTCCTACTCCCTTGAAATTCCTCACGCTGGTTCAATTTGCAAGATTGAAACCAACAAAATACTATTTCCCTTTCGCGGCCTTGATGATAACATATCGGGAAAATTCGCCTCGTTTTACAAGCAGAAGAATACCTTTTTCCTTATCGCCTTCGCTTAATGCCTTCTTGAATTCTGTCACGTTGGTGATTTTCTTTCGGTTTACCTCTTTAATGAAGTCGCCTTCTCTTATGTCTGACATGGCTGCTGGACTTCCTGGCTGAACGCCTGAAACAATTACACCGCTATTTTCTTCGATGCCTAGATTTTTGGCGAGTTCCTTTGTGAGATTCTGCACGGCCATCCCAAGATCTTTCCCGGGCGGCACTGCACCCGGCCCCGCAGCAAATAAGTCTGAGGGTTGTTCACCGATCCTGACGATTAATTCCTTTTCTTTACCTTCTCTCAGAACTTTGACCTTCGCTTTTTTACCAACCTCCGTTTGTGCAACATTATTCCGAAGATGGTTAACGTCTCGGATGGATTTCCCCTCATATTCAACTACAATATCACCACGTTCAAACCCTGCTTCTTTTGCTGGAGAATTATCCTGGATCTCGCTTACAAGAACACCCTCGGTTACTGTGACATTAAACGACTTTGCCAGGTCGGGAGTAATGTCCTGAATAACAACCCCCAGCCAGCCTCGCGTGACTTTGCCTTTTTCTACAAGGTCCTTCATGATGATTTTTACCATATTGACAGGAATGGCAAATCCAATTCCCTGATAACCACCACTTCTGGTGAATATAGCAGTGTTAATACCCATGACTTCCCCTCGTATATTAACGAGAGGTCCTCCGCTGTTACCTGGGTTGATAGCTGCATCTGTTTGAATCATGTCTTCGTACTGCGCAACGCCTATGTTAGCCCTTCCCGTTGCGCTAATGACGCCGATAGAAACTGTTTGCGATAAACCAAAAGGGTTTCCAATAGCGATAGCCCATTGTCCCACTCGAATGGTGTCTGAGTCTCCTAATTTTGCGGAAGGTAAATTACTTCCTTCTATCTTTACTACTGCAACGTCCGTTTGCGGATCAGTGCCAATGACTTTCCCATCAAATTCTCTTTTATCTCCTAATACGACTTTGAGTTCATCGGCATCTTCTACTACATGGTTGTTCGTTATAATATACCCCTTTTCACTGTCAATAATTACACCTGAGCCAAGCCCTTGTATCTTATAGTCCCCTTCAGGAAGCCGCGGCTTGAAAAACCTGTCAAAAAAATCATCCCCAAAAAAATCCCTGAACTGCTGAAACGGGTCAGATTCTTGCTCTTGGTCAGGACCAGGAGGCTTGGGTGGTTGAGAATGATACCGGTCATTCGGCATTTGTCTTTGTTTTTGTGGGCTATGCTTAAAGGTCTTTACTGACGTGATGGAAACAACGGCTGGTTTAACCTGGTTAACTACATTTTCAAAGACATGCTCGAACTGTTGAGCTGTGGCTAATGCCTCTGTATTGGATTCATTTGTCTGTTTGCTTGAAGCATACGACGGTATTTCAGGGAACAAACAACAAGCACTAATTCCAACGCAAAAACCAAATACTAAAAGGGGATGAAGATACGGTTTTTCTACTTTCTGAAGCATGACAACCTCCTTCAAGGTAAAAGTTTAATGTCGCTAACATCTTTGCTGCATTTTATTTTAGATACATTTTTTTGTCAATATAAATCGAATTTTGCATGATACTTCTATAATGCTTGCAATATCTCTTCTGTATTGATAAAATTAGGCAAAAAGTGACAATTGGCAACCTTACTTGAGATTGTAAATAAAGCCAATTCTTCGAAGATAACAACGACACAGAACAATTTTTATTCTCAATAGTAAAGTAAGCGTGTTAGCGTTTTTAAATTTTAAAAACGCCTTCTATAACAGGAACCGATAAGTATTTGTTCCAAAGAAAATTATTGAAAAGGGGAATTATGGATTGGAAGAAAATCTGTATACTAACCGTGTTAGGAATCGTCAGTTCGTCGTTATATCTGCAAAACAGGGCTTTTCCGGCTGATGCATATTTTACACCCCATGATATCAAAAGACAAATTCTTCATTCGATTGAAGAGTCTAAGGAGACTATTGATATTTCAGTTTCGGATATTACCTCAAATGATATTTTGAACGCTTTAGTCAAAGCACAAGAACGCGGAGTGCAAGTAAGGGT
>Ga0209824_10001555_pt1 | contig 12670 bp, 14 predicted proteins | sample VDWuncwatermetaG_FD_184124 | JGI IMG/M metagenome (GOLD analysis project Ga0209824, IMG submission 184124) | Wastewater microbial communities from Netherlands to study Microbial Dark Matter (Phase II) - VDW unchlorinated drinking water (SPAdes)... ... | reverse complement strand
TTCGAAGGCAAAAAGGTAGAGGATATCGTGGATATTGCCACCGCTATCGAGCTGATCCACACCGCCACCCTGCTCCATGACGACATCATTGACGGCGCCGAGTTTCGGCGCGGGAAGGAATCGGCCTACAAGAAGTTCGGCTTGAAGGCCACCCTGGTGACCGGCGATTTTCTCTTTATCAAGGCCTTCGAGTTCGCAGGAAAATTTGATGACACTGTGGTCCAGTGGACCGCGGATGCTTGCACCCGGCTCACCGAAGGCGAGATGCTTCAAGGCTTCTTTAACCGGAATACCGACGTTACTTTTGAGGATTATCTGGAGATCGTAAGGCGCAAAACCGCCTCATTATTTCAGACTGGGGCCAGAGTGGGAGCTTACCTGGCCGGGGCAAATCCATCCGTGGTTAAAAAGATGGACCAGTACGGCCTGAACCTGGGAATTGCCTTTCAAATGATCGATGATGTGCTGGATATCGTAGGCCACAAGGAGCTTCTGGGTAAGTCGATAGGAATGGATCTCCGCGATGGCAATCCCTCTCTCCCCATCATCCTGGCTTTAAATGCGAGACAAAAAGCTGTGACAGAGGCTTTTGAATGCAGCCAACCTACTAATGTGAAAATCCGTGAGGCCATCGAGGCTATCTCCCAGGGAACTGCGATCCAACAAGCCAAGACTTTTTCCAAGAGCTATGCAGGGCGGGCCTTCAAACTAATCAAAAAGCTTCCCCCTTCGCTCGGCCGTAATGGGCTAAAGACCCTGGTCCAGCTCATCGTCGAAAGAGATTTTTAGTGTCCCCTTCGGGGATGGTGGAAACCCCTCGCCTATAGGCGAAGTCGAGATTGCGAAGTGTGAGAGGAGCGAACACGAGCAGTGTTTGCGGCACTGAGGCTCTACACGATCGTCATGCCCTGTGGAGTATTGCCTCGACCGTGGCAATAGGTGTCCACCGAGACGCTACTCCACGGGGCATCCAGGTTTGTTCTGCCCTTCGACTTCGCTCAGGGTCGTGAGGAACTCGAACGACGAGAGAACTGGATTCCCGCTTTCGCGGGAATGACGGCAGGGGATGGTTGCAGTCGGCTTCAAGCCGACAGCGCCTAAACCCCTCGGCTTAAAGCCGAGGGTTGTTCAGTTTTTTCGATAGGCTTTGGTAGCAGTTTTTTCTACCTATTTATCTAATCCCCGCTTGCCTTTAGCTAACAAGATGTCCCTCTCTTCCAACGACAAACGTCAAGAATCAATCCGCGGCATGTTTAGCAGGATCGCCGATCGATACGACCTCCTAAATCGCCTTATCAGCTTCCATTTTGACACATTGTGGAGAAAAAAGGCCGTCGAGGCATTGGCTCTACGGCGGCGAGATCCCATCGTTTTGGACCTCGGTAGCGGCACCGGCGATCTCTCCCTCACGGCAGCCAGAGAGATAAAGGATGGAACGATTATCGGATTGGATTTTTCGCTCAGGATGCTTCAATTGGCGCAGGAGAAAAAACGGCGCCTTCCTTACGGCCGTAGGACAGCCTTCATTCTCGGGAGCGCGCTGGCCCCGCCCTTTAAAGACGAGGTCTTCGATGCAGTCATGACGGCCTTTGTTCTGCGCAACATCCCGGACCTCAATCTTTTTTTCCGTCAAGCCTATCGCCTGCTTCGGCCCGGCGGGAGACTCGTCTCCCTGGACATGTTTCCCCCTTCCCGATTTCCTTTTTCCTTCATTTACTCCTTTTACTTTTACCGGCTGGTTCCATGGATCGGCGCGGCTCTCGCGCATGACCGCAGCGCCTATCAGTATCTCTCCGATTCCGTAAAGACATTTGATTCCCCGGAGACCATTGCCGAACTCATTCGCCGGACCGGCTTCGAGGGTGTTAAAGTCGAGAAATTTATGAGTGGCGCCGTCTGCATCCATGTAGGGGAAAAACCTCGGATGACAAAACAGGCCTGAACATCCATGCAGGCATTTCCAACAGGTTTTTTGCTGCTTTTTTACCAGGTCTCCCTGGGAGGGTTGTTCGCAATAGCAGCCACACCCTTTCATCAACTGGAGAGGGGGTTTTACAAATCAACGGCAGGCGTTCTTTTTGTTGTTGGTTTCCTGGGGCTTCTGGGCAAGGCCGATATCTATGGGAAATCTCTCTCCCTTGGGATAGGGCCGGGCCCGGCTGTCGAGATCTCTTTTTATATCCTCTTCTTGCTCTTTTTTGCCCTCTACCTCATCTCGCTTTGGAGGGAACATGTCGTCTTTAGGGCCCGCTCTTTTTCTCTTGCCCTCTTGACGGGCCTCACCGGACTCGTTACTAGCGCCCACGGCTTTACCCAAGCCTCTCTGTGGTCGTTGGAGACGATTCTCTATCCCTTGAGCTTTTTTTTATCCGCCTTGCTGCTGGGAGGCGTAACTGTCGGCATGTTACTCGGCCACTGGTATCTCATCGATACCGGCCAAAGCATTGATCCATTCGTGCGAATTTTCAAGTTTTTCTGCATCACCCTGATCATTCAGGTTGCTTTTTTCCTCCTTCTCCCGCTGCTGCTCTACCTGTTCGGAAACCCAAACACCGTGCTCGCGCTCCAACGGCTCTGGGAAGAACACGCTTTTCTCCTCTGGACACGGGTATTGGTGGGCCAGGCCGCCCCGATAATAATTTCCATTATGATCTGGCGGACTTTAAAAATCCCCCACACGATGGCGGCAACCGGACTTTTCTATACCGCTTTGCTAGGAGTATTTGTCGGAGAGATTTTAGGAAGGCAAATCCTGGCCAGGACTTCCCTCCCCTTCTGAGATTGGCGAGGATCGAGGATAGAGGGTCGAAGATCGCTATCCTCTATCTTCCATCTTCTATCTTCGGCAAATCCGGCGGGTAGGCCTTTATCGTCGTCACCCTCAGCCCTTTGGAGGTCCAGCCCAAGTCATATCCCACTTCCTGCCCCTCACTAAGGTCGGCAGGTTTTTTGGCCTCTCCTAAAAGAATCACGAACTCAAAAGAGAAAGGTACTTCCCGCCCACTCTCCGTCCGAACCAACCCCATGTTGTTGCTCGGGAAGAGCTTGCTGATAATCCCCTGATGAAAGAGATCCCGCCTCTCCGTCGGCTCTTTATTTTGTTCGCGCCCGGCCACAGCGTCTATTTATAACTGCTTTCAAAGGATGGTCAAGTCCCGGAGGGCTGGTATTCGAGTCCCTTTCCATGAACAACATGTTCCGGCTCCGGGAACGGACCATGAGGATCAAACCAGCAGAGCTCCCGAGTGAAGCTCACCACTTCACCGATGACCACCACGACAGGAGGGCGTAAAGCCGCGGCCTTACCACCAATATCGGCAAGCGTGCCGGTTACAGTCTCTTGTTTCTCCGTAGTCCCCCAGCGAATCAGAGCTACCGGTGTCTCAGGGGAACGCCCGTGGGCTAGAAGTTCGCCGACAATCACAGGAAGATTCTTGAGTCCCATCAGGATAACGAGCGTATCCACCGAAGTGGCCAATCTTTTCCAATTAACCGAACCCTGCGCTTTACAGGCCTCATGGCCAGTAATAACGGCAAATGAGGAGGACATTCCCCGATGGGTCAGCGGGATCCCGGCGTAGGCAGGCGCTGCGAGGGCTGAGCTTATCCCCGGAACGATCTCGAAAGGAATCCCCGCCTTTGCCAGAGCCTCAGCCTCCTCTCCTCCCCTACCAAATACGAAGGGGTCGCCTCCCTTTAGCCTTATCACCTGTTTCCCTCGCCTTGCATGGCTGATGAGAAGCTTATTTATCTCCTCTTGGGGAAGACTGTGACTGCCTGTGAGCTTCCCCGCAAAGATGCGGATGGCCTCAGCTGGCGTTTCCTCTAAGAGGATAGGGTTCACGAGGCGGTCATAGATGACCACTTCAGCCTTGCGCAGGAGTTCCAGGCCGCGCACTGTTATGAGACCAGGATCCCCCGGGCCGGCGCCGACAAGATAAACCTTCCCTGCACTCATATTTCTGCTCCTAACCGTCTGAGGAGATAGGCCTTGGCTTCCCTCTGATTCCCTTCTCTGACGAGCCGACGAAGGTCACCGTCAAGAGCATCGTGCCATGCCTCAACGCTGGGGGATAAACAGTGTTCTTTCATCTTGCGCCTAACATCACACACAATCTCAGCGAGGGTCGCGTAGTCATCCGTAAAGTAAACCTCAAGCTCTTCTCTGATTGCCCTAGCAAGCGCAGGGCTCGACCCTCCGGTTGATACCGCCACCATGAGCTCTCCGCGCCGAAGGACCGATGGAAGGATGAAATCGCAATGGAGCGGATCGTCGGCAACGTTGACCCAAACTCCGCGCTCCTGCCCCTCTCTGTATGCAGCCGCATTCACTTCGGGATCGTCGGTGGCAATATAGACAAGCTGATTGCCAGCTAAGTCACCCGCCCGATACTCACGCATGATATAGCCTATCTTACCTTCCTCCGCCCGAGACTCGAGGGTTTTAGTGAGACTAGGACTAATGACCGTGACAGTTGCCCCAACTTGGAGAAGAGCCTCGATCTTGCGCTCGGCTACCGAGCCACCGCCAACGACCACACAGCGCCGCCCTGCCAAATTCAGAAAGATTGGATAGTATCCCATCACTCTAACGTTTTTCGGTTTTTTAAACATCATTCAAAAAGACGCGTAGATTGCGTGGCTTGACAAACACGCGCTCACCCTCCCTCAATTCAAGTTTGCTGTAACGCTCTGCTGTCAGCTCCGCTTGGATCACTTCATCGCTATTCAGTCAGTCCAACTCCAGGCGCACGAGTGATCCCACAGCACGTACGTCCCGCACAACCGCCTCGATCACCGCACCGTCTCGAGCCCGATCTAGCTCAATATCATGCGGTCTCACAAAGGCAACCGCCGGCGCATCCTGAGTGGCACGATGTTCTGGAACTTCAATCTCAAGCTCCCCCATTTGCGCCCTTCCGGCGTGAACTCGGCCATGGAAGAGATTCACGTTGCCGAGAAAGTGGTATCGCTTCGCAAGCGACGAAAGCCTCTGGTAACGCACTGGATAGAATGCCATCATGCGTTTCCCTTTTTCTGCTTTATTTCCCACAAGATTCCATCCCCTGCCTTGAGCTCTCGAGTAACGGCGCGAGTGAATAGCCTGCTACCGAAGAGACCTATATCCACGGCCCAAGCGCCGTTGCGCAGTTCTTCGGAATAGAGATCAGACGCTACACGCTTTACAAGCGTATCAAAGGAGACTGCGCCTTCTCGCTTGAGCGCGGATACCGCCAAGTGCTCAACGGGCGTGGCTGGCAGCCGCTGCACCGGTTGAAGTAGTTGCACACTGAGCTGGCCAAAGAGATTTTTTCCCAAAATGTAGCCCTTTCTCATTACCCGTTAAACCTAATAATATTAATCGTAATAGTCATGTTTGGAATCAAAAAAAACTTTCCGTCCAGATTCTTTCGATTTTATCCTGGGCTATGTCCCGCCAACTCCCACGAGTCGGTCTCCGTAACTGTCGAGATTTTTTAAGAGTGTGTCTACCTCAAAGGCACGCGGCGTCTTTATAAAAACAGTAAAACGCTGCTTTGGGTCGCCATTATGATCAAGGGTAAATTCGGCTCCTCCGTACAATATCCTTGCCAACGCTTCGAGTTCGGATTTTACCGCGCGGAAAGTCTCCTCCGTATTCGGCGCTACAAGTCGATCATTGATTAAAAAGAGAGCTTCATCGCCTCGAAATTTTATTCTCCCTCCGAGCGCCGGCTCATTTTCAATCCGGCGACAAAACTCAAGCGCGCTCCTAAAGACGAAATGGAGTTTTTCGATATTGCCGCCGCTAAGGGGCTGCTTGCGATTGTCCAGGAGCCCAAGACGATTGCCGGTGTTGTCCATGCTGATATTCGCCTCGTGAGCGATCAGCAAGACCCCAGGGCCGGCATGAACATGATTGTAATCAGCGATATCATAGTATTCTCCGTCCGAGGCCTGAATCCATGAATTGAAGATTCGAATAAAATCCGTCAGAAGGATGCCGTCGGGATTCTCAACAAAAAACTTTACGTTGATCCTCTGGAGGTCCATAATCGACCAAACTATCCTTCGCCTGGGCTGGCATTCCCAGCGACGCTAGCACGGCTGGCACTTTGCAGTTCACTCAGTTTCTTGTAGCAACTGTGCGCTGCGTCGATAAAAAGCTGCGTTTCCTGAAGACGCCGCAGCGCCAAGTCCTCTCCTATCTCACCCCTGCTTTTCAAGGCGTCTCTTGCCTTGAATAGGTAATCTGCAAATTGCCTGCCGGCGTACTTGTCATAAAACAACTGCGTATTGCAAAATCGCTGTTGAAACTCGCTAAGAATAGCCTCCTCGTTGTCCGAAATATCGTAATTCTGGGTTTTAACAATACCCTGTGCCGCCTGGACCATAGCTCCATAAGCCGTCAGTACTGCCTTTTTGAAATCCCCAGAATCAAAGTATATCTGTGCCTCAAAGAGCTCCCGCTCGCTTGCCGCAAGCGTAAATTGTGCCTGAGAAACGACCTCTCCAGCACATTCTCCAACCCCCATATCGGTCAAAGTAAACTCCCGCGGGTCACCCCAATCGCTGTAATAGGAAGGGTCAACATCGTGGGGCGGAACCTTGGTGAGACCGTCGAGCATGGTCTTGACTTCTTTCTTTCCGATCCTGCTGATGAAATCTTGAAAGCTTTCCCCCCTCTGCCGCTCCCTGACATAGCGATCGGTGACCAGTGTGACGACTTCCGGTATCCGTTTCGAGGGAACCGCCCCGACCGGGAGCCCATAGGCCCCGGCATTATCCTTGAACTTCCCGCCCAACATGACCTGAAAGTGGGGTACGGTGTACCCATTGACATTTCTGCTAATGCCGTAAAAACCTATGTCCGCTATATGGTGTTGACCGCATGAATTGAAGCAACCACTTACCTTAATGCGGAGCCCTTTGACGGATTCGTCCAGTTGAAGGCTCGCTTCACTCAGATGGGTACGCAGCTTCCTGGCGAGCCCTCGTGAGGAAGCGATTCCTAGCTTACACGTATCCGTTCCCGGGCAGGCGGTAACATCCACAATCGTGCCGGCATTGGGCTCTCCGAGACCAATCTGACAAAGCGCTTTATAAAGATCAGGTAGATCAGCTTCACTGACCCATCGAAACACGAGGTTCTGTTCCACAGTAGTCCGGATAGTGTCCTTGACAAAGCGTGGCGCAATATCTGCAAGGGCGCGGAGTTGGTCGGCCGTTATGTCGCCAAGAGGAAGAGTAACTGTCGCCACAACGTAACCGGGCTGTTCCTGATGATAGACGTTCGTGGCATACCAGGCATCGAACCCCGCGGGGCGTTCGCTCCCGTCCAAACTCACTCCAGGCTTAAGGGGCTTTTCCGCCCACTCATGGAGCCTTGAAAGATAGTCCGTCCATCGCGGGTCCGCTGCAAGCTTTTCGCGTTCCTCCAGCACCATCCTGCGGAACTCGTCAATCCCTAGATTTGCGACAAGAAACTTGACCCGTGCGCGGGCGCGATTGCGCTTCTCACCCAACCGAGCGAAGACGCGCGACGCGGCCTGTGCAATGGGCAGAAGCTCCTCCTGAGGCAGAAAATCGTTAAAGAGTTGCGCCCTATAAGGCACTGCTCCGAGACCGCCGCCAACGTAGAACTCAAAACCGCGCCGTTCCTCACCGTTCACAACCTTTTTCTTGGCGATTGCCCCCATGTCGTGCATGCTGGTCAAACCGCATGGGTGCTGCTTGCAGCCGGAGAACGCGATCTTAAACTTGCGCCCGAAATCCTGCGTGTCAGGATGACCCAGCAAGAATTTTGAGCAAGCCTTAGCGTATGGGGTTACATCAAAAACTTCATCTTTGCAGACTCCTGCGAGAGGGCACGCGGTTACGTTACGGACCACATTGCCGCACGCCTCTCTTGTAGTGATGCCCACCGCGGCAAGTCGCCGCATCAGAGATGGGGTGTCATCGATATGGACAAAGTGATATTGGATGTCCTGGCGGGTAGTGACGTGTGATATGCCGTCCGCATATTCCTCTGACAAGTCGGCCAGAACTTCCATCTGTTCAGGGTTTAACCCGCCAAAAGGTATTTTTATGCGTATCATGCCGGGGGCATCCCACACCGTTTCAGGCCCCTTCGTCAGACCTCCAGAGGGCAACCGAAGCTTCTGCACCCTTACCCCATCATGCCTTTGACCGTTATCGTAGCGTTGGCCGTATACTCCCCGGCGCAGCCGCGTCTCAGCAAAAACCCGCTCGTCGATCTTGCCTTGCTTTCGGAGTTCGATCTGCGTCTCAAAGATATCAATCTCCCGGGCAAGATCGGGCGGCATAAGGTGTGCAAGCTTTTGCTTCCAGGACTCTACTGCGGTCATAAGATATTCCCTTCAGGAACTTTCGTTAGCTCAATTCTGATATTTTCTATTTATTAAGTCAGTTTTTATATAAAACCATAACGAAAGTCAAGCTTACAAGCCACAATCTAAAGCAGGGGGTGTTTCTGGTGAGCGATCCTGCCCTGAAGCTCCATCAAACCATCGAGAACAGCCTCAGGCCTCGGCGGGCATCCCGGAACATAGACATCGACAGGGACAATCCGGTCAATGCCCTGTACGGTCGCGTAGTTATCGTAAAAGCCGCCGCTGGAAGCGCAGGCCCCAAAGGCCATGACCCATTTCGGTTCGCCCATCTGCTCATACACCCTCTTGAGCACCGGCGCCAGCTTATGGTTAACCGTTCCTATCACCATAAGAAGATCAGCCTGACGCGGACTAAACCGAGGCAAAAGGGCTCCGAAGCGGTCAATATCGTAGGGAGACATCGAGAGCGACATATATTCCATCGCACAGCAGGCGGTAGCAAAAGGATAAGGGAAGAGTGAGTACTTGCGCGCCCAGCCAATCGCCTTATCTACACGCGTGAGAACCACGGACTCGGCAAGCAGCTTATCATCGCCATACTTAGATTCAAATTTGGATTTATCCGAGCTCATGTCGTACATATAAACTATCTGTTACGCAGAAATCAACTCCCCTCCGCTCGATGAATCCCCTTATATTTATGACCTCTCATTACTCCCCCTTGACAAGGAGATACCCCCGTTTTACCCTGACCGAAGCGTAAAAGAATGTTCCTTAACACCGGGGAAGGGATTCCGTTCTCTAACCAAGTTAGGAGATCCGTTCATGGAGACGAAAAAAATTCTCGTGGTCGAAGATAACGAGGATACCCGAGAGATCCTCTTCTACCGACTGAAGAACATGGGTAATTATGACGTTGTGCTTGCCTCCAACGGCAAAGAGGCTCTGGAGCTTGCAACCCGTTCGCGCCCCGACCTAATCATTATGGACCTAAAAATGCCCGTAATGAATGGCTGGGAGGCGACCAAGTTGCTAAGACTGACCGATTGGGGGAAGGATTTGCCCGTCATTGCCTTGACGGCCCAGGCTATGGAGCAGGACGAGGAAAAGGCGCTGAACGCCGGCTGCAACGATTATATCGCCAAACCTATAATGGATTATAATATCCTGAAGAAAATGATCGAAAAGCTTTTAAAATAATCCCTCTGGTCTTAAACGAAGAACCCCTGTCGTCGTGATGGAGCAGGAGTTCTTCAGATTTGCCAACCAAAGCGTCATCTATAGTTTCACTACGTTGACCGCCTGGGGCCCCTTTTCTCCCTGAGTAATATCAAACTGGACCATTTGCCCTTCATTTAGGGTTTTGAATCCGTCTCCCTGAATGGCCGTATAATGCACAAACACATCTCCTCCGCCATCCTTCTCGATGAAGCCGTACCCTTTAGAATTGTTAAACCACTTGACCTTCCCGGTTGCCATATTTCACGCCTCCCTGCTCACCAACCTCTTAAGAGAACAGGTGAGCCTAAAACTCGCGACTGCTTTTCTTAGCACGGGACATTAGATAAAGGCGAGTGCGGTTGTCAAGAAGAAAATTATCCGGAGGCAGAACAATCATGCGACAAATTTATCGATATCGCGCTCCCCACCGGATTAGGACATGCCCGAAACGTCTTAGTGGTAGCTCCTGCAGATCTCGTAGTTGCCCTGCCGGGATCACACGGCACACTGTCGGAAATTGCAATCGCGCTCAAGCTTGGCAAACCCGTTATAGGTGTACGAGCATGGGTGAAATTGCCGGCGTGAATCATATCAATGGCATCGAGGAGCTCGAGAAAGAGCTCCTGCTCTTTTTTTAGGCAATTCGTAACCTATTATTTTTCCAATAGTTTTTTGCATATTAAATCGAATTATAAACAGAAAAACGCTTTTATATTGACAATCCCTCAATTTTCTACTAAAATTCATTAGCAATTATCCTGAGTTTTTGTACTTGTAAGACAATTATCCAATAAAACCAACAGGGACCAAAGATGGCGATTTATACCCCGCTAAATAAGAGAGAAGCGGTACGCATCGCGGAGGAGTTCGGGCTAGGTGATTTTGTCTCCTACACCGGCATCCGAAACGGTTCAGTCAACACCCACTATCTTCTGGAAACCAAGCGCGGCCGTTTTTTTATAAAGATAGATGAAGTCAAGAGCGAAGTCGAGGTTAAACAGGAACAAGAGCTCCTCTTTTACCTCAAACGCCAGGGCTGCCCGTGTCCGCAACCTATTAAAAGCAAAAAGGGCAAATATTACCACGAATTTCATGGTAAATATCTCTCGGTCAGCCGGTATCTGGAGGGTGTAGAGCTTCCGCCGGAAGCTTTAACCCCATCTCACCTCGAGACGCTGGGCCACACCCTAGCCGATCTACACCTCATAGGCAGAGGCTATAAAAAAGGGATCGACAACCGTTTCGGATTCACCAAGATCGTATCGATGTATCGTGAGGTGAGGAAGCAGCTTCCATCACACCTTAAAAACATTGTGCGGGTCCTGGATGACGAGGTAGTCTATTTGGAAAACTATCTCGACAACAATTTGCCCAAAGGGATCGTTCACGGGGACCTCTTTTCGGATAACGTCAAGTTTAAAGGATCGAGATTGGTGGGGATAGTGGATTTCGAAGCGGCCTGCCGTGGAAAGCTCATTTATGACCTGGCTACAGCTGTCAATGCCCTTTGCTATTTGGACGGTCGCTACAGAATCGATCGCTTTGAACCCTTGATCACGGGATATGAGAGCTTGCGACCGTTATCACTTCCGGAGTGGGATTCTTTCCCCAACGAGCTACGTTTTTCCGCGCTGAGATTCACGGTCACAAGGATTAAGGACTTCTATCTTCGAAAAATGGATGAAGGCCATAGAGTTTACAAAGACTTTAAGGAGTTTTTCGATCGTCTCTTGATCCTCAGGCGGGAAAAGAGCGGAGGCATGGAGGATATATTACTTGCGATGGCGACAGGTTATGACTACCGAAAGTACCAGAAGTCTAAGCCCTCCAAGTAATCTGGGATCTCTCCCTCTCCTACCGGCAAGTAACTTTCGTTAATCCTGATTCCTTAAGGTGGTAGCGGCCAACCTTTTCATTTTCATAAGGGTATCCTGCCGGATCACCCGAATCAGGCCAAAAAAAGTCAACAACGCTCCAACCAAGAAAAGTAACCTGCCCCCGCTAATTACCACGTAGTAGAAGTCGAGCTTGACCCGCGCGGTATTGTACTTCTCGCGGTCTTCATTGATAGGTCGCAGTACTTCTTCGTTTTTTTGATGGTCCAGTTCTTGAAAGCTGCGGTAGCTATCCTCAAGGCCGGTCTCGGCGGTTTTGTGGAGCAGCCCCTGATACCTTGTCATCTCAACCGCCCCCACGATCCAATTGCCAAGCCCCAAAATCAGGCACAGGACGCCCGCAACCAGGAGATAACTAGAATAGATGTCACGCGGTTTCACGGTATAATTCTCGGATATCAAATCCTACGGCAAAGGTCAAATTTTACTTTAAAAACGGCCAAAGTGTCTTGAACTGAAGCCAATAGTAGCCTAGGATAAATGCCCTATGCGGGATTACGTTGTAGGCGACATCCACGGCTGCACCGATGAGCTGATTTATCTCATGGAGGGGCTTCCTCTCGAACCGTCAGACCGTATTGTTTTCCTCGGCGATTATGTGGATAGAGGGCCGGATTCGAAGGGGGCTGTCTCTTATCTCATCGAGGCCCAGCGCAAGGGGATGCCGGAAATGATATTTCTTAAGGGGAATCATGAAGACATGTTTCTTTCTTACCTCGGGTTTCCGGGCAGATACGGTGACATGTTTCTTTTCAACGGCGGCGGCGCCACGTTGGCGAGCTACGGCGTCGCGCCGAAAAATGCCGGGACCCAGGATATCTTATCCCTGATCCCCGGAGAGCATCTTGAATTTTTTCAGAACCTAAAAACATTCTACTTGATGGAGCCTTATCTTTGCGTCCATGCAGGCATTCACCCGTTGAGGCCATGGGGCGAACAAATCGAAGAGGAGCTTCTCTGGATCCGGGATGAATTTATTCTCGGCACTCACACCCTTCCTTATACTGTCCTTTTTGGGCATACCCCCCAAAGGGACGTCCTCTTCCACCTCCCTTACAAGATTGGTCTGGATACCGGCCTTGTATACGGTAACCAGCTAAGCTGCCTGGAAGTACGTGACAAGCTCCTTTATCAGATCGGGAAGGGAAGCAAAAAGATGATTCGGAGGGTGGTAAGGGATGAATGGGGGCAGATGCAGCCTTGCCATACCTCCCGAACTTG
>Ga0209824_10001552_pt1 | contig 12687 bp, 9 predicted proteins | sample VDWuncwatermetaG_FD_184124 | JGI IMG/M metagenome (GOLD analysis project Ga0209824, IMG submission 184124) | Wastewater microbial communities from Netherlands to study Microbial Dark Matter (Phase II) - VDW unchlorinated drinking water (SPAdes)... ... | reverse complement strand
TAGTCGAACAGACGGACGTAGTAGCGCTCGTCGCCGCGCGGCGCGCTCATCGCGCGGGGCCGAGCTTGGACGCGAGGGCTTCGGCGGCCGACGCGCCCATGCGCATCGCGATGTGGGTGTTGACGTACTGGAAGCGGCCCTGGCGGCCGGCGGTTTCCGCGTTGCCGAGCGCTTCGAACGCTCCGAGGAGGCGCTCGAGCGCCTCTTCGTAGCCGAGGGTGTAGATGGGATAGGCGTGCCGCGCCCGGAAAATATGCGCCGCCATGATCTCGTCGCGCGCGACGATGCCTTCGCGGACGAGGTCGGCGGTCACGGCCTCCGCGGCCGCGGCTTCGTCGCTCCAGAGCGCGTCCTGAGGATCGCAGGCGATCTCGGCCATCACCAAGGTGGTGCCGGGCGGGTCCATCTGAAAACCAAAGTGCGCCAGGTCGGTGATGCGGTTGAAGGAGTGCTCGCGGAAATACATGAACGAGGCGCGCAGGACCTTGGGCCGGCGGATCTTCAGTCCGACGAAGACGATCGCGCGAAAGCGCAGACGGGCCGCGGCCTCGAGCGCCGCCGTATCGAGCGCGGGCGTGAACATCCGCGCGGAGTCGCTGATGGGAAGGGTGTTAATGATCCCGCCGCAGGCGATTCTTTCCCTGGCTCCGGCGCTCTCCAGCTCGACCGCGACGACCTTATTCCCCTCGCGGTGTATGACGGTCGCGCGCGTCGCCAGCCGCAGCTCCCCGCCCTTCTTTAGATAGTCCTCCGCCATCCGCTCGCAGATCAGCGAGAATCCCCGCTTCGTCGTCCAAAGCTCCCCTTCGATCTTCTCGACATAGCCCTTGGTGCTTTTCGACGCCGCCCGGTCCAAATACTCGAAAATATTAAATCGCGGTATGCGCTCGCGCGCGAACGACGGGGAGAATTCCGCCGGCGAGATTCCCCAGACGCGCTCGATGTAGTCCTTGAAGAAAATCCGGTACAGGACATCGCCGTAATACCGGCGCAGAAGCGTTTCGCTGTTCTCGACCGCGGGCTTCACGACGAGTCCATTTGTGAAGTGGTAAAGAAAGCTGGCGCCGGCGTGGAGCACGGTCGTCCAAGGCAGCTTGCCGAGGACATCGGGAATAGACAGGGGAAATTTAAAGTAATTGCCGAGAAACTTGATCTGGATGGTCCGCCGGTAGGGCAGCAGCTCCGCGCCCATCAGCGCCTTGACGTCGGCCATGATCCGCGCGTCCGTGGTATGGAAAATGTGGGGGCCGTACTCGTACACGTCCCCGCCGAGCCTCACGCCGCCGGCGAGGCCGCCGACGTGGTCCTCCGCCTCGATGAGCACGGTCGGGACGCCGAGTTCCCTCAGCCGGCGCGCCGCCGACAGCCCCGCGCAGCCCGCGCCGAGAACGACGACGGGCGCCCGGCTCACGCCTTCCAGGCCCGCACCGTTTCGATGATCTTCGCGACGTCGTCGACGCCGAGGCCCGGATGGAGCGGGAGGCTCAAGGCCTCCTCATTGAGGCGTTCGCAGCCGGGCAATTTTGCCGTGGAGCCGTAAATCTTGTTCAGGTGGAGCGGATGGTAACGCAGGGTCGTGTAAATTCCGTTTTCGTAAAGATATTTGGCGAAGGCATCTCGCCGTCCCCCGGCCACGCGCACGCAGTAGGTGAAGTACGAGTGCCGCGCGTCGCCGGGCGCGTTTTGGGGGCGGGTCAGCCAGCCCAAGGACGCGAACTCGGTCTGGTAAGCCTCCCAGATCGCCTTGCGCCTTCCCTGCATCGTGTCGAGCTTGCGCAGCTGCGCCAGGCCGATCGAAGCGGCGATGTCGCTCGGGAGCATCTTCGGGAAGAAATCGGTGACGGTGTATTCCCACCACCGGTCCTTGGACGCCGAGGCCTCGAAGCCGGACTTCCCGATGCCGCAGTAGCGCAGGCGGCGTCCACGCGCGATCCGCTCGGGGTCCTTGGCCGTCAGGCCGCCGCCCTCGCCCATCGCGAGATTCTTGACCGCGTCGAAGCTGAAGATGCCGACCTCTCCGAGGCCGCCGCAGGCGACGCCCTTCAGCCGTGAGTCGACCGCATGGGCGGCGTCTTCTATAATGGGCAGCCCTATTTGCCGAATCTCGTCGACGCGGACGGGGAGTCCCGCGTAGTGGACGACCATGACGGCGCGGGTCTTCGGCGTGCGTGCCGCCTCGATGTCGGCCAAAGTCGCGTTGTGGGTGTCAAGATTCACGTCGCAAAACACCGGTTTATGCCCGCACAGCACGACCGCGTGCGCGCAGGCGATCCAGGTGAACGAAGGCACGATGATCTCCGAGCCGGGCGGCAGGTCGAGCAGCTTGACCGCCATGTGCAGGCTGTTGGAGCCGGAATCGAGCAGCACGAGGCCGGGCAGGCCCAGGCGCTCGGCGAAGCTCTTCTCGAACGCGGCGGTCTTGGGCCCGATGCCGATCCACTGCGCCTCGAGGCTCGAGCGGACCTCGGCGAGCTCCTCGGGGCCCATGAGCGAGCCGAACACGTTGATCATGAGTGCGATTCTATCCAATCCAAGGTCAGCACGGTGTGATCGCCGCGATCCTCTGCGGCCCGGAACCCGCAGCTCTCGTAAAACGCGAGCGCCGGATTGCCCTTGAGCACGAGGCACCCGATTTTTTTCGTGTGCTGCATCCCGATGTGGGAGCACATCAGCCGCAGGGCGGCGGCCATCAAGCCTTTGCCCTCCGACCCGGGCGCCGCGATCACGTTGTAAATGTCCGCGGCGCCGTTCTCGAGCCGGAAGCCCAGGCAGCCGGCTTTGCGGCCCTCGTGCTCGACGATGAACATGTAATCGCCCGGCCGCTCGAGGTACGCGGCGAACCAAGCCTTCTGCATCGTCGCGTCGATCTCGCCTTTGAAGAAGAACCCCGCCTTCGCCGAGTTCTTCCATAAACGGAGCTGTTCGAGATCGTCCGGCCCCGCCGACCGCAGCCGCACGCGGGGCTCCGCGGGCGAGGCGACGGTCAGCGTCCCGTTCATTACTTCACGGACGGCAAAGCGGCGATCTCGGCGTACAGGTGCACGGCCGAGGCGATCGCCTTCTGGAACATGCCCAGATGCAGGCTCTCGTTCTCGGAGTGCGGGTTGGAAAGAGGGTCTTCGACGCCGATGAGAAGAGCCGGAGCTCCCTTCAGCGCTTTCGCGAAGGGTGCCACGAACGGGATGGAGCCGCCGCAGCCCATGTCGACGGACGCCTTGCCGTAGCCCTTCTTGAGGGCCGCGCGCGCCGCGGTGAAGGCGGGCGCGTCGGTGTCGGTCGTCCACGACGGGTTCGCGGTCTCGCCGGAGAACTCGACCTTGACGCCCCACGGCGCGTTTTTGACCAGGTGCCTCTTGAGGTCGGCCAGGACCTTGTTGGGGTTCATGCCCGGGACCACGCGGATGCCCATGTGCGCCCAAGCCGAGTCGTTGATGATGTTCGCGCAGTCCTTCTTGGAAGACGCCTGTATCGCGTTCACCGAGAAGGTCGGCCAGTACCAGTTCGAGCGCAGCAGGTCCTTCGGCGCGACCATCAGCTTGGTGCCCTTGAACAGGCCGCTCTGCTCGCGGAAGGTCTTCTCCGTGTACTTGAGAACCTTGAGGCTGTCCTCGGCGGCCTTGGCGGGCTTCTTCACATCCTTATAGATGCCGGGAATCGCCATGCGGCCCTTGGCGTCCACGACGGAGGCGATCATCTTCGTCAGCGCGAGGACGGGATCGGCGACGGCGCCGCCCCACATGCCGGAATGCAGGGGATGATCCATCGAGCGCACGGTCACGTCGAGGGCCACGATGCCGCGCAGGGCGACGGTGATCGACGGCGTCTCGTGGTCGAAATTTCCGGTGTCGGTGAGCACGATGGCGTCGGCCATGACCTTGGATGCGTACTTCTGCAGGAAAGGCTCCAGATTATCGGAGCCGCACTCCTCCTCGCCCTCGATAATTAATTTCACGTTGACCGGCAACGAGCCGTGGGTCTTGAGCCAAGAGGCGATCGCGCTCGTGTGGGCGACGGCGCCGGCCTTGTCGTCGGCGCAGCCGCGCCCGAACAGGCGCCCGTCGCGCTCGGTCGGCTCCCACGGCGGAGACTTCCACAGCTCCTCGCGGCCGGCGGGCTGGACGTCGTGGTGGGCGTACAAAAGGAGGGTCGGCTTGCCCGGGGCGTGTAGCCAGTCGGCGTACACGTAGGGGTGGGCGCCGGGCAAGGTCAGAATTTCGACGTTCTCGAGCCCGCGCGCCTTGCACAGGGCGGCGACCGCCTCGGCGGAGCGCACGACCTGCTTCGGGTCGAAGCCGGGAAACGAGACGCTCGGGATGCGCGCGAGGTGCTTGAGGTCCTCGAGGAACTCGGAATAGTGGTCGTCGGCGTACAGCACGGCGGCGGCGGATTGGGAGGAGAGGTCGCTCATGGGAGCATCATACAAAAGTTGGTAGAATCGACGGAGATGCCGATCCTGCCGCGCTACATTCTGCGTCAGTTCCTGCCGGTTTTCGGGGCTTCGGTCGCCCTGTTCCTGGGCGTGCTGATGATGAATCAGTTCCTGCGACTGTTCTCGCTGGCGATGATGAAGGGCATCCCCATCTGGTGGATACTGGCCTGCTTCGCCCGGCTGCTGCCGTCCTTCGCCGCCCTGGCTGTGCCGATGTCCTTTCTGGTCGCGGCGATGGTGGTCCTGGGCCAGCTCAACGACAGCGGCGAGATCATGGCCCTGCGCGCCAGCGGCTTCTCCTACCGGGAGATCACGCGCCCCCTGCTGTGGGCGGCGATCGTCCTATCGGCGCTCCTGCTCGTCGTCAACCATAAGGTGGGGCCCGACGGCTACCACTCCTTCAAAAAGCGAACGAGCGAGGCGGCGCAGAAGGTGGCGCGCGTGGAGCTGAGGCCGCGCTCCTTTACCGAGCTGGGTCCGTGGCGGCTGTACGCGCGCGACTCGAACATGAAGTCCGGCCTCCTGGAGGGCGTGTATCTCGTCAAGCCCGGCGAGACCCAGGGCATGCGCATCAACGCCGAGAGGGGGCGCCTCACCTCCGACCCGGGGCGCGGCATCACGCTCGAGCTGCTCGACGGCCAGCTTCAGATGCCGAGCAAGGAGCCCGAACGCTTCACGTCCGGCCGCTTCGAGCGCTACAGCGTCTTCGTGCCGCTGACCGCCGCGGTGCAGGCGCCGCGAGAGCCGACCATGCAGGAGATGAGCACCGCGCGCTTGCGGGAGAAGGCCGCCGATCCCGCGACGAGCCGGGACCACCGCCTTGAGTATCGCGTCGAGGCGGCCGTGCGGACCGTCGGCGCGCTGTCGCCGTTCGTGTTCTTCTGGCTCGGCGTGCCGCTCGGCATGGCCAAGCGCCGCTCGCGCGGCGCCGACTTCGCCGTCAGCCTCGGCGTCATGTTCGTCTTCTACGGCCTGCTCGTCGTGGGAGTCAGCCTTGGGCGCCGCCACGAGGCGCTCGCCTCCACGGCGCCGTGGCTGTGCGACCTCGCGGGCTTGCTCGGCGGAATATTTTTGACGCGCAGGGCGGCCTCGCAGTGACGATCTACACGCGCTACATGGTCGGCCGCTTCGTGAGGCCCTTCGCCTTCGGCCTCGGCCTGTTCGCCGTGCTGATCTTCCTGGGCGACACGTTCGACAAGATGAACGCGATCATGCGCTCGCACGCGCCGCTGTGGACGATCCTCGAGTGCCTGTGGCTCGAGGTCCCTTACTGGGCCGGCCGAGTGATCCCGATGGCGACTTTGCTCGCCACCTTGGTGGCGATCGGCGGCTTCGTTCAAAGCGGCGAGTGGCTCGCCACGCAGGCGTGCGGCATAGAGACGAAGCGCTTTTGGCTTCCGGTGCTCGGCTGCTCGCTCGTTGTCTCTGTGCTCGCCTTCGCCGCGCAGGAGACGATCATGCCGGCGGCCTGGGCTCGTTCGCGCCGCTTGTGGCGGGAAAAGGTCCATCCGGAGTGGGAGTGGACGAAGTACCAGAACGTCGCCTTGCTCGGCGGGCCCGACCAGTTCGTCCAAGCCTGGCTGTTCCTGCCGAAAGAGGGCAAGCTCGAGCGGCCGATCCTGGAGACGATGAACGGCAAAGGCGTCGACCGCCAGCTCGACGCGAAGTACGCGTTCTGGGACCCGGCGCGAGGCCGCTGGGTGTTTCACGATGGCGTCGAGCGCGTGTTCGGCCCGCAGGGCGTCGTCGAGACGCCGTTCGAGACGAAGGTCTCGGAATTGGACGCTCCGCCCCTAGACCTGATTCCGCGCGCCACGAGCCCCGACGAGCTGACGATGCGCGAGGCTCTCTCCTACGCGCAACGCGTCGGGCGCTTCGGCGGCTCGCCGCGCGAGTACGAGGTCGCGGCGATGGCGAAGGTCGCCTACCCCTTCACGAACCTGATCATCTGCGCGCTCGGCATCCCTATCGCCCTGCGCCTGCGAAAGTCCTCGCGCGTGCTGAGCTTCTGCGCGGCGCTCGGCCTGTCCTTCGTCTTCCTGTGGACGATGGAGATCGGCCGCACCCTCGGCGTGAGCGGCCGCCTGCCGCCGTTCGCCGCGGCGTGGCTGGCCAACGCCGGCTTCGGCTCCCTCGCCCTCTACCTGATCAAGCGCTGGGACCTTTGAAATGGCGTCAGGCCTGCCGAGGGCTTCTTACGGCTTGGTCGCGGAGGGCTGTTCGCCGGGCGCCGCCCGTTTGAGCTCCTCGACCTTGAGGTCCTCATGGGCCTTCTCGGCGGCCTTGCGGATGACCTCGGTCGGCACGGGCTGATCGTCGGCCTTCGGCGCGGCCTTCCACTCGCGCGCGGGAGCCGCGGGCTCGTCGGCCGGAGCCGCATTCGCGCGTCCTTCCTCGCCGCCGCCGAACAGGACGCTGAGCGAGAGGGCGAGCGCGAACTCGGCCGGGATGGACGCGTTCTTGCCCAGGCTCTGAGTCGTGATCTTTTTCGGGCTCCAGGCCAACGAGGCGTCCGTGAGCGCGCTGGCGAAATTGAGCCCGCCTCCGATGGAAAGCATCGTTTTGGAGTTGTCGGCGACGTTGCGCCGGATGCCCGCGCGCAGCGGGATGTTGAGCCACGACCGGTTGAAGGCGTTGATCTCGGTGCCGAAGGAGAGCTGGCGGCTCGGACGCCCGTCGAGCGGGGTCAGGTTCTTCGTCATGTCGAGGTCGGCGGCCAGATGCCACCAGTTCAGCGGGCTCAGCGCCACGCCGAAGCGGACCTGAGGATTGACGGCGAACTTGCCCGCGGCGCCGGCGGCGACCGCGGCGTCGGCCTGCTTGAACTTCGGGTTGTTGAGGTTTCGCCCGACGACGCCCACCCGCGGGCGCATCGGGACGCCGTCGAAGGTCCGGTCGATGTCCCAGAGGGCGCCCAGGTCCACGCCGAAGTTCGAGCTGGTCTTCGAGCCCTCCTTGAGCTTGCGGAGCAGGTCGTTGCTCTCCGAGGAATTCTGCGCCACCAGGAAATTGTAATAGCCGACCTGGCCGCTCATGATCTTGAGGTTCCCTCCGACCAGGAGCCCCGGGGCGAAGGGAAGTTCCTGGCCGTAGCCCACGCCGAACTCGGCGAGCTGGATGCCGCGGATGATCAGCTTCGAGTTGTTCAATGTGCCGATCGTATTCGGGGCGGTCTGGCTGAAGTCCGCGAAGGGGGCGGCTCCCAGGTGGACGGAGGCGTTCAGGAACACGGCGAACTTCTTGATCTTGAGCGCCGGGAAAAACGAGCCGTCCAGGCGCAGGCCGCTGCCCGGCTGATTGATCTTGTTGAGGGCGCTCACGACGTCGGCCTGCGTGTAGGCCGTGGGGTTCTTCGCGATGTGCTCGAGGTCGTTGGCGCCCTCCAGAACGTCCCCGGTCAAGGCCGCGTGCGCGCTGAAGGGCATCTGAACGCCCGAGGTGTTTCCGCGCATGCCGAGCCCCGCGGGATTCCAGTAGGCGTTCAGCGGGCCCTGCGGCATCGCCACGCCGGCGCCGCCCATGCCGAGAGCGCGCGGGCCGATGGTCTGCCATTCGAGGGCGCGTGCGGGAACGGCAATCAGGAAGAGGGCGAGGAGGGCGAGAGGGGTTTTCATGGGGGCAGTATACAATTCCATGACAACCCTAAAATGGGACCGGCGGCTCCGAAGAGCCGCCGGTCGGTTCTCCTGGTGAGGAGATTGTTTAACGCGTCGCGAGGCTGTTGAACCAGCGCTGGATCGTTTCCAGGTGCTCGGCCACGACGTCCTGCGGGCCTTCGATGACGAGCAGGTAGTCGGTGCTGAGCCAGCCGCCGTACTCCTTGATCTCGTACTTCACGCCGGCCTCATCGAGGTAGCGGCGCAGCTGATTGAGGACCCGGCCGCGGTACAAAGCACCCACGGTGAAGGTCATCTTGCCCTTGATCGCCGTTGCCTGGCCGTCGGCCGCGAGCAGGTTGGTCCCGTCTCCGGCCCCCGTCCCGATCGTCTCGGAGCCGGTCACGCGCAGGGCCGCGAGCGGTCCCGCCAGCCGTCCCAGGAATCCCGCCGCGACGCCGGCGCCGCTCGTCGGGAGCGTGACGCCGTGTGCCTTGGCGGCCGCGCGGATCTCCGCCTCATGCAGGATCGAGCCGTTCTTGGCTGTGGCGTTGACGAGCACCTGCGCCATCGCGTTGGGGATGGTCGTAGTCTTGGCGAACATGGTCGGCATCACGAGCGACTCGGCGATCGCCGCGCCTTCCTCGGCGCCGAGCTTGGCGATGAGCGCCTTGCGCAGCTTCCACGCGAAGCCGCCCCACGCCTGGCCCTGATCGTGGACCTCGTCGTACTCGTTGAACTGGTAGGTGTTCTCGCCGTGGCGAATGTAGTCCACGCCGTTGCGGGGAACCTTAAGGAAGCCCTCGCCGATGATCGGGTTGTTCAGGCGGAACATCGAGAGGATGTCGCCCCAGCCCTCGGACATGCCGCCGTTGACGATGCCGCCGGTGAAGTCGTCCCAGTAGTGGCCGTTCTCGTGCTCGGCGACGGTGTCGTACGCCGAGTTCACGCAGTTCTTGCTCGACCGGAAGAAATTCAAGGTCGGGCGGCCCGGCGTGTAGTAGGCGTTGCACTCGTCGTTGATGTTCGTGCGCACCGGGAGCTGCGTCTTGTTCATGCGCTCGTTGCTGAGGCCGCGCTCGCGCAGGAAGGCCAAAGACAGGTTGACCTTCTGGAACGCGCTGATCTGCGCCAAGGTGTTCTCGTCGGTCACGCCGGCGTTCGGGTTGAAGACGACCTTATTGTCGCCGGGCTTGACCGCGACCTTGACCGACAACGTCGCACCCTGCTGGTTTTCGATGCGGACCCACGGGCCGGAGAGCGTGGAAGTCATCTCGAGGCCCTCGGGGCCGATGTCGGCGACGAGGCCGGCGGGGAGCTTGCCTTCCTTGTCGGTGACGTAGCTCTTGCCGCCGATCTTGACCTCGAGGAAAGGAAGCGCGACCTCGACGACCTCGGAGGTCGCCAGGATCGGTCCGCGCTCGACGGTCCGGCCGCTGACCTTGCCGGTGACGCCGGCGGCGTTGGGGATCGCGCCGTCCGTCAGGCCGGTGCGGTTGTCCCACGCGAAGACCAGGCCGCTGACCACGTCGACGGCGACCATGAACGGCACGCCCTCGGCGACGTACAGCTTCGCGTTGCGCCACTCGCCGCGCGAGTAGATGATCTTCTGCTCGTAGAACTGGAAGGTCGAAGAGACTTCGTTGGCCGGCATGCCGGTGCGCTCGGAGATCTTCTCCATGATTTGATCGTCGGTCAGGACGGTCTCGGTGTTCACGTCGAGCTGCGGGAAGATCTGGCCGGTCTGGGCGACGATCGTCGGGCGGCCGTCGAGCGTCTTGACCGTGAACGACAGGCCCGAGCCGTTGACGATGAGGCCGGCCTTCATCTGGCGGAAGTACACGAAGAGCGTGTCGGCCTGCTCGCCGTGGCCGGTGAACTTCTGCGCGTGGATGAGGCGCAGGTCGGAGCTCGGCACGCCGTAGCGCGTCGGATCCGCGTCGATCATCGCCTTGACGGCGTCGACGACGGCCTGAGAGTTGGCGGGATCGGCGGCGAGGACCTTGCGGCTCGTCTCGAAGATGCCGCCGACGTCGCGGGCGCCCGGGAGGCCGTAGGCCTCGACGCGCGTGGTCGGCTCGCGGTCAGGAGAAGGCGTGGTCGGCTGCTCGTCGGCGCGCGTGCCGTTGGGTAGGATCAGGGGCGCCTGCTCGCGCAGGCCCATGCGGGAGAAGATCGGCGCGGACTTCTCGCGGGCGCCGTCGAAGGACACCGACGCGGCGGGGCGGCGCAGCAAGGTGTCGAGTATGCGGGTCGCAAGACCGCGCGGGGCGGCCGCGGCCTTGGCGGCGGGCGTCTGCGCGGGGGCGAACTCGGCGTACGCGGCGGCTTCCACGGTCAGCTTCGACGCGGCGCCTCCCGGGGTCGGGAAGGTGTCCGAGAGACCGGCCTCGGCCTTCGCGGCGGCGGGCTGCATGACGACACTGAGCGCCGAAGGGGTGATGGCTGAGGCAAGAGGCGTCGGCGCGGCGCTCGGTGCCGAGAGGGAACCGGCGAGGCCGGCGGTCGGCATCAGCGGCATGAACGAGCCGGCCGGGAGGGCCGAGACGCCGACGGGGCCGATCGCGGTCGCCGCGGAGCCGGCGCCCACCTGCACGCGCATTTGCGCGGCGGCGGGAAGCGGGCCGGAGAGGAGGAAAAAGGAGAGCGCGGCGAGGGCGGGGGAAAGGCGGGGCTGTTTCTTCATAGCGCATTCTAATACTCGGCGGTCGCCGATCTAGAGGGCCGTAAGTCCTTGACTCGCGCCGCTAGGGGGCCCAGATCATTTCGGGACCTTTGGGCCGTCATGATCGAAGGCGGGGCAGGTGCGAGGCTCGGCCATTTGGTAAAATAGTTCCAATGGAAATCGGCATCGTCGGGCTCCCCAACGTCGGCAAGTCAACCATCTTCAACGCCTTAACCTCCGGCAATGCGGCGGCCTCCAACTACCCGTTCACCACGATCGAGCCCAACGTGGGCGTCGTCGGCGTGCCCGACCCGCGCCTGGCCCGCCTGACCGAGCTGGCCAAGCCCAAGAAGACCATCCCCGCCTCCTGCCGCTTCGTCGACATCGCCGGCCTGGTCAAGGGTGCCGCCTCCGGTGAGGGCCTGGGCAACAAATTTCTGGCCAACATCCGTGAAGTGGACGCGATCCTTCACATGGTCCGTCTCTTTAAGGATCCCGATGTGATCCACACCATGGGCGGCGTGGACTTCAAGCGCGACATCGACGTGATCGAGACCGAGCTCATGCTCGCCGACCTCGAGTCCATCTCCAAGCAGTACGACAAGGTCTCCGGCAAGGCCAAGTCCGGCGACAAGGCGGCCAAGGAAGCGATGGTCGTGCTCGACACGCTCAAGAACGGCCTCGAGGCGGGCAAGCCCGCCCGCGCCCTCGGCCTCGATCTCAAGGTCCTCCAAGAGTTCGCCTTGCTCACGGCCAAGCCGGTCCTCTATGTGGGCAACACCGACGAAAGCCCGGAGGCCGCGACCTTGACCGAGTTCGCCGCCTTCTGCAAGGCCCGCGGCTCGGAATCCGTCGTCATCTGCGGCAAGCTCGAAAGCGAAATCGCCCAGCTCTCCGGCGAGGACCGCGACATGTTCATGAAAGAGCTCGGCCTGAAGCAAAGCGGCCTTGAGACCGTCATCGTCGGCGCCTACAAGACCCTCGGCCTGTGCTCGTACTTCACCATGGGCGTTGAAGAAGTCCGCGCCTGGACGATCCATGTCGGCGACCGGGCCCCCCAGGCCGCGGGCGTCATCCACACCGACTTCGAGAAGGGCTTCATCAAGGCCGACATTTTCGGCTACGCCGACATCGATAAGCTCGGCTCCGAAGCCGCTTTGCGCGAGAAGGGGCTCATCCGCTCCGAAGGCAAAGAGTATGTCATGAAGGACGGCGATGTCTGCCACTTCAAGTTCGCCAACTAGCGTCCGCTGCTCCCACTTCGGGACCTGCGGCGGGTGCTCCCACCAGGACAAGGCGTACGACGTTCAGCTCGCCAATAAGAGGGAAAAGGTCCTCGCGGCGTTAGCCGGCCTTCCGGATCTGCCCGCTCCGTCGGTCATCGGCGCTCCCGACATCTGGAACTACCGCAACAAGATGGAGTTCAGCTTCGGAGACGTCTATCCGCCCGTTCCCGGCAAGTGGTTGAAGCTGGGCATGAAGCCCAAGGGCCGTTGGTACGAGATACTCGATCTTCAGGAGTGCCACCTTCCCAGCCCCGAGGCCGCGGCTTTGCTCGCCTCGGTGCGGGCGTGGGCCGAGCGCGAGAAAGTTCCGCCCTACAATTCCCATAAAAAAGAAGGGGTTTTGCGTCATCTCGTCCTGCGCGAGGCCAAGAACCGTCCCGAGCGGATGGTTCTTCTGGTCACCACGAATGGCCAGATTCCCAAGCCCTCCTTTATAGAGGCGGTTCAGGGGGTGTATCCGGCGACGACCATCCTGCTGGGTTCCAACGTCAAGGCCTCCGATACCGCGATCTCGGACTCGATCGAGGTGTTGACCGGCACGGGCTATGTCACCGAGACCTTGTACTTCCCGGACGGGGCCGTCGACTACCGGATATCGCCGCAGTCCTTCTTCCAGACCAACACCAAGGGGACGGAGGCGCTGTACGGCCTGCTTCGTTCCTGGACGCGGGAGCTGTCGAGCCAAAGCACGGTGCTCGACCTGTACTGCGG
>Ga0209824_10001551_pt1 | contig 12695 bp, 14 predicted proteins | sample VDWuncwatermetaG_FD_184124 | JGI IMG/M metagenome (GOLD analysis project Ga0209824, IMG submission 184124) | Wastewater microbial communities from Netherlands to study Microbial Dark Matter (Phase II) - VDW unchlorinated drinking water (SPAdes)... ... | reverse complement strand
CGCCGCGCCGCCGTATTCGATGTTCTTGATAAAATCATCGTGGGTGAAGCCGAATAAATCCACCGTCATCTGGCAGCCGATCATTTTGACTTCGGCCTCCAAACACAGGTCGCGCAATTCCGGGATGGTGGCCACGCCGCAATTTTTGATGGTTTGTTTCATCAAGCCGGTGGCGACGGTCTCGAAGCCGGGGATAATGCCCTGCACCGCGTTGGGGATATTCCAGTTGATGCCGCGAAACCATTTTGGCCCGAACGGCATTTTCATGGGCATGCCGGGGTTGCCCATGGGGCTGATTTTGAGGTGATCCAAATCGTGCCGCAGCAGTTGCAGGCCGTAGAAAGTGAAAAAAATCTGCACCTGATAGCCCAGCGCGGCGGCGGTGGAAGCAAGAATAAACGGCGGATAAGCCCAGTCCAGCGTGCCTTTGGTGGCGATGATCGCCAGTTTCTTTTGTTCCATTTTGGTCTCTTGGCTATTTTATGGAAACGTCGATTTGTCCCGTAGGTCGGGATTTTATCAGCGGCTTGCTGGCGTTTCTTGCCAGCTTAGCCGATTGGTTATGCATAGCCATCCCGACAGCCATTGCGAATCGGGCTAAAGCCCGACCTACGCGCTTAATTTATTTCCGTTTCATGAAAAACTGAAATTCGCCGCCCGCCTCTGCCGAAGAAAGCAACTCGTTGCCGGTTTGTTTGCAGAACGCCTGAAAATCTTTAACGGACCCGGGATCTGTTGCGATGATTTTCAACACCTGCCCCGTGGTCATGTCGTTCAAGGATTTTTTGGCGCGCAGTATCGGCAGCGGACAATTTAGGCCGCGCGCATCCAGTTCTTTATCGAAGTCCATTTTCCTTTCTCCTTTAGTAGTTACAACAAAAAATCTAACAGCACCCTACACCAAAGCCAAACCCGACCTGACCCAAGCCATCACCCCACCTTGCAAGTTATGCAACTGGGTCAAGCCATTGCTGGCAAGATAAGCGCAAGCCTGCATCGAACGGCCACCCGATTGACAATAAATGACCGCAGGAAGACCGCGCTCCAACTCGGCCACCTTGAGCGGCAACAAATGTAAAGGGATGTGGTTCGCGCCCTCTATTTTGCCGCGCGCCACTTCCGCTTCGGTGCGCACATCGATGAGATGGATAGCGCCGCGTTCGCGCATTTGGTGTAATTCTTCGATGTCGATATTTTTGAACATAAGCACTCGGAGCAAGGCAAGGTATATTAACGGATAGTAATATAACAAACTTCGGACGTGTTGCAAAACTTTTGTTGGCCTTTGGGTTGGCTGGGGTGGTAGCACGTGCTTCATACGCACGAATCAATTTCCGGTTGTACTACCCGCACCCCGTAGGTCGGGCTTCAGCCCGATGGCGGTGCGCGTTGATGGCAGAGAGCTGTCGGGCTGAAGCCCGACCTACGCTACTTGTGGTGCATGGAATGCACCCTACCTCTGATCAACCCCGCTCCGCCAGCAACTGCGACAACCGTGTATCCGCCATCGCCAAGCGTTCGACCAGAATTTCCAGAAACGCCTCGTTAAAACGTTGGCGACAGGCTTCGGAGGCTTGCAATAACGTATCCGAATTGACTTCGATCAACGTCGCCGCGCTCACCGCGGCGACGCTGGTGACGCGCTTGAACTGGCGTTTTGCGGAGTAGGCCATCTCGCCGAAGCAATCTCCGGTTTTGAGCAGGTTGAGCAGCTTGCCCTGCCGCGTCACTTTGGCCTCGCCCTCGGCGATAATGAAAAAGGATTTGCCGACTTCGCCTTCGCGGATCAAGGTTTCCGCCTGGTCAAATTTTTTCCAGGCCGTCAGCCGCAGCACCTCCCACAACTCCACATCGGTAAAACTTTTGAAAAACGTCAGCCCGCGCAGCACGTCGAATTTTTCCGTGTCCGAAATCGTGCCGCTGGCCTGGTTGATAAAACCGAACGCTTCCGACAGGGCTTCGGCAAACTCGTCCCAAGTCTGAAAACGCATGTTCAGTTCCTTGGCGATGGCGCGCATCACGATGGCATCCAATTCCGGCGGCACTTCGGGGCGATAAGTGCTGGGCGGGGAGGCCTCGGCGTGGATGATCTGATAAATCATGGCGTAATTATTGGCGGCGGCATACGGCAATCGCCCGGTCAACAATTTATACATCACCACCCCCAGCGAATAAATATCCGTCTGGTGGGTCAAGTCCTGCTCTTTGACCTGCTGCGGCGACATGTAGGCGGGCGAGCCGATGCCGCTGACCTGCGTGGTGTGCAGCGAATGCGCGATGATGGCCGCGCCGAAATCGGAAATTTTGATGTCGCTGTTGCCGCGTATCAGAATGTTGGCGGGCTTGATATCGCGGTGGATCACGCCGTTGCGCTGCGCGTATTCCAGCGCTTTGCAGCACTTGTAAATAATTTCGACGATCTGGTCGAGCTCCAGCAGATGATCGACTTCGCCAAATTTTTCCAGCGTCTGCCCGTCGACGTATTCCATCACCAAGTAGCTGAAGTCCTCGTCGACCACCGCGTCGAAAATCGAAACGATGTGCGGGTGCGACAGCTTGCCCGCGAGCGAGGCTTCGTTGAAGAACAGTTTTTTGTAAAGCTTGCCGCTTTCCAGATGCTTGAGCGCGTCCGAATGGAACAGTTTGATCGCCACCTCGCGGCTGGTGAACGGGTCGGTACCCAGAAAAACCTTGCTGGTCGCACCGCTGCCCAACTCTTTGACGATATTGTATTTGCCGATTTTTTCCATCATGGCGTAAATTGTTTAATCTTTGAATCCGCAAACGATAACACAAACTTGTATCCCCGTAGGTCGGGCTTCAGCCCGACATGTGCGCTGGTTTGTCGGGCTGAAGCCCGACCTACGGACTTGCGTAGGTCGGGCTTCAGCCCGACAGCCCCTCCTCCAAACACACCGCATCCCACAACGGATAATCGCCGATATGCTCTACCAAATTCGCCCGCAACGGGTTGGCGATAATATATCGCGCCATGCTTTGCAAATCCTCTTCTTTCCGCACCGCATGGTCGTGGTAAATCGGCTGCCAGATCGCTTGTCCGATGGCTCTCGCCGATCGCCCCTTCAACAACCTGACCACTTCCGACAACGCGCCTTTACGCAATACCATCAACCAATGTAAATGGTCCGGCATCACCACATAACAAAGCGTCTCCGCCCAACCCTCGTCTTGCAATTTCATCAATTGCCGCACCACCTCGCGACCATTGGAAAGCGCGCCAAAATACGGTTGCCGGTTCAGCGTCACCGCAGTGATGTGATAGGCCGCGCCAATCTGAGAAAAGCGGCCTTTGCGAAGATTGTTGTAGGTCATAACGATTTACGCTTTCATAAGACGGCTGTCGGGATAAATCCCGACCTACGAATAACCCCTCGCACCAGGCGTAGGTCGGGCTTTAGCCCGACTTGTGCCGGCTTGTCGGGATAAATCCCGACCTACGAATAACCCCTCGCACCAGGCGTAGGTCGGGCTTTAGCCCGACTTGTGCCGGCTTGTCGGGATAAATCCCGACCTACAACAAGCCCTGCTCCGCGAACGACAATATCGCGCCACCGGCGACGATAAAATGGTCGAGCACGCGCACCTCCACCAGCGCCAACGCTTGCTTGAGCGCGGCGGTGAGCAACTGGTCGGCGTGGCTGGGTTCGGCTGCGCCGGAAGGATGGTTGTGCGCGAAAATCACCGCGGCGGCGTTGTGCGCCAGCGCGCGTTTGACGACTTCGCGTGGATACACGCTGGTCTGGCCGAGGGTGCCGCGAAACAATTCTTCGCTACTGATGACGCGATGTTGGGTGTCGAGAAACAACACCATGAACACTTCCTGTTGGCGGCTGTTGAGCAGCAGTCGCAAATAATCCTTCACCGCTTGCGGCGAATTGAGCGCGTCGCCGCGCCGCATTTCTTCCTGCAACGCGCGCCGCGCAATTTCCAGCACCGCTTGCAGTTGCACGTATTTGGCCTGCCCCATACCGTGCACCGCACAGAAATCGGCTTTGCTGGCGGCGCACAATTGCGTGATGCCACCGAAGCGCGCCAGCAGCTCGCGCGCCAAATCCACCGCGCTTTTGCCGGTCACACCAGTGCGTAAAAAGATCGCCAGCAACTCGGCATCCGACAACGCCGCCGCGCCTTTTTGCAACAGTTTTTCACGGGGACGCTCGTTTTCTGGCCAATCGGTAATCGCCATCACATTTCCTATTTGGTTAAAAAAGCACCATACTTAAACAGTTTGTAGGTCAGGTTGCGCAGCTACCTGACACTACCTGACACATCCCCCCTTTGCAAAAGGGGGGCAGGGGGGATTTTACGGGGGCGGTCTCATCGCTCGACGATTTCAAATCCCCCTCGATCCCCCTTTTGCAAAGGGGGAGGCGACGGAAAACACAGGAAATGGGTTTTAACATTCATCTCTACAACATCTATAACATCAACCGCTATATGGTCTATGGCTATGACAACTAAAGCAAGCCCCAACGACGAAAAAATGCATTGGCATAGCCTGGACACGGTAGCCATCGCGCGGGCGTTGCGCGTTGATCCGGCGCAGGGCTTGTCGGATGCCGAGGCCGAGGCGCGGCTGCTCGCGCATGGCCGCAACGCCTTGCCCGCGCCCGCCGGGCGCGGCATCGCAGGCATTATCGTCGCGCAGTTTGCCGATTTCATGATTATGGTGCTGATCGCCGCCGCCATCATTTCCGGGCTGGTGGGCGACGCGCAGGACACGATCGCGATTATCGTCATTTTGATTTTGAACGCCGCCATCGGTTCCGCGCAGGAATACCGCGCCGAAAAAGCCATGGCCGCGCTGCGTCAAATGGCCGCGCCGAGCGCGCGGGTGCGGCGCGACGGCGAGGTGTTGACGCTGCCCGCCGAGGAGCTGGTGCCGGGCGACGTGGTGTTGCTGGAAGCGGGCAACATCGTTCCCGCCGATTTGCGACTGTGCGTGGCGGCGCGGCTGCGCGTCGCCGAGGCCGCACTCACCGGCGAATCCCACGCAGTGGATAAAACCACCGCGCCTCTGCAAGCCGAACAGGCCAGTCTCGGAGACCGCCACAACATGGCCTACAAAGGCACGCTGGTGGCCTACGGGCGCGGCGAGGGCGTGGTCGTCGCCACCGGTCTCGCCACCGAACTGGGCAAAATCGCGGCACTGCTGGCGGGCGAAGAGGAATCCAAAACGCCCTTGCAGAAACGCCTGGCGCGCTTCGGCGGACGCATCGCCTGGGCGGTGCTGGCGATCAGCGCGATTGTGTTTGCTGCCGGCATATTGCGCGGCGAAGCACCGCTGCTGATGTTGCTCACCGCCGTGAGTTTGGCGGTCGCGGCCATCCCCGAAGCCTTGCCTGCGGTGGTGGCGATTTCGCTGGCGCTGGGCGCGTACCGCATGAGCTTGCAACACGCGCTCATCCGCCGCTTGCCCGCAGTGGAAACACTGGGCTCGGTCACCTACATCTGCACCGACAAGACCGGTACGCTCACGCAAAACCGCATGAGCGCGGAGGCCTTCCGCGTGGGCGATGCGAGCTCGCCCAGCCAGCCGCTGACCGATGACTGGCGGATATTTTTTCAAGCGCTGGCATTGTGCAACGATGCCACGCTCGGCAGCGGCAAAGCTGCGGGAGCGTCAATCAAAATTGCAGGCGAGCCGACCGAAGTCGCGCTGCTGGAAGCCTCGCTGCAACACGGTTTTTCGCTGGACGAATTGCGCGCGTTGCAGTCGTCCCACCCGCGTATCGCGGAACTGCCTTTCGATGCCGAAAAAAAACGCATGTTGACCGTGCATCGCGCCGTCGGTCGCGATGATGAGGATTTTCTGGTGTTGGTCAAAGGCGCGCCCGAAATGGTGTTACCGCTCACCGTAGGTCGGGACGTAGGTCGGGATTTATCCCGACATGTCGGGGAGGTCGGGATAAATCCCGACCTACAATCCCCCTCCGTAGGTCGGGCTTCAGCCCGACATGCCGGGGATGTCGGGCTGAAGCCCGACCTACGTCCCGACCTACAAGCGCAAGCGGAAGCGATGGCTGCCGACGGACTGCGCGTGCTGGCTATCGCTTATCGCCGCGTAAAGAAATTGCCGGATAATTTAGAAACGCTGGATCAAAATCTGATCTTCGTCGGCCTGGTCGGGCTGCTCGACCCGCCGCGTCGCGAAGCGCACCGCGCGGTGCAGGAATGTCGCGCGGCGGGCATCACCGTGGTGATGATTACCGGCGACCACCCCGCCACTGCAAAAGCCATCGCGCGGCGGCTGGAAATACTCGACTCCCGCAACGATGACCCCCGCAGCGATAACCCAGAGCAAGTGATGACGGGCGCGGAACTCGACACGCTGGCGGAGTCCGCATTGCAAGCACGCATCACCGATGTGCGCGTGTTCGCGCGCGTCAACCCCGAACAAAAAATCCGCATCGTCAAGGCATTGCAAGCACGAGGCGAATACGTCGCCATGACCGGCGACGGGGTCAACGACGCGCCCGCGCTGCGCCGCGCCGACATCGGCATCGCCATGGGGCGCGGCGGCACCGACGTGGCGCGCGAGGCCGCGCATCTGGTGCTGCTCGACGACAATTTCGCCAGCATCGTCCACGCGGTACGCGAGGGGCGGCGTATTTTCGACAACATCCGCAAGTTCGTGAAATACGCCATGACCGGCAATTCCGGCGAGATCTGGGTGATTTTTCTCGCGCCGTTTCTGGGGCTGCCGATGCCGCTGTTGCCCATCCACATCCTCTGGATCAACCTCGTCACCGACGGCCTGCCGGGGCTGGCGCTCGCCGCCGAACCCGCCGAGAAGAATCTCATGCAGCGCCCGCCGCGCCCGCCACAAGAAAGCCTGTTCGCGGGCGGCATGTGGCAGCACATCGTGTGGGTGGGGCTGCTGATGGGCGCGGTGTGCCTGCTGCTGCAAGCCTGGGCAATCCAAGACGGCGACGCGCACTGGCAAAGCATGGTGTTCACCGTGTTAACGCTGTCGCAACTGGGACACGCGCTGGCGATCCGCTCGGAACGCGACTCGCTGTTCACCATCGGCCCGCGCTCCAACCCCTATCTGGCATGGACGGTGGGGCTGACATTCCTGCTGCAAATGGCGACGCTCTACGTACCCGCGCTCAACCCGATATTCAGAACCGAGGCGCTGACATTGATAGAATTGGGTGTCTGCCTGCTGGCCTCGACGGTGGTATTTTTTGGCGTGGAAGCGGAAAAGTGGCTGATCCGCCGGGGGCTGATTTATGGGAGGGTGAAGGGTGAAGGGTGAAGGGTGAAGGGTGAAGGGTGAAGGGTGAAGTTTTGTGGATGGGTGGTGAGCGTAGCGAATGTAGGCTGGTGGTAAGCGCAGCGCACCCCAGCATCGTGACAGCGTAAAGGAGAAGATGCCGCCGCTATGCTGGGGTTCGCAAAAGCCTCACCACCAGCCTCAATACTGTTAGATTTACCGTTCGTGGTGAGCCTGTCGAACCACCAGATACTCATAGATTGCCCTTCGACAGGCTCAGGGCGAACGGATATTTCACTTAATCTAACAGTATTGCCACCAGCCTACATTCGCGTTGCTCACCACCAACCTGAAACCAACGCGCCCAAAAAAATGGCCCGAAACGGGGTTGCCGTTCCGGGCCAAGTACATCAAGTGTCCGCTTAGGGGAGGAGAAAGAACGAACACTCGAGCACATCTTGCCTCACTTCTCCAATCTGTTCCGTGCGCTGACGCACATAAACCGCGATGAATTTTTTATCGCTCCCACGCTCTGCGTGGGAGCGCATCTTGGGACGCTCCGCGTCCGGTTGTTCTGGCGGATATGCTCGTCTTCCCTCGCCAACATCGCCGCAGAGCGGACAAGGTGGCGTTCCCACGCAGAGCGTGGGAACGATATTAATTTGGGCGGGCTATGCCCGCCAAACCCGGCGAATTGTCGGGCATAGCCCGACCTACAAAAAACTACGCATTCGAGCGGATGCTGCCGTTGACGACTTTCACCTTGTCGCCGATGCGCCAGGTCGGCGGATTCGGCTCGCTGATTTCGCGGCGGGTGCCATCATCGAAGCGCACCGTAATTGCATAGTGCTTGCTCGCTTTCACGCGCTTCTCGACCTCGTTACCGGCCACTGCGCCGCCGACCGCACCAGCGATGGTGGCGATATCTTTACCGCTACCGCCGCCGACCTGGTTGCCGAGCACGCCGCCCACCACCGCGCCGCCGACCGCGCCGAGGCCGGTGCCCTGACCCTGGGTAACAATCTCGCGCACCGATTCGACCACGCCGCATTCGGCGCACTTAAAAACCGTCGGGGTGTTGTTGGCGATCTGCGCCGGGGCAGCGCGCGGGGCAGGAGCCGCTGCCGCACGCGGTTTTGCCGGCGTGCTGGCCTGTGGCACAACCGCCACCTTGTCGCTTGGCACACTCATCGAATCGGGTATCCACCCCATGAAGGCACCGATGCCGATCGCGCTAAATAAAATGACGGCAACGCCCGCCACCCACGCGATGGGGTGCAGCGGCTTGTTTGCGGGTGTATGGGTTTGTATTTTCGTTTCCATGATATTTCCTTTTATGTTGACGCGGCCGAACCGTAGGTCGGGCTTTAGCCCGACAGCGGACTACCATCAACTCGCTCCGCTGTCGGGCTAAAGCCCGACCTACGAAGATCAAGCCCGACCTACGAAGATCAAGCCCGACCTACGAAGATCAAGCCCGACCCACCAAACTCAAGCCCGATCTGCCGCTTGATTACAACGTGGTTTTGGTGCCGGCCATTTCGATTTCGACGCGACGGTTCGGCTGCAGGCAGGCGACGACTTTCTTGCTCTTGCCGCCCAGGCACTCGCCCGGCTTGGTCACCGGTTGCAGCTCGCCTCTACCTTCGACGCTGATGCGGTTCGCCTGCACACCTTTCGCGACCAAATACGCTTTTACCGCTTCGGCGCGCTGATGCGAAAGCTTATGGTTGTAGCTTTCCGAACCAAAGCGGTCGGCATGGCCGGTCACTGCGATCGACTCGATCTCCACCCCGCTGCTCTTGCTGATGAAATCGTCGAGCGCGGCGCGGCCTTCGGGACGCAAGCTCGACTTGTCGAAGTCATACAGCGTATCCGCATCCAGTGCCACTTTCGTGGTGATGCGCGTCGGCGCAGCGACCGCGACCACTGCCGGTTTCGGCGCGGGTTCGGCGCGCGCCACGGGCGCACGGTAATTCGGATCGCACAGTGCCGAGGGTATCGGCGGCGGACCGAAACCGCTATGCCAGCACAAACCCGTGCCGCTCATCACGGGCTGGCCGCGCGAGTCGATCACCAGCGCGCGTTCTTCGACGGGAGCCATGGTCTGCGCGCGTGCCGCGCTCGAGGCGAAGCCCAGCGCCAAGGCGCAAGCCACGGCCAAGCCGAGTTGATTCTGGGTAAATATTGTTTTCATGATTTTTCTCTCAAATGTAAGGTGCGCTGATTTCGCCTTGCGTTGCTACCTCCAGTAAAGGCGGAAAATACTGGCCGGACGTTTGCAGTATCCCCGTATGTCCAAAGCGAGTCTGTGCGCCAGAACACATAGTTCTTCCGTTCCTAAATTCTAAATTAGTGACATAAACCCCCTCTCCCGCAGGGCGGGAGAGGGCTGGGGAGAGGGTAGGCGGCGAGTTTATTTTTCAACATAAGCCAGGTGTTGGCTGACTGGCCCCTCTGATGAACTTTCTAAGCATTGACTAACAGCATAATACCGCTGTAAGTCACTGCTTATCCCTAGCCCTCTCCCCGCCAACGCGGGGCGCAGCCCCGCGTTCGTCGGATGCCGCCACGAACGCGACCGCGACGCGGTCGCTTTGGGGCGAGGGGACATTATTGTGAGATTGTTAAATTGAAAATGGAATTACGTAGCCACTACGTTCTACATCAAATCATCGCCACCCTATGTAGGCCAGCGCACGGAACACCTCGAATAAAAAGCGGACACTGCAAGCAGACTTGGCAGCTTTGCGAAGTTCTTATATCGAGGAGATTTATCATGCTATACACCATCGCCGTCATACTCATTGTTTTGTGGGCATTGGGGCTCGTCACCGCCTACACCATGGGCGGGTTCATCCACGCCTTGCTGGTGATCGCCATCGTGGTCATCCTGCTCAGGGTGATCAGCGGGCGCAGCGCGCTCTAGCCGGTTGTGCGCCAGAAAAGAAAACGCCCGCGATGCAGCGGGCGTAAACATGAACACCTCAACCGGTTGACCTGCCGTCGTTGTCAAAGCAAGAGAACCGTCTTGTCCTTGGCCTTCCGGTACAGCAGGTAACTGTGCAAGCTCCAGCCTAAAACAAATCCCAGCATCAACGTAAAAAATATCAACAACGCGCTCGACATCGAGGCGCGCCAAAATAAAAAGCCGATCTCGACCACCGCCACATTTTGTGCGATAAACAACACCGCCATGCTGGCGAGAATCAGAATCAGCACCAATTTGAAATTCATTTCACCCTAAAAAACGCAGTTGAAGGCGAAAGTTTATTATTTTCATAGAATTAAGTTGGGGTTGTGGGTGCGAATTCATTCGCACAGAACTCTTTGTTCGTGCGAATAAATTCGCACCCACATCGCCTTCAACTGCGTTTTTTAGGTTCACTTGAATTTGGCTTGAACCTCTGCCACACCCGCCTTCAACTCGTCCCAGATTTTGTCGGCGGTGATCTTGACCTGCTCCCAAGCCGCGCCGCTGGCCTGTCCCAGCTCGCGCATTTTTTCGGAGGCCGCATGCTGTTTGGCGCGCAGCGCGCGCATCTCGACGGCGCGCTGGATCTTGATGTCCGCGCCCAGATTTTCCATCTTCGCTTCCAGCAAATCAATTTGCGCGCCCCATTCGTTGAGTTGCGCCGCCAATTTTAGTTTATAGGCTTCTTGAATTTCCACGAACGTCTCCTTGTTGTTAGGTGGTAGTTGTAGTTGTAGGTCGGGCTATGCCCGACAACTCGCTTGTGCTGTCGGGCATAGCCCGACCTACAAAAGTATTCCGTAGGGTGCACTCCGTGCACCATGGTGCACGGAGTGCACCCTACGAAACCCTCGCCTCCCGCCCTCTCCCCAGCCCTCTCCCGCTTGCGGGGAGAGCGTAGCGAGGGGGGCGAAGCCGAGTTTTATGGTGCTTTTAATTTAGAAATGGAATTATTTTTTGACCACCAGCCGGTTATCCACGTCTTTGACCCCCAGCACCGCGCCCGCCAGGGCTTTGGCTCTATCGCTGTTCGCCTGCGTGTCCACCGAGCCGCTCAAGGTCACCACATTTTTGACGGTATCGACATTGATTTGCAGCGTCTTCAAACCCGGCTCGGCAAAAATCGCCGCCTTGATCTTGGCCGTTGTCTCGGCATCGTTGATAACCACGCCGGCCTTGTCGCTTTGCTCGCCCATTTTCAGGCTGGCTTTACCCGCCGCATCGCCAATTTTCTCGCCGGCTTTATCGGCCGCGTCGCCTATTTTCTCGCCAGCTTTATTCATGGTCTGGTCGATTTTTTTGCCTGCGGTCTCGGCGGGGCCGGGCTTGTCGCACGCGGCGAGACCCGCCGCGAGCAGCACCGAGATGCCGACTAATTTGAAACGCGCTAATGTGTTCATGGTGGTTTCCTTTGTTAATTCGCTGTTATAACGAGGTTTTGTAGATGTGTAGGGGCGCGATGCTCGCGCCCAGCGATACCCCATCGTGTCGCACCGCTGGGCGCGAGCATCGCGCCCCTACATCCGGGCTACTTTATTTAACCCGCATGTCGTGCTTGACCGAGACCACGCCCTTGACCCCGCGTGCCAGCTCCATCGCTTTGCGTTCGGCGGCGGCGGAACTGACGAAGCCGCTGAGCTGCACCACGCCTTTGAATGTTTCGACGTTGATTTCGGCGGATTTCAGCGTCGGTTCGTTGAAAATCGCCGCCTTGACCTTGGTGGTGATGACGGTATCGTCGATGTACTCGCCGGTACCCTCCTGCGTGCGGGTCGAGGCGCAGCCGACGACGGTCGCCATCAATACGGCAAAGAAAAAGGTGGTGAAACGTTTGGTGGTGGATGTCATGGTCGTACTCCTTAAAAATTAAATGTAAATAAATATGAATCCGTAGGTCGGGTTTTAACCCGACATCGCGCTGCCATCAACCCGCGTTGTAGTCGGGTTAAAACCCGACCTACGAAAATAAAACCCGATCTGCATTGTTGTCGGGTTGAAACCCGACCTGCGTTACTTTGCCGGACGCGTCACCGTCACTTCGACTTCGATGCGACGATCTTGCATCAGGCAGGCGATCAGCCTCGGGCTTTTCGCGCCGACGCATTCGCCGGGCTTGGTCACCGGCTCGGATTCGCCTTTACCGACGGCGACGATTTTGCTCGCCGGGATACCCGCAGTTTCCACCAGATAGGCTTTGCCGGCTTCGGCGCGATGCGTTGACAGCCGCATGTTGTAGTCCTCCGAACCGATACGGTCAGTGTGGCCAGTGACGGTGATGACATCGTATTGCGTGCCGCGCACTTTCAGGTCGGCGGCAAATTTGTCGAGATGTTGTTGGCCCGCAGACTTGATCGTGGCCTTGTTGAAATCGAACAGCGAATCCGCCTCCAGCGTGACGCGCACCGGCGCGGGCGGTGGCGTTGGCGTGGGGGGCGGTGGCGGCGGTGCCACATAAACCGGCGCGGCGGCAACCGGCTGGGG
>Ga0209824_10001550_pt1 | contig 12696 bp, 9 predicted proteins | sample VDWuncwatermetaG_FD_184124 | JGI IMG/M metagenome (GOLD analysis project Ga0209824, IMG submission 184124) | Wastewater microbial communities from Netherlands to study Microbial Dark Matter (Phase II) - VDW unchlorinated drinking water (SPAdes)... ... | reverse complement strand
CTATTACGCCGGCCCCGCCCGCTGCTCCTAAGCCTCTGCCGCCGGCGTTGGCAGCCTCGCCGGTTCCAGAGAAGCCCGCTCTCCCTTCGGCGCCTACAGCAGCCGCGCCAGTCGCCCCGGAGCCTCCGAAGCCTGCGCCACCGGCGGTTGCCAAACCGGCCTCGCCTCCATCCGTTACATCGCCTCCGGCCTCTACGGCCCCTCCAGTGGCTATCGCTTCACTGCCACCCTTACAGGTGACTATCTCCTCGCCGGGAGACCAGGCGCGCGTGGAGAACGAGAGCATCGGGCTGGCCGGTCTGGTGTCCGGCGGCAAGGGAGTCAGCCGGGTTATCGTGACGCTCAACGGCATCGAGCTTTCACGGCTGGAGGAGCGGACGCCCCAACGGTCGATGCCGGTGAACCTTTCCGTTAAGCTCCGCGAGGGACAGAACACGATTGTCGTGACCGCTACCGACACGGATGGGACGATTCAGCAAGAGGTCCGCGCGGTACGCTACGAGAAACCAGCGCCCCTCACTGTAGCATTCCGTTACCCTGAGGATCGGTCGCGCGTAACCGAAGAGGCGAGCGTGGTGGCCGCTGTGGTCACTTCGAGTAAGGGAGTCGCCAAAATCAGCGTTAGCCTCAACGGCTCTGAGGTGTACCAGCAAACCGAGCGCACCCCACAGAACTCGGTGGCTGTAAGCGTGCCAGTGAAGCTTCGCGAGGGAGCCAACGCCATCGTACTGAGCGCCGCGGAGCCGGATGGCAATGTTCGCCAGGAGATTCACACCGTCATTTACGAGCGGCCCAAAGCCGCCGTGGCAGAGCTCAAAGCGCCGCCGCCTCCCCCTCCCACGCGAGACCGCTGGGCGGTGGTGATTGGGACCGGGCGCTATGAAAGCCCGGAGATCCCAAGACTTCATTACACCGTGCCTGACGCCGAGGCCCTCTACGAAGTTCTGGTCGGTCCCGGAGGTTTCAAGAAGGAACATGTGCTCCTCATCACGGACCGGACGGAAAAGAAGCCGACGCTCAGAAACATCAAATGGTCGCTTGGGACTTTTCTTGCCCGCTCGGCAAAGAAGGACGACACGGTTGTGATCTTTTTTGCCGGACACGGCGCGCCGGAAGTGGACCAGCAGGGAGTCGAGCGGGACGGCTTCGCCAAGTATCTGGTCCCCAGCGACGCGGAGCCCGATGATCTCTACTCCAGCGGGCTGCCGATGGACGAGCTACAGACCATCTTCGCCCGCATCGAGGCTGAACGGGTCGTGGTCTTTCTCGACGCCTGTTACAGCGGGGCCGCAGGCGGGCGAACCTTTGCCTCGAAGAAGACGCGTTCAGCACATGTAGATGATCTCTTCCTGGAACGGCTAACGCAATCCAAGGGAAGGGCGATCATTACGGCCTCGCGGGCCACCGAGGTCTCCATCGAGCTGCCTGAGCTGGGCCATGGCATTTTTACCTACTATCTGGTTCAGGGACTCAAAGGGGCGGCGGATCTCAATCGCGACGGGATCGTGTCGCTCCAGGAGCTCTACGAGTATGTCGAGCGGGAGGTCGCCCAGAAGTCGCGCGCAGTAGGCGGAAATCAGCATCCGGTCATGAAAGGGGAGCTGGAAGGTTCTCTGCCGCTGGTCCGGATCAAAGGAAAGTAAAAACTTGCCGAGAACTCACGAACGAACTCTCACTGACCCGTAAGAATCGAGAGTGATCTCCAACAGGCATCAGCCATTAGCGCCGGCTTACCGGGCGTGCTCTTTGCGGTGGGCGTACAGATCGGTGGCAGTCTTGAGGGCGATCAGGAGGAGCAGGGCCGCGGTGGGAGTTCTGAGCAGCATCGTCAGGAAACCCCCGATGATGATGGTGAGGTGTATCACGATGATCCGCTTGTAGGGCTCGCCCATCTGTGTCTTCAGGTCCGTGCCGAGGTACTCGCGCCGGCCCAGGTAGTTCGTGAAAAAGGAGACGCCGTGGCTGATAAAGAGTGCCGCGAGGGCGGGCCAGAGTGGGACGAAGAGATCGAGCAGCGCGGCCCACACCCCAGGCTCGGGGCCGGCGGCGTTGATCCCGCGAACGAACAGGTAGTAGATGAACAGGAAGTGGCCGGCCATGAATCCGCCGAAGTGGCCGACGAAAAACGGGGCGGCGAACAAAGCCGCCCATTTCCCGACGACTGCCAGCTTGATCACGTTCCAGAATCCGATCACGGCGCTCTCGGCCCAGAAGAGGACCATCACGTCGCCGAGCTTCCAGCCCAGGAAGAGCACCCCCGCTAGGGGGATCAGGTTCACCCCGATCAGGGCGAGGGTTGAAGGGGATGTAATCGAGGGAGAAGGCTCCTCGCGTGCGGGCGGAGCGGCCGTCCGGACCGGCGAGGGGGCCTTGGAGGGTAGTGGAACGGACGGCGTCGAGATTTGGTCTGCCTCGGCGCGGGAAGCGTCGGGAGCCGCCTGCCGGATTACCGCGATCAGCTTTTCCGTTTCCGACCGGGGCATCGTATCACCCAGGCCGGTGCTACCGCCGCCGTAGTCAAACCGTATCCGAACAGAATCCCCGGAGTGTCCTCCGGCTCGCTCCAGCCGGAGGTTACGGATCTTCACGAGATCGTACTCCACGTTTATCCGCAGCGGGCCGAGGCCCGGCGTGTAGATCAGCTGTCCGTCATGCAGCCGCGCGGATTCCCTGTAAAAGAGGAGCAGGACGGTCAGCGCGCCCAGAACGAAGACGCCGACCGACCAGCCCAGGACCCAGAAGCCCTGGAACAGGATGAAGACGAGATCAAAGACGTTTCTGACCTCGTGGCCGCGCATCGAGGCGATCTGGCTCCAGCCGATCCCGGCGAAGATCAGGAACGCGACCGCTAAGAAGATCCCTATGGGCCACATGCGCCGCGCGGGGAGGGGGAGCGGTGTGCCGCTGGCCTCGTCGCGAAGCGAGATTCGGAAGCGTTCGGGTCGGGCTTTGTGCATCCGCATTTTGCAGCAGAGAGTATTTGAAAATGGCCGGTTGCGTCAACCTGATCGTGGCGCCGAGGGTAGTGGGTTATTTTACGGGGATGCTTTACTTCGTTCAGGATGACGGGTCTCTCTAGTGTCATCCTGACAGGATTTTCAAATAAGATGACCCGCATCTGTCTCAGCGCTGAGGGTAGATAATGGGGTCAGTTTCATAGGCCTTTCTGAGCCTGTCCGCGAAAGGCCTCTTCGCCCTCCATAGTGTTGATATATATTATAAGTTATAGTAGTATACATTTTAAGATATATGACCGATAGGGGCTTGACGCCAATGGACCCCAAGATTAGAGCAGCGCAGAAGCGAGTTTTAGATGTTTTCTCCAAGGAAGCCAAAGACTTTGCGTTGGCTGGAGGGACGGCGCTTGAGCTTTATCATTTGCATCATCGTTTCTCTTGGGACTTGGATTTTTTTTCACCGAAATACGATCTGTCGGAAATTGATCGATTGGCTTCTACATTCAAAAAGCATGTCGATAAAAGAATAAAGTTGGAATCGGAACTTATGGCTGGCGGTCGGGCGAAGGTGCGATTTTATTCCATGCCCGTAAAAGGGGCGGCGCGCCCCTTAAAAATCGATCTCGTGGAGGATGTTCTTTTCAAAAAACCAAGGGTAGAGAACAAGGAAGGAGTGCGCGTTTACAGTGTGAAAAATATCTATTTCCAGAAAATCGCGGCGATATCAGGGATGCGGGAGGAGATGGATCAAGTTGGTCGGCCCAGATACCGGGGACGGGATGAACCCCGCGATGCCTATGATATCTATATGCTTTCCACAAAGATCCAACCCCTGCACAAATTCCTGCAAGCGGTCTCCGCTCCCTATCAAAAGGGCGTCGTTCATTGGTATCAGACCTTTTCTCGGCAGGATCTAAAACTAGGCCTTCTGGATATCGATATCTATGACTCGCAGTTCGATTCGAGCAAGATGATTGCCTATTTAGAGGCGGAGATCAGGCAGTTCACAAAGGAGATCATTGGGGAATGATGATTTCGAAGTATTTTTGGGATTTGAAAGACGAGGCTTTGCGTGAAGCGAAGCGGGCTCTTCAAGATGACAAACACCCCCAATTCCCTCAACGGATGGTCACGCTTTTATCGCGTTGCGACAAACCGAAGGAACTATTTTCGATCTTGCCAAGACAGCGATTTATAGAAACCTGGCCAAAGATTCGGTCTTACTGGATGAAGCGGGCGCGACATTCCGAGCATAGAGACTGGTGGGAAACCATCTATGAACAGCTTCTAGGCGGTGCGGGCAAGGAACCGATAAAAGCAAAAGGAAAGCCCGCTGCATTTTTTGGAAAATTCGGTGATCGGATAAAGGAGAGGAGGATTGAAATGAGTTTAAGCCAAAAACAACTCGCCGTTCGAGCCGGATTAAAACAGCCCATCATTTCGCAAATCGAAGAAGGGAAAAAAAATATAACGCTGTTCACGTTCATTCGCCTTTGTAAGGTATTGGGTATAAGGACGATAGATATAAGCGAAGAATGAAGTCCTTACACTTTATTTAGGCAAAGCCTTTTCTTAGATTGCCGCAGCCCAGGTACTTGTAGACCACCTCCCGGACAACGTCTCTGAAGACTCCGCATCTCTTCTGATACCGCTGCAGTTTACAGTTTTAACAGCCGCCTGGCATTGCCTTCGAGAATCGTGTCTTTTTCACTTGCAGGACAGTTGAGCGCCTCAACTTTTTCGACCGCCATCCAGTCTCCCAGGGTATAGGGATAATCCGTTCCGACCAGGAGATGGTCTGCCCCGGCAATCCGTCTCAAATAGTCGAGGGTGTCCACACGATAGACCAACGTGTCGAAATAGAGGTTCTTCAGGTAAGCGCTCGGTGGGGAAGAGGCCTGAGCAGCTCTGGAGCCGGAGCGAACTGCATGACCCTGGTCAAAACGGCCAAGGTGGTAAGGGAAGAATCCCCCGCCGTGAAGCACACAGAGCTTGAGATTGGGAAATCTGTCGAACACGCCGCTATAGGTCATATAACCCAGCGAGAGGGCGCTGTCTGCCGGATTACCGCAGATCAAACGGAGCCCGTAGCCTTCCATCCGCTCCGAACCGGCGATATCTTCAGCATGCATGACGAGAAGGGTATCCAACGCTTCGGCCTTTTTCCAAAACGGATCGAACTCAGGACTGTTGTAATATTTGCCGTTCACGTTCGAGCCGATGTAGCCGCCGCGAAAATTAAGCTCGCGGACGGCATGCTCCAGGACCGTAGCTGCCCGGGGCGGCTCCTGCAGCGGCACCGCGGCCAGCGCGACGAAGCGGCCTGGATGGTTTTGCACAAGATCGTGAAGCCCCTCGTTGTAAAGGCGGCACCAGCGCTCTCCCCGCTCACCGTCCAGACGATAACCAAGACTCGCTGTGTGGGCGATCAGCGCGGCGATGGCGATCTTTCCCTTTTCCATGATCTCGAATCTCCGCTCCAGTTCCGAAAGATCTGGATTGAGAGAGAATCTGGGACCGCCGGAGAAGGAGAGAATGGTCTCTCCCTTTCTTGCCTCGGAGAGATCGACGCCCAAGGCATTGCCGTGGCGTTTGGCCTCTTCCAGCAGGGATAGCGGGATATAGTGATGGTGGATGTCGATGGCGCGGTTAGGCATCGTCCTGGTTTATGGCCTTGCCTCGATCTCGGACCGATCCAGGAAGCTTAGATCGCGTCTTCCGGCCGTTCGTACTTCGCCTTGCCTCTCTTCTCCTTGATGATCGGATACCCGACCGTTCCTATAGTGACGAGAATGAGGATGATGACGCTTGGGAAGAGAAGCCATTTGGCCCCATACGCTGCCACCGAGATCCAGAGATAGTTCTCCCCTATTTTGCCCAGAATGAGACCTAAGATAAGAGGGGGACGGGGCCATCCATAGCGGATCATAAAGTAACCCAAGACGCCAAAGATAAGGGTTACGACGATATCATATAGGTCGTTATTGGCAGTGAAGGAGCCTATAAAGACAAGGAGCAAGAGGAAAGGGATCAGGAGGGAACCGCGGATATAGGTGAGGGCAGCGAGCTGGTTCAATATGAGAAAACAGAGCGCGGCGACGATGATGTTCGAAAGGATGAGGATCCATACCATAGCAAAAGTCACGTCCAACTTGCTCTTGAGCATTTCTGGCCCGGGTTGGAGGCCCACTATGAGCATTGCCCCGAGCAGCAGGGCCATGCTTGCACTGCCGGGAATGCCAAAAGCGATCGTTGGAATGAGGTCCCCGCCGCGGGTTGAATTGTTCGCTGCGCCGGGGCCTAAGACCCCCTCCACTGCGCCTTTGCCGGCCCGGGTTTTGTCTTTCAGGCCTTGCACTGCATGAGCGTAGGAGATCCATTGGGCGATATTGGCGCCTAAGACGGGAAGCACACCGAAATAGACCCCGATAAGGCTGCATCGCGTGACCAGCCAAAAATGGCGAAAGGTGTCTTTGACTCCCTCCATCACCCCAGTGAGTTTTCCCTTGGGAACCTCAGAGATGCTAGTCCCTCGAACAGCGAGATCAACGATCTCCGGAATGGCGAAAAGACCGACCACCACGGGGACTATGTCCAGACGATCCCATAGATACAGGAACCCGAAGGTATAGCGTAAGGCACCGGTTTGCGGATCAACACCGATCGCCGAGAGCATCAGGCCAACTCCACCCGCCAGGAGTCCTTTGATAACTGAAGAGCCGCTTAGGGTGCCGATGAAGGTGATGCCCATGAGCATGAGGATAAACAGCTCAGGCGAGCCGAAAAGGAGAACCAGCGGACGCATGATCGGGATCGATAAGGCTAACGATAGTGCTCCTATAATTGCGCCCACAACGGAGCTCATGATGGCGGCGCCCAGTGCCCTTCCGGCCTCTCCCTTTTTCGACATCGGGTAGCCGTCCAAAATGAGCGCGGCAGAGGAAGCCTCTCCTGGGATTCCAAAGAGGATCGAAGTGAGGTCTCCCGTCGTTCCGGTTACCGCGAGCATCCCTAGAAGGAAACAAAAGGCCTCGACGGGCTGCTTGATGGTGTAGGAGAAGGGCAGCATCAAGGCGAGAGTGGCGAGACCTCCAATGCCGGGGAGTAGCCCCACCCAAAAGCCGATCGCGATCCCGATCAGCATATAGCCAAAAGCCGGCCAGGCCAGCACTTGCCAGAAGCCGCTTATGAATGCTTCAATCATGTTAGTCCACCGGAATGCAAAGCTCTTGCCGGGTCACCTTGCCCGGAAAGATATCCATGCATTCCCCTCCTTCAACGACAGTTTTCCCGTTCACCACAACTGCCTGCATACCCGGCGGGTGGCGGCGCACCTCTTGCGCATCAACTTTTTCAGGAAGCTCCTCACTAACGAGGTCCTCGAACGTATCGGGATCGAAGACCGTGAGATCCGCGGGCCACCCCACCTTCAGCAAGCCGCGATTCAGTTTGAGCTTTGAGGCCGGGAATCCGGTCAGCTTCCATACCGCTTCTTCCAGGGTGAAGAGTTTCTTCTCCCGGCACCAGTATCCCAGTACGCGCGCCGGGGCGCCGTGCCAGAAGAAACGGTCGAGATGGGCCCCCACGTCGGTCCCGATCAACCCCCGCTGGCTTTTGATCATTTCCGCGAGGATCTCCTCGTGACCATTGGCAGATCCCAGATAAACGCAGCGGGAGCGAAGATCATCCTGCAGCCAGGTATCGAAGAAGGCATCTCTGGGAGATTTCCCGGTCATGCGGGCGATCTCTTCCACGTTCTTGCCTTCCACGGATTTGAGGCTGGTTTTCTCCATGCGTTCGAAGACTACTCTTCCCCAGCCGAGCCATTCGGGGAAGGCGGGTTGGCCGGCGCCCCCGATCCTTTCCTCCTCTAATTTCCTGCGAACGTTTTGGTCCTCCAACTGCCGTCGCATCCCTTCCGGAGCTTTCCTGATCGCTTCCCATGTCGGAAGCCCTTCGAAAAAGAAACAATCCTCGATCCCGAAGCGCCTGATGTGCTGGTAGGGAATGACCACGCCGTAGATATCTTTCCCCTTTTTTTTCGCTTCCTCCATGTATGCAATCGCCCGCGGCCCATCGTCTTTTTCCCCCGGACGCAGCCGGAACTCGTTGCCGATCATCCGCGCGCGAATCTTTTCTATCAGCGTTGGAAAGCCGCTTTCGGGTTTGAGCAGGTTGCCGAAGCCGTTGAATTGGAAGCATCCTCCATATTCCGCGGCCAGGTTGGCCAGTTCTATGATTTCCTGTTGACTGGCAAAGGTGCTCGGCGTGCCCGCGTGTACGGCCGGCCCTCCCCTTGGACTCGAAGAGAAACCGATGGCCCCAGCTTCGATCCCCTCACGCACCATCCTCTTCATGGCATCGAGCTCTTCCGGCCGCGCTTCTCGCTCATAGGCCGCTTCCCCCATCACCGTAAGCCGCACCGGAGTATGGGGCATCAGGGCGCCGACGTTGATCCCAACCCTGCCTTTTAAATAGCCAAGATACTCAGGGAAGGTCTGCCACTTCCAATCTTTCGCATCCACATATTTGTCCAGGACGCGGCGCAGGTAGTTAATCAGGACATTGAGCGGCTCGCTCTTGGGCGGCACCGGGGCGCAGGATGCGCCGCAGTCGCCGATCACGATCGTGGTCACGCCGAAATTCACCACCGGATTGCCATGGGGATAAAGAACGAGAAAGTAATCCATGTGGGTGTGCGCATCGATAAATCCCGGAGCGATCACCTTGCCTGCCGCGTTGATTTCTTTTTTCCCTGGACCTAGATGCTTTTCTATAGCTGAGATCTTATCCCCTTCAACCGCCACATCGGCCTCGATTCCCGGGCTTCCCGTACCGTCGATGACCAGTCCATTACGAATGACTAGATCAAATGGCATTCCCTGATACCCCCATTCCAATAATGTGCATGCTTATCTCACTTAAATGGAGTCTCCGTCAACTCTTTTTTTACTGCCGTGCGAGTCTCCTTATGGAGAAGCCGTTTGGCGAGAAATTAATTTCCTAAGAATTTTTTTACTCGTTCAATAACCTCTCGCGGTTGATCCATAATTCTTTTTGCCAATTCCTCCAGCTCTTCGCCGCTCGCCGGATCTACATCCATCTTCCCCTTTTTAGTCTCGGCTAAGAGTTCTTGATCCTTCATCACACTAGCAAAGGCATGGCGCAGGGTCTTGACTCTTTCTGCCGGGGTGCCGGAGGCTGCGAGCAGAGGACGTCCAAATCCCTCGGCGGCCAGTATGACCTCAGCGACCCTGCGCTCCGCTTCGGGTACTTTTTCTTTGTCGAAAAGCTCATAGATGGTGGGAACATCAGCAATTCTTGGGTCACGCTTCTGTCCGGTATAGATGATAACGCGGACAAAGCCCGTTTTCTGCCATGTCAGGAAGGGCTCCCGGCCAAAGAAGGGCGAAGCGGTCATGCCGCGGCATTGCACCTCCCCGCGCTCGACCGCCAGATCGATTTCGGAGCCACCCGGGTAACCGAGCACCGTGCGGATTTTTAACGGCGGTAAAACCTCTTCGAGAAGCCGTGCCAGGATGAAGTCCGAGCTGGATGTGCCTGTGGAGCCGCACTTGGGAGACTCCTTGGCTTTGCGGATATCTGCGATGGATTTATATGGGGCGTCGGCGCGCATATAAAGGAGCATCGGCTCGCTCACCGGAGAGCCGATCCAGGCAAACTTCCGCAGATCAAACTGGACCTCCTTCCGTCCTACGAGCTGGTCTAGATAGATGGCGCTATTGGGCATCAGAATGGTCAGGCCGTCAGGCTTGGCGACGCTATGGACATAATTGGTGGCTACAATGGAGCCTGCTCCTGGCATGTTCTGGACGATGAAGTCCGGATTTCCCGGTATGTAATTGGGCATGTAGCGGGCGAGAAGGCGAGCCCAGCGGTCGTAAAACCCCCCGGTTGTATTGCCGACAACAATCTTGACAGTCTTCCCCTGATAAAAAGGGGCCTGGGCCTGCAGATGGGCGCTCCAAAGGAGAAAAAAGAAAAGGGCGCAGAAAAACTTCTTCATGCTGTTCTCCTTTCCTTGCGAGGAATTTTTCTTAGGGTCCGTGCCATTCACTTATGCGTATGGCTCCTGCGAGCTATTTTCCCAGCAATTTTTTCATCCGCTCAACAACCTCCGGCGGCTGCACGGTTACCTCCCTGGCTAGGACTTCTAGCTCTTCGCCGCTGATGGGTTTTATCTCCCAGCCCCTTTTCCGCGCCTCTTCCAAAAAGTCGGGGTCTTTCATTGTCTTGGCGTAGGCCTCGCGCAGGATTGTCACCCTTTCCTTTGGCATGCCCGGCGAGGATACTATAGGCCAGGAGCCGAAGCCGCTCGCACCGAGGATCACCGTGGCAAGACGCTGGCTCGCCTCCGGCGTCTTCTCGCGCTCCATCAGTTCAAAGATCGTGGGAACGTCGGGTATTTTGGGATTCCGTTTGCGCGCCGTTTGAATGAGTATGCGGACAAATCCATTTTTATGCCAGGTAAGGAATGGCTCGCGGCTGAAAAAAGCCGCGATGGTTATCGCCCGGCACTGCACCTCTCCTCGTTCCATCGCCAGGTCCTGCTCAGCGCCGCCGGGGTAGCCGGTGACGAGCCTGAAGCGGACTCCTAGAGTCTCTTCAATAAGCCGCGGGACGTAGTGGCCGCTCGTGCCTGCCCCAGTAGCTGAACACTTGGGCGGCTCCGCTGCCTTGCGAATATCGTCCAAGGTCTTGTAAGGGGTATCGGCGCGCATGAAGAGCAGTGTCCCGTTATACTCGGGCGATCCGATCCAGGCAAATTTCGTCCAGTCAAATTGGACCTCCTTTCTGCCGGTTAGCTGCTCGAAATAAAGCGCGGGAGAGATCGATCCAAGGGTCAGCCCGTCGGGCTTCGCCACGCCGTAGACGTAATTGGCCGCGATGATCGAGCCGGCGCCCGGCATGTTCTGCACGATGATGTCCGGACTTCCAGGGATATGTTTACCGATGTGGCGGGCGGTGACGCGCGCCAATTGATCGTGGCTGTCACCCGAGAGATAGCCGACCACGATTCTCATTGACTTTCCCTGATAGAAAGGCGCCTGCGCCGGGAGATCAGAGCTCCAAAAAAAGAGGCACAAAAGGGCGTAGATAACTCTCATCATAAACGCTCCTCCAGGAATTATATCCCTAACATTTTTCTCATCCGCTCGATGGTTTCCGGGGTCTGGGTTATGACCTCCTTGGCCAGGGTCTCGAGCTCCTCGCCGGAGGTAAAGTCGATCTCAAGTTTTTTCTTCTCCGCATCAGCCATGACCTCTGGATCGTTTATGGTCTTGCTAAATGCCTGGCGGATGATTTCGACCCGATCCCTAGGTGTGGCCGGAGCAAAGACGTAGGGACGGCCAAAGTCGCCGGCGGCCAGAACCAACGTGGCCAGGCGCCGCGCCGATTCCGATGCCTTGTGTTGATCCATGAGCTCATAGATTGTTGGGACATCGGGAAGCCTCGGATCCCGTTTTCTTCCGGTTTGAACGAGCACGCGGACAAAGCCCTTCTTGCGCCAGGTAATGAAAGGCTCGCGGGCAAAGAAGGCGGTGAGGGTAAAGGCGCGGCATACGACCTCGCCCCTCTCCACGGCCAGGTCGATATCTTGCCCAGCCTGGTAGCCCATAACAATATTGAATTTCGTCCCGATCACTTCCTCCAAAAGGTTGGGAACATAGTAGGCCGTTGAGGTTGTCCCGGTCGCCCCGCACTTGGGAGGTTCCGAGGCCTTACGGACGTCGGCCATGGTTTTGTAAGGCGTATCAGCGCGCATGTAGAGGAGATGATTGGAAGTCACGGGACTGCCGAGCCAGACAAACTTGGCCCAGTCAAACTTGATCTCTTTCCGGCCAATAAGTTGGTCGAAGTAGAGCGCCGGGTAGATCGCGCCGATGGTCAGTCCATCAGCCTTGGCCACATTATAGACGTGGTTTGCGACGATCAGAGAGGCCGCCCCGGGCATATTCTGGACAATGATGTTGGGGTTACCCGGTATATGCTTGGGCATGTGCTGCGCCAAAAGACGGCCATACAGGTCATAGACGTCTCCTGCCTTGGTACCCACCATGATGCTTATGGTCTTACCCTGATAGAAAGGGGTCTGGGCTTGAAGGCCGGAGCCCAGCGCTAGAACAAACAAAAGAGCAGATAGAATTCTCTTCATGATCGTCTCCCTTCGACTGTTTATTCTCCGCCCGACACTGTTTTTTTTCTTATTAGTTATCGTCCTAAAACCCATTTCATTCGTTCAATCACACTCGGGGGCTGAGCAATAACCTCTTTCGCTGAGGCATCCATCTCTTCACCACTGAGAGGGTCTACCTCCCAGTTCCTTTTCTTCGCCTCGGCCAAAAGCTTTGGGTCGCTCAGAGCCTTGGCGTAGGCCTCGCGCAGGATTTTTACCCGCTCTGGTGGAACGCCCGGGGTAGTCATAATGGGACGACCGAGGGTGACAGCGGTTAAAACGACTCTTGCCAGCCTCTGGCCCGATTCCGGTGTTTTATATTGATCCATCAGCTCGTAGATCGTGGGAACATCAGGCAATCTCGGATCACGCTTTTTCCCTGTCTGAAGGAGAACACGGACAAAGCCTTTTTTGCGCCAACTCATATAAGGTTCCCGGCCAAAGTAAGTCGCTACAAGCGGGGACCAGCAAACCACTTCGCCTCTCTCGACGGCCAGGTCAATCTCGGCCCCACCTTGATAGCCGTCAACAATTTTAGAT
>Ga0209824_10001548_pt1 | contig 12709 bp, 4 predicted proteins | sample VDWuncwatermetaG_FD_184124 | JGI IMG/M metagenome (GOLD analysis project Ga0209824, IMG submission 184124) | Wastewater microbial communities from Netherlands to study Microbial Dark Matter (Phase II) - VDW unchlorinated drinking water (SPAdes)... ... | reverse complement strand
CCCACCGTCCGGCCGGAGTTGACGCCGCCCGCGCTCGAGCCTCGCCCGCCCGGCGACACGGACCCGCCCGAGGCGGCGTTGGACCCCGCCCCGGCGCCGAAGGGATTGGCCGAGGAGCCGCGGGTCTGGATCGTTTTATTGGGGTTGCCGCGTCCGCCCTGGATGCCCCGGAAGCCGGCCGTCCCGCTTACGCGCCGCATGCCCTGAAACTTGATCGTGCCGTAAGACGAGCCGAGCCTCGCCGCGCCGCCCGCCAAGCCGCCGCCGCCTTGACCCTCTTCCTTGGCCGGACCCGCGAGGCCCGGCCCGCCGGCGCCGCCGGACGCGCCAGCGCGTGAGGTCGGACCGTCATCGTAGTTCATCGGCGCGTCGCCGCCGCCGTTCTCACCGGGGACGCCCGTCCCGTCCGCCGTCTTATCGCCGGGCGCTTTAACCGCCGCGCCCTTGATCAGGATTCGCTCTTCAACCGCGGCTTTCTCGGGTACGACGAAGCCGGTCGGGTCGCTCTGACGAGCAAAGCGGATTTTCATCGAGGACGCGACGCCTCCGAGCGCGGCGCCGCGCCCGCCGCCGTCCGACGTGCCGGCGAACTGGAACGCGGCGTAGGAGAACACCAGGCCGCCGGTCAGCAGGACCACCGCGAACAAGGCGATCCTTCCGGGTCCCTGCGTCGTCAGGCGCTCGCGCAGAGTCGGCGCCGGCGCCCGGCCCGAGGCCGCCGCGGCGCTCGCCGCCGCCTTGGCGACCGTGCTCCCAGGCGTCCAGGCGAAGCCGGCCGGCTTGTTCTCCAAAGCCTTCTTGATGTCGGGAACCTCTGGCGTCTCGCCCATTCCCGGAGTATAAGCCCAGCCCTACCCTAAGTCAATGGGTCCCGGAATCTGATAAAATTCGATCAGAGGCTATTTGAAGCAACCACGCTCCGCCATCCTCATCGCTCTCCTAGGCCTCGGCTTGGCGGCCTGGCACGCGGCCGAGGCCACACGCTGGTCGCGGTCCGACGCCACGCCGCCGCCCTGGGACGCGGCGGTCCACCTCGGCACGGCCCAGGATTACCGTGACGCGCTCGCCGCGGGACGCCCGAGCGGCCTCCTCGCCACGCGCGCCTATCCCGGCCACGCCGCCTATCCGCCCGCCTATCATCTCGGCCTCGTTGCGTTGCTGTCCGCCGAACGGCCGCACGCCGAGGTCGTCGTCCACAACCTCCTCTATTTCTTCATCTTGTGCGCGGCGGCGGCGGCGATCGCCTGGACATTGGGCGGGGCCGCGGCCTCGGCGACGACGTTGTTCGTCGCGGCGCTCTCGCCCGGCCTTATCTTCCACTTTCGAGAGCCTTTTCCCGACCTCGCTCTCTCGGCCTGGGTCGCCGCGGCCTATGCCTTCGCGCTGAGGTCCGGGCCCTTCAGAACGCCGGGGCTCTCCCTGGCGGCGGGCGCGTGCGCGGCGCTCGCCTTCGCCTCGAAGTGGACCGCCTTCGTCTACCTGGCACCTTTGGCGTTCGCCGGCCTGAGCCGCGAACGCCGTAAGATGTTCGCGCTCTCGCTTCTGCCGATGCTCGCGATCGTCCCGTGGTACCTCGTCAACGGCGCGCAGACCTTGCCTCGCATGCTGCATTCCGCCTCGCTGGGCGCCGGCGAGGGCGATCCAGGCGTTTGGACATGGGACGGCTGGTTCTACTACGCGCGCTTTCTCAATCTGTGCCACCCGGGACCGTTGGCGGGGCTTCTTGCCGTCGGTTCGCTGCTGGCGTTGGCCCGGCGCTCTTCGCCCGCGCCCGCGCCCGCGGCGAGGGTCTTGGTCGCGTTGTGGCTGGCCGTCTCCTACGGCTTCTGGAGCCTCGTGTCCAACAAGGACTGGCGCTATATGCTGCCCGCCGCCGTCGCCCTGCCGGCGCTGGGCGTGACGGGCCTGCCTTCCGCCGGCCTGCTGCTCGCCGGAGGCTTGGCGGTGGCCGGCGCGGGCCGAACGCATCGCCCGGACGGCCGGGACTGGCGCGAGCGAGACGTCCTCGAGGCTTTGCGCGTCCAGGCGCCCGAGGGCCGCGATTCCGCCCTCTGCGTTCTGGCCAACCACCGCCAGCTCAACCCGACGAGCTGGACCTGGCTCGTCCGCCATTCCGGCCCGAAGCGGCTCAGCGTCGGCTGCTCCGAAGCGGTCGTCCCCGAATGGGCCGATTTCGTCCTGGTCAAGGAAGGCGAGCCCGGCGTGTTCATGTCCGACGCGACCTTATCCCTCATCGCCGCCATTCGCCGCGGGGACGAGGCCTTTAAGCGCTTCTACCGCGAGACCGGACGCTGGCCCCTTCCCGACGGCTCGCAGGCCGCGTTGTACGCGCTGCGCCCCGACTACCCGCGCCTGAGCCGGCCCCTGCGGCTGGCCGAAACTCCCGTGCGCAGCGCCAAGGCCGTGGGCGTGACGCTGACGCCCCAATCGCCCGGCGTCTACCTCGTGGACATCGAGTCGGCCGTCCTCTCCAAGGTCCCCGCGCCCTTGCGCGGCCTGCGCCTGCGCTTAAGTGGAGCGCGGGTCGGTGAGTGGGACGGCCGCCCGCGCCTCCTGGGCGCCGAGAGCGTGACGATCCTGCGCGGTGCCGCTAGATGGGACGAGCTCTCGTTGGCACTCAGCCGCCGCGCGGGCGTGCCCATCTCGTTCGCCGCGGCCCCGGGCGGCGGCATCGCCGTTTCGGCGCGCCTGTGGCGCGTGGGCGCGAGCGCCGTCCTCGAGCCGTCGCTCGAGGGCAGCGAAGGATCGCTCACCGTGTCGCGCCTGCGCCTGGCCGGCCTGCCGCTGCCCGTGCCCCGCCTGCGCCTGAGCCGCAGCCTCGCGGCCGCGCCGCCCGGCCTGCCTTTTTCCGTTTCCGCTTCGCGACTCGTCGTGGACGCGGAAGGCTTCCACTTCGAGGAGACCCCATGAGCCAGACGCCCGAGCTGAGCGTCGTCGGTCCCGTATTCAACGAACGCGAGTCCCTGCCGGAGTTCCACGCGCGCCTGCTCAAGTCCTTGCGCGGCCTGGGCGTGACTTTCGAAGTCATCTATGTCGACGACGGCAGCCGCGACGGCACGGGAGAGATGCTCGAGCGCCTCGCCGCCGACGCGCCCGAGATCAAGCTCCTCCGCTTCTCCCGGAACTTCGGCCATCAGGTCGCGATCACGGCGGGCATGGACCACGCGTCGGGGCGGGCCTGCGTGGTCATGGACACCGACGGCCAGGATCCGCCGGAGCTGCTCGGCCGCCTCGTCCAGGCCTGGCGCGACGGCGGCGAGATCGTCTACGCCGTCCGCGCGCGGCGCGAGGGCGAGGGTCTGTTCAAGCGCGCGACGGCCGCGCTCTTCTACCGCCTCATGCGGCAGATCACGAACGTGGACATGCCGCTCGATTCGGGAGACTTCCGCCTCCTCGACCGGCGCGCGCTCGACGCGATGGGCGGCCTGCGCGAGACGCACCGCTTCATGCGCGGCCTGACCAGCTGGGTCGGCTTCAATCAGGTCAAGGTGGTCTACGAGCGCCAGGCGCGCCTCGCGGGCACGACGCATTACCCCCTCCTCAAGATGGTCCGCTTCGCGCTCGACGGCATCACCTCGTTTTCGCATCAGCCCCTGCGCTGGGTCACCTGGATGGGCGCGGCCTGCTTCGTAATCAGCGCGGGCCTGGGAGGCTGGGCCCTGTGGGTGCGCCTGTTCACCGACGAGGCGGTGCGCGGCTGGACCTCGATGATGGCCGTCGTGCTGTTTCTGGGCGGAGTCCAGCTGATCTCCATCGGCGTGCTGGGCGAGTACCTTGGCCGGATCTTCGACGAGGTCAAAAACCGGCCGCTGTACATCCTGCGCGGCGCGAAAGGCTTCGACGCGCCTCGCCTCGTCGATCGCCGCTAAGCCGCGCGACGCCGCTTAGCGGCGGGAGACCGTCCAGCGATAATACGGCGCCGCCGGACAGTCCGGGCAGGGCAGCGCGTGGAACACCAGGCTCGGATCGCAGTCGCCGTTGCCGGCTCCGTATTGGCGCAGGATCAGGGGCAAGGTCATCAGGGGCGGCCCCTCGTCCTTGATGCGGCACGCGCGCGAGGCGTCGAAAGCGGCGAAGACCGCGTCCTTGCGGGCGAAGTCGACCGAGTTCTCGCGCCTCCAGCCTACCTTGAAGCGCAGCGGGCGACGATCGCCCGGGGCGAGCAGCTCCCGCCACAGCAGCCCCTGAGTCAGCCCCGCGAAGACGAGCGCCAGACCGAGCGCGGGCCGGCGATCGGCCTTGGCCAGCCACTCGGCCCCGGCGGCGAGGGCGGTCGCGGCGACGAGAAATGAAAGGCTGTAGTAGCGCAGGGAGCTCGTGTGGCGGAAAGCGATGAACACGGCGGCGTACGCCGCGGGCCACAGCGCCAAGGTCAGCGCGTGCGCGTCCGCCCCGCCCCGGTCGTGCCAGGCGCGCACGGCGCGCCAGACGAGGACGCCGCCGAGGACGAGGGCCCAGGCGTAGAGAGGCGCGTCCACGAGCGCGGATAGATCAAGACCAAACAGGCGTTTGAATACGACGGGCCCCGCCAGGATCTGGATCACCGGCGGGAAATGCCAGATGATGTAGGCGAGGATGCCTCCCGCGAGCAGGAGCTTCGCCGCCCGGGCGAGGCCGGGGGCGCGCAGGCGTTCGAGCGCGCGCTCCCAGACGCGCGGCGGGACGGCCCACGCCGCCGCGGCCGCGCACGCCGGCGCGAGCACGAGTGCCACGGCCCACGGCCCGCGCGCCGCTTGCCAGGCGTCGATGGTCAGCGGCTTCTTGACCGCGACGAAGGCCGCCGCGGCCGCGAACGAGGCGGCGTTGGCGCGCAGGGCCGGCAGGCACGCCGTCTCGCCTCTCCAAGCGGCGCGCGCGGTGAATAGGACGCAGAGCGAGACGGGCACGCTGAGATAGATGAAATGGTTCTGCGTTCCGACGACGGCGAGCAGCGCCAGGCCGGCCGCCGCCCGGCCCGGGCGTCCGGAAACGGCGTCGCGCAGCAGCGGCAAGGTCAGCGCGATGAGGATGGGATGAAAAGCATAGACCTCCCAGGCGAGGCGAGCCTTAAGCAGAAAGTACGGCGAGGCGGCGAGCAGCGCCAGCCAGGCGAGGCCCGCCTCCGGAGAGACGCGGCGGGACAGGTGGCGCCAGGCGAGCAGGACCGCGGCCAGGTTGAGCGCCGCGCCGAACGCGCGCAGCGACGCCGTCGACGCGCCGAATCCTCCGAAGAGAAGCGAAACCACCCAGGCGTACAGCGGGCCGGTGTAGTCGTTCATCTGGTGCGGGGTGTAGAGGCCGAGGTTGCCCAGCCGCATGGCGAACAGGCCGATCCAGGCCTCGTCGAGCGAGATCGCGGGGACGGAGCCGAGCTCGTAGAGAACCGCCGCGGCGATCGCCGCCAGGAGCGTGGTCGTGAGAAGGGCCCGTCTCATGCCGAGATTGTAGCACCTCTCACGGCTTGACCTTGAGAACGATCCCGCCGGTCTTCGACTCTTCCCGGGAACAGTCGATATTATCGCGAGTAAACCGAAGCTCGCGGCCGGCTTAAGGCCGGACTTTCAAGATCATCCCGTCCGAATGCGCCGTCATCTCCGGCGCGTACATCGACTGAAGCACGGCCGCGCCGATGCGGTAGGTCCCCGGCGTCGTGGGCCGCACGCGGTAAGACAGCTTGTACTCGCCGTGCGGCAGCCAGTCGATGAAGAAGTTCGTCAGCGAGTCGCGCGGCTCCTCGTAGCGGGAGAGCAGGTCCCACTTCCAGCCTGAGCGCAGCTCCTCGCCCTCGAACCCCGCGCCGCGCGGGTCCTTGAGGTGAACATACTCGAACTGCGAGCGCGTCTTGACCGTCAGGCGCACCTCGATCGTGTCGCCGACGGAAACCGCCTCGCCTGACGCCAGCGGCGTCAGCTTGTAGCCGTCGCTGGATTTGTCGCGGCGAAAATACGTTCGCGACACCTCCATCATCCCCGGCCCCGAAGCCTTGGGTATTTTGTCAGTGGAGTAAATCCAGGTCAGCGAGGCGAAGGCCAGCCCCGGCCCGGTCTTCTCGATGACGGCCTTCCCGTGCGACTCGCGGACCTCCGCGCCCGTGCGGCTCCAGCGCAGCGGCTGCGCCAGGAAATCAAACGGCTCGACTTGAGCCGTCACGGTCTCCCCGCCCCACTTGAGCGCATAGCCGTCGCCCTTGTCGAGCGAGCCGCGCGACTTGAGCACGTCGAGCAGGGAGTAGATCGCGGCCGCCGAGGCCTTGGTCGACTTCCACTCGTTGCCCTTGCGATTAAAGAGCAGCCACTGCACCATGCCCGGGATGCGCGGGTCTTTCGGACGAAGCGTCAGCAAGGTGCGCAGGAAGAAGGCATGCTTCTCGACCGAGTCGTTGTACCACAGCCACGAGATCTTCTCCGGGGCCCAGTAGGTCCCGGCGATCGGGTCCGTGCGCACGCCGTCGAGGGCGCGCGCGAGATACAGGTCCGCCTTCGCCTTCTCGCCCAGGCGCCAGTACACGTACGCCGCGTAGCCGCGGCCGAACGGCGTGAGCGCGTCGGTGTGCTTGTCGGCGAAGTCGACCCAGACCTTGGCGAAGCGCCAGCCCTGCTCGGCGCCGGCCATCGTCTTCGGGAAGGAGGTGACGGTGTAGGCCGCGTAGAGGATCAAGGACAGCTCGCCCTCCTCGGGCTTCAGGTGCTTGGGAATCTCGTTGTTCACGTACCCGAGAGCCTTCGACACGACCTCCGCCGGCGGCGTCACGCCGTAGCGCTGGGCCTCGGCGAAGCCGGCGAGCACGAGCAAGGTCATGTACGGGCTCGAGCGCCCGCCGGGAAACCAGGGAAAGCTGCCGTCTGAGAGCTGATAACTTTTCAGCTTGCCCAGCGAATCCGCCAGCTCGGCCTCGACCGTCTTGGGATCGAACATGTCGATGATCGGCCAAGACGACTTGCGGCCCTTCGAGGCTTCTTCCCACGGCGACTCCATGAGCCGCGTCAGGCGGCGCGGATCGGAGCGATCCCAGGCCGGCGTGACCGTCGTGCGCTTGGGAATCTTCTTGGCCGCCGCGGCGAGCGCCGGATACTTGCGATAGAACGCGTTGACGATCGCCAACGGAACGTATCTATCGAGCAATTGCTCGGTACATTCGTACGGGTAGTGGATCAAGGACGGCAAACTATTCAGAACGATCAAAGCCAGCTGCGGATCGACCTGCGCGTGAACCGATTCGTGCTCGCGCGTCGGGTCGGCCTCCGCCCAGGCCGGCAAGGTCAAAGTCTTGGTGATCGCGCCGTCGAGAACGGTGAAGGCGGTCTCGATGAGCCTCTCGCGCGACGGCAAGATCGGCAGCTCGCGCTCCTCGGCGTCGGCCAAGGTCCCGGAGCGCGCCACCGCGCGGACCTGGAAGGTGGTCATGCCGCGCGGCGCCTTCACGGTCCAGGACAGGGGCGCGATGCCGTGCGGCTTCGCCGTAAACGCAACGACGGTCCCCTTCAGGCCGAGCTTCGCCGCGGCGTCCTTGCCGTCCTCGGTGACGATCAGAGTCACCTCGCCGGAGAGAGGCGCGTCGGTCTCGTTGTGCACGATCGCCTGCAGCAGGCCCTCGTCGCCCTCGCGGTAGAAGCGCGGCATCTCGACGCGCACCATCAGGTCCTTGCGCGTGACCGATTCGGCAGACACATTTCCCCGCTTCACGTCCTTCGTCAGGACGACCGCGCTCGTCTTCCAGCTCGTCAGGCGCTCCGGCGCTTTGAAGTTGAAGAACGCCTTGCCGCTCTTGACCGTCAGGTGCGGCTCGAAATACGCCGTTTCGGAAAAATCCTTGCGCGCCGCGACCGGCGGCTCGGCGCTCTTGGCTTTGGCCTCGTTCTTGTCGCTGCGGCTGTCCTTCTCCTCCAATCTCTCACGGCTCATCTCCATAGGCGCCGAGGCCGGGGCCACGGCCCCGAGAGACGCGCCTCCGGCCATATCGTAAGCCGCCTCAGAGTCGGCCATCGCGCCGCGCACGGCCATCATCTTGTTCGCCATCCCGAAGCGGCGGCCGTACACGCGGCTGCGGTTGATCCTCAGGCTCGGCTCCACCGGCTCGCGGATCGCCTCGCGGTACAGGTCGAGCATCTTCTTGACCCAGCCCTCCTCGACGGCGAGCTGATTGGCGTAAGGCGAGAACAAAGACCCCAGAGCGGGCGCGTAGTTGTAGCGGGGCGAATACAGACCGGCGGTCCAGGCCCCGGCGGCGCCGGCGTAGTACTCGAGAGAGCGGTCGTAGACGCGCACCGCGGCCTCGCCGCTCACGGCCTTGCCGTCGCGGTCGGACACCGAGAGCGACCAGCGCACCTTCTGTCCGGGCTTCATCACCGCGTCGTGCTTAAGCTTGACGAACAGCTCGCGGTCCTTCCACGGCACCTCGACGCGGGCCTGCCCCGAGCGGATCTTAAAGTCCCGCGCGCCGAACCAGCGCACGGTAAATCCGCCCTTGTGGTCGGCGTTCACCGGAATCTCGACGACCTGCGCCCCGCCGCCGCTGACGACGCGGCGCTCGAGCATGGACTGGCCGCCCCAGATCTCGACGATCATATGCTGCGACAAGCCGTTGGAACCGATAAGAAGTCTCGCCTTCTCGCCGGGAAGCGCGGTCGCGTGCTCGGCTAATGAAACAGACGGCAGCTTAAGATTTGTTTTTCCGTTTCCGGCGGACAAAACGATGATCGCCTGTTCGATTTTACCCTCGACCGGATGCTCCGCGCGGACCACAAGGCGGTAAGCGCCCTCGGCAAGCCCGGGCAAGACCGCCACGGCCGCCTTGGCCTTCGCGTAGCGCAAGGTCCCTTTCGCGGCCTGAGGGCCGTTGGGCACATCTTTATACACCTGCTCGAGCGCCGGGCTGCTCCCGAAGGAGCCATGCCACTGCGGCTCGCCGCCATCGGCGGGAGGATCTTTCTCCAAGCGGTACAGGGCATACGAACCCTCCCCGTCCATCGGCTGCTCATTCAGGTTCATGAGCTTGACCGCGACCGGATGCCCCTTGCCCGCGCGGGCGAAGCCGGCCGGCGCCTCGATGCTCAGCAAGCCGAAGGCGTCGCCGGCATTGAAGGAGCGCTCCGCCGTGATCGTGCGCCCGCCCGCGTCGCGCGACTCGACCGCCACGGTAAAACGCGCGGGCGGCGCGTTCTTCGCCGAGGGATCGTACGGCTGGGGCGTGAACGCGAAGGAGAACCGCCCGTCGGCGCCGGTCTTGGCCGAGCCCGAGGCCACCTCGGTCGGGGAATGCCCGCCCCACTGCCAGCGCCACCACCAGCAGAACCACGGGATGTACACCGCGCGCGTCACCTTATAAGTCACCGGCGCGTCGGGCACGGCCCCGCCGAAATAGTACTTCGCCTCGCCCGCGATGTTGACGGCCCGCCCGTAGCGCCAGACCCCGGTGCTCTCGTCGACCTTGACCTCGAACTCGGGGCGCTTGTACTCCTCGACGGAAAACTGAAGATGACCGGCGAAATTATGGCCGAAGTCGGACAGCATGGCCTGCGCCGAGTATTGCCCCAACAGGCGCCCGGTCGGGATCAGGCAGGACACCGAGGCCGAGCCCATCGCGTTGAGCTTGGGCTCCGCCCTGCACAGCTCCTGGCCGTTGGCGTCGCGCAGGAACACCGTCAGCTTCGAATCTCCGTCGTAGACCTTGTAGCCGCGCGGCAGTCTGCGCAGGACCGTGGTCTTGACGCGCACGGTCTGTCCCGGGCGGTAGATCGGACGGTCGGTCTCCAAGTGCAGCTCGACGGGCGCGGGAATCGCCACGTTGAAATAGGCGGCGTTCTGCCAATACGCGTACTGATCCCCGGATCGCGCGAGCGGATCGAGCGAGTAGTTGTTGTTGACGCCGTAGCGCACATTAATCGCCGTGGGCGCCTCGGCCACGCCCGCGTCGTCGGTCGTCAAAGACAGCCGTTCGGGCTGGCTCCAATTCGTGCGCTTGAAGGCGTCGATGCTCGCCTTATTGACGGGCGCGCCGGTGCGCGCGTCGAGCGCGTATAAGTGGAAGCCGGCGACGGTGCGCTCCTGGGGGCCCTGCGGGTCGAAAACGAAGTCCCGCTCCGGGCCCTTGGGACCGGACGAGCCGATGAGAAACAGCTCGGTCACGTTGACGAACACAGCCGAGATGAGCGACGAGCCCGCACGGGGGCGCGCGTCGTTGCTCGCGATCGCGAGGTAAATGCCGGTCTTGAGCGCCGGCGGGACCGCCTGCGTCTCGGCCTGCTCGTGCGGCGCCGGGGGCTTGATCTCGACGGAAAATCGCGCGGCGGGCTCCCGTCCCGACAGGAAGGACTTCACCATCTCCTGATCCGGGCTGCGCAGGGCCGACCAGTCGTCGCCGCGGCGGCGCGAGAGCTCGGCGATCTCCGCCGGCTCGACGCGGTGCAGGAAAACATGAACGCGCTCCAGGTTGCGCGTCGTGACCTTTAAAATATCCTTGCCGGGCGGCGGCGAGAAGCGCCCGGCCGACGACAGCTGCGGCAATTCGATCGAGACGCGCAGCTTGGCGCAATTCTTCGCCGCCCGGGTGGCACCCCAGCTCGTCTCCACGGTGCGGCACAGGGCCACGGCGTCGGCGTAGCTGCCGTGAGTGTTGAGCAGGCCCGCCGCCGCGAAACCGGCCTCGGCCTTGGCGGCGGGCGTCGAAAAAGAGCCCATCCAGCCGCGAAGCAAAGCGACGGCCGATTTGCGCGCCGCCTCGTAATCCGCGAAGGCGGCGACATTATCGGCATGACGGAACGGAATCAGCAGGCGCTTGAGCTTCCAAGTCTCGCGGACCGCCTCGCGCCCCTCGCCGCCCATGCGCGCGGCGTCCTCGTAGACGGCCGCGGCCTGCGCGGCGGGCGGCGCGTCGGGAGAATAGGTTCCCGTGTAGTCGGCAACGAGAAAGGACAGGGCCGGCGGATTCTTGCCCGGCTCGGTCGGCGCCTCGCCCAGGAGATAGCCGGTCCAGCGCAGGACGGCGAAATCCCAGAGCGTCGGCGTCAACGAGGCGTCGGCGTCCTTCAAGTCCACGACATAGGCCTCTTGCGAGATCGGCAGCTCGACTAAAACCCGGCGCAGGTCCCACAGCTTCTTGTAGTCCGCCTTGAGATCCGCCTCCCACTCCTTGCGCGTGCGCTTGGTGAGGTCCTCGGCCCCCTCCTCAGCGTCCCCGGGCGCGGCCCAGCCGTACTGCTTGAGGAACTCGCGCGCGAGCTCGGTGCGAAGGATCAAAAAGCGTCCGCGCCAGGCCGGGTCCGACGGCAGCTTCTCCGGGAAAATTCGCTGAGCGGCCTCGGCGTAGCGGAACAGCAAAGCCTCGGACTCGGCGGAACGATACAGCGCCTTGAAGCGCTCGTCCCCGGAAGCCGTTTTCAGAACGGCGTCGTATTCCTTCAGCGCTTCCTGGTATAAACGCTTCTCGAACAGGGCATCGGCTTGGGTGAGATCCGCGAACGCGGGGGCGGCCGAGGCGAGAAGACACAGGGCGAGAAGGAATCGTTTCATGGCGCTCTCAATGCGGGGGAGGATGACATTAAGACAACGGCCGGGGCGGTTTGTTCCCAGCAGACTGTACCCCCGATAGGAGGCGAACGCAAGTCCACTTATTCGCGTTTTCCCCGAATGAGCCGCGACTGTTGTCAACAACAGTAGTCGGCGCACTTGTGGATAACGTGGACGGCTTGCCACGCATCATTTAGATAGACTGTCGTGTGCCGCAGAGACTCCGCTTCCAGGCCCTCGCCTTCACCGGCTCCTTCCTCGCCTTCTGCCTGGAGCTGGCCGCCGCCAAGCTGCTCCTGCCGCGCTTCGGCGGGAGCGCCTATGTGTGGACCGGGGCGATGATGTTTTTCCAGGCGCTTCTGCTGGCCGCCTATCTGTACGGCCGCCGGGCGCCGTCTTATCCGCGCGTTCACGCCGCCGTGCTGCTGCTTCCTTTATTTTTCCTTCCCCTAACCCTTCCCGAGTCCCTGCCGGCCGCAAGCCCGTACGTCGACCTGTTCTGGGCCCTGCTCCTGTCGGTCGGCGTGCCCTTCTTCGCGCTGTCTACGACCGTCGTCGTGACGCAAAGCTGGCTGATGCGGTCCGAACTTCCCGAGAGAAAAGACGGCTATTTTCTCTACGCCGCGTCGAACGCCGGCGCCGCCGCGGGGCTTCTCTCTTATCCGTTTATCCTCGAGCCGTTGCTCTCGTTGACCGCCCAGGGCTGGCTGTGGCGAATCATCTACGTGGCCTACGCTGCGTTGTGTTTCTCCTGCGCGGCACCCGGGCACCAGACGTCGGCGCCCGCGAAAGGCGACGCGAGCGCGCCGCGCGAGAAAATCCTGTGGCTTTTGCTCAGCGCCGCCCCCAGCGCCGCCCTGCTCGCGGCGACCAACCTCCTCGGCATGGACTTCGCGGCGGTCCCGCTCCTCTGGATCGCGCCGCTCGCGGTGTATCTGCTCACCTTCGTCCTTAATTTCAAACGCGCGCCGTGGTACCCGGAGAAGCTCAACCGGACCATGCTGCCGGTGTTCGCGGTCTGGGCCGGGCTGTGCCTGATTCCCGTGGCGTTCGCCTTCTTCTACGCTCAGGACTCGACGCCGGCCCAGGTCTTGGGCCGCGTGCTCGACCTCGGGAAGTTCGCGTATGTGCTTCTCGCGTTGTTCGCGCTCAGCATGATCTTTCATCGCTCGCTGGCGGTGGGGCGGCCGGCCTCCGAGCGCGCGATGGCGGAGTATTACGGGTG
>Ga0209824_10001546_pt1 | contig 12737 bp, 10 predicted proteins | sample VDWuncwatermetaG_FD_184124 | JGI IMG/M metagenome (GOLD analysis project Ga0209824, IMG submission 184124) | Wastewater microbial communities from Netherlands to study Microbial Dark Matter (Phase II) - VDW unchlorinated drinking water (SPAdes)... ... | reverse complement strand
GGGTGATAAAGAGGAGTCTCATGATCTCTACCTAAATGCCTAAAATGTTTGCATGTAAAATATTTAATATTAAATTAATTGTCAAGGATTTCTTCGGAATAAAATTCTGGCTACTTGACTAGGCTAGCGGTTGATGAACTGGAAAGGGGTCCTATAAAATAACCCAAATTGGGTATTGACACCATGGAGCCCTTCTGCTAGGAGTTCAGCAGATGTTGGGTTCTTCGCGTTCTTTAGGTTGAAGAATAGGGGGATAAACCTATGGCCGAGCAAACGGCTGAAGAGGTGCTGTTAGACGTCAGAGTAGCCGAGGCTTCCTGGCTCTATAAGTTTTACCTCAACCAGGAAAAAAAGATTTTAGGCGCCTCCGCTGTGATTGTCTTTCTCACCATCTGGGAGTTGATGGGAGGGGTTTTCCAAGTCGTCAATCCGATGTTTATGAGCGCCCCTTCACTGATATGGAAGGCTGCCATCCAGCTCTTCGTTTCCGGTGAGATCTATAATGACCTCTACATAAGTAGTATCGAGTTTGCCTGGGGATATTTCCTTTCGGTTATCTTCGGTGTCCCATTTGGCATCGCGATTGGGTGGTATAAAAAACTGGCTTACACCTTTGACCCTTTTGTTAACGCGATGAATGCTACGCCGCGTGTGGCCCTTCTACCTCTGGTCATTATCTGGCTGGGGATCGGCGTCCTCTCCAAGGTCGGCATCATTTTTTTAGGCTGTGTATTCCCCCTGATGATCAACTCGCGGGATGGCGTAAAGACCACACCGGCCAACCTTTTAAACGCCGCCAGGAGCTTCGGCGCTTCCGAATGGCAGATCTTCAAAAGCGTGGTGATTCCCTCAACCGTCCCTTTTATCCTGACAGGTTTGAGGCTGGCGGTTGGAAGGGGCCTGATCGGTGTCATGGTAGGAGAGCTCTATGCCGCCACTGCCGGGATTGGTTTTATGATCACAGTGGCCGGGGCCACCTTCCAGACCGACAAGGTCTTCGTCGGCGTCCTTATCTTTGCTATAAGCGGCATGGTCCTTACGGAAATGCTGGACAGGATCGAGCGCCGGTTCGACAAGTGGCGTCCTAAAGTAGGCGCAGCATAATCACTCTCTTCCTACCTGTCGGCTAGATTCAAGAGGTGGCCCCGGCAGAGTCCGGGAGCCGCCTCTTTTTTTTGAATAGAGCTGAGACCTCAGAGAGCCTCCTCCTTCCTTAATGGCACTCTTTGCCGTTTAAAAACTTAAAAATGGTTGATTGCTTTCATCAGTGGAGTTCTATAGCATATTGCGGGCTCGGGTACGCTGCCGACAGAAGGGGATAAGATGAGAGGATTAAAAAAATTGTTGTTCTTCGCCGTCTTGTTTCTTCTGCTGTTTTTCAGCCAGGCGATTTCTCTTTACACCGACTGGCTCTGGTTTCAAGAAGTTGGCTACACCGAGGTCTTTACTACTACCTTTACCATTAAGCTCGTCCTGGGATTGGTTTTTGGCGCGCTCTTTTCCCTGCTGATCTATTTCAATGTTAAGCTTGCGGCCCACTCGCCGAGGAACATTCGCTTTTTGGAACAAGAGAATGCCATTGAGTTACCCAGTCCGGAACTTGTCGATCCGGTTCTCCAACGTTTGCTTCTGCCGGTTGCCATTTTATTGGGGCTATTTGCCGGACCGCAAGCAGCGGGCCAGTGGCAATCTCTGCTCCTTTTTTTAAACTCAGTTCCTTTTGGGATTGAGGATCCTCTCTTTGGTCGTGATATCAGCTTCTATGTCTTTCGTCTGCCGGCCCTGACTGCCCTCTATGGCTGGCTGACTTTCTCGCTTGGGCTCACCTTTTTGGCGACCGCCTTCACTTATTTCCTTTACCGGGGGGTCCAGTACGGTCCGCGAGGGCTGTTTCTCAGCGAGCGGGCCAGGACCCACCTCCTTTGCTTGATTGCTGTTTTCTTTTTGGTCAAGGCGGGAGGCTATTTTCTGGATGCCTTTGACCTTCTTTATGCATCCAGGGGCGCTGTTTTCGGCGCGAGTTACGCGGATGTCTATGGCAACCTTCCGGCCTTGCGTCTCTTGGTCTTCCTCGCTCTGCTTGCCGCCGGGCTTTCTTTACTTCAGATCTATCGCCCCGGTTTTAAGTACCTTTTGGTTGGTTTGGGGGCATTGATTCTGGTCCACTTGGTGGGGCTGAATCTCTATCCCTCCTTTGTCCAGCGTTTTCGAGTGGTGCCCAACGAAATAGCCGCAGAACGCCCGTTCATCGAACGCAACATCCAGTTCACACGGCGCGCCTATGGTCTGGATAAGATCGAGAGTAAGGGTTTCCCGGCCGACGAGCAGCTCACCGCTGCCGATGTCCGGCGCAACGATCCGACGATCAAGAACATCAGGCTGTGGGAGCATCGTCCGCTTCTGGTGACCTATGCCCAGCTTCAGGAGATCCGCACCTATTATAAATTCGTCGATGTGGACAATGACCGCTACCTGATCGACGGCACCTACCGCCAGATCATGCTCTCGGCGCGAGAGCTTTCGCACCAGCATTTGCCCAGCCGGGGCAACTGGATCAACGAGCATCTCATATACACCCACGGTTACGGAGTTGTATTGGGACCGGTCAACCAGGTCACCGCGGAGGGATTGCCGGAGTTCTTTATCAAGGACATTCCACCGGTCTCCAATGGGCCGATCAAAGTTACCCGCCCGGAGATATATTTCGGCGAACTGGCCAACGATTATGTCTTTGTCAAGACGAAGGCGCAGGAGCTGGACTATCCCGCGGGGGATCAAAATGTCTATACCGACTATCAGGGCACGGGCGGTATCCCGATTCATTCTATCTGGCGCAAGCTCCTCTTCTCAGCCCGCTACGCTACCCTAAGGATCGCGCTTTCCAACGATGTTACCGGAGAAAGCCGCATCCTTTATCACCGGCAGATCCAGGAGCGGGTGAGGAAGATCGCCCCTTTCATCACTTTCGACCGTGACTCCTATCTTGTCATTTCGCGCGCGGGCCGTCTCTTCTGGATCATCGACGGCTATACGACCTCGGACCGCTATCCCTACTCGGAGCCGACACGGAGACTGGGGAACTATATCCGCAATTCCGTCAAGGCGGTCATTGACGCCTATGACGGAACCGTGAGTTTTTATCTCAGCAACCCGGAAGATCCGATCATCCTGGCTTACGCAAAGATTTTTCCGGGCCTGCTCCAGCCTTTGGAGGCGATGCCCGAAGATCTTCGCGCCCACATCCGCTATCCCCAGGATCTCTTCGCTGTGCAGGCGAGGATGTACGCCACCTATCACATGCAAGATCCCCAGGTCTTCTATAACAAGGAAGACCTTCTGAGTATCCCGCACAAGGCAGTGGACGGGCAGGAGCTGGAGATGGAGCCCTATTACACGATCATGCGTCTTCCCGGCGAAAATAAGGAAGAGTTTGTTCTTCTTCTCCCTTTTACTCCCAACAAGAAGGACAACATGCGGGCGTGGCTCGCGGCGCGGAGCGATCCACCCCATTATGGGAAACTCATTGCCCTGGATTTTCCCAAGGCGAAACTGGTCTACGGACCGAAGCAGATCGATGCCCGGATCGACCAGGATGCCTCCATTTCCCAACAGCTCAGTCTCTGGAACCAGAGGGGCTCGCAGGTCATTCGGGGAAGCATGTTAGCCATTCCCATTGAACAGTCTCTGCTCTATGTCCAGCCGCTTTATCTGGCAGCGGAAAAAGGATCTCTTCCGGAGCTCAAGCGGGTCATAGTGGCCTTCGGCAATCAGATTGCTATGGAAGAAACTCTCGAACAGTCCCTCCAGCGCATTTTCGGCGGCCGGATGGCGCGCGAGACAGCCCCAGCGTCACAAGGGACGGGGTCTCCCGAGAGCGCGGGCAAGGACAAGGGATTAGCGAGCCGCGCTTTAGAGCACTACTCACGCTCGCAGGAATTCCTGCGCCAGGGAAATTGGGCTGGATTCGGCGAGGAGCTTAAAAAAATCGAGCCGCTTCTTAAGGAAATGCAGAAAGGCCGCTGATTATTTCGTTACTGGTTGACTCGTTAACTCGATTAACGAATAACAAGTATACGAGTAACGATGGAGTGGGTATGATTCGGGTGGATGATCTGTCCGGAATCGGCTTTGAGGTCAAGCCGGGCACAGCGCTTAAGCGCGGGGATTCGGTCTGTCTCCATATCCCTGCGGAAGATTGCCTCTTAATTCGCCGGGGGGAGGTGTAAACAAGCAGCTAGACAGACCGGAAGATTCGCTCACCTCCCTTATCATACTCTGACACATCCCTGTTTGGTGGAGCGATTTTGGGCAAACTCTTACTACCCCGACCGCTCTTGTCAAGCGGCTTCTTACCTTAAGACTGTTAAGGATCTTATTTTTCCCTTTGGCTACCTGTCCCACCGTGGAAATTAACTTATGCTAGTGTAAGATAGACAACCGATGCCCGCGGTCTATGTAGCCGGAGTAGGAATGACGAAGTTTGGGAAGAGTTCCCAAACCCTCGCCGAGCTTTTTTGTGAAGCCGCCACCCGTGCCCTCTCGGCTTCGTCCATTCAGGAAGTAGACGCCCTCTACATCGGCGTCATGAATCCAGAGGAGTTTACCGGAGACAGCAATATCGCCGCTCAGATCACAGAAGCACTGGGTGTCACTGGTTTGCCCGCGCTTAGAATAGAGACCGCCTCTTCTGCTGGAGCGGCGGCCCTGCATGCCGCCTACCAGGCGGTTGCCTCAGGATACTATCGGCATGTCCTCGTACTGGGCGGGGAGAAGATGACTCATCTCAGCACGAGCGCGACCACGCGGATTTTAGCCGAGGTGATCGATAAGCAAGAGCGACAGTGCGGGACCACGATGCCCGCACTGGCAGCTATGATTACGGAAAGATACCGAAAAAGATATCGCCTCTCCCAGTCTCGATTGGAGCGTATCCTGTGCCGTGTGGCAATGAAAAACCACCTAAACGGCTCGCACAACCCCTATGCTCAGTTTCAGCAGCCTATTACCGAGGAAGGCTACTTTTCGAGCAAGCTTGTCTCTACTCCGCTTAGGCTTTATGATTGCTCGCCGATTACCGATGGGGCAGCAGCCGTGATTTTGACCTCGGAAAAAACGGACGTAGTCATCTCCGGTATAGGTCAGGGGACAGGACCCTTGAGTCTCAGAGAGCGCGACTCCTTTACCTCCTTTCGCGCCACGCAGATTGCTGCTGCCAGGGCTTATCAAATGGCTGGAATCTCTCCTGAGAATATCGATTTTGCTGAGGTCCACGACGCCTTCACGCCGTTTGAAATCATCTGCACCGAAGATCTATTCTTTTTCCCACCGGGAAAAGGGGGAAACGCCTTGGAAGAGGGAAAAACGTCCCTGGATGGTCCTTTGCCGATCAATCCTTCTGGCGGGCTAAAATCACGGGGCCACCCCGTGGGTGCGAGCGGGGTGGCTCAAGTGGTTGAAGTGGCATGGGGGTTAAGGCGAAGTCCAGAGCTAAAGCTACAGCGGGAGGCTCGGCGGGCCTTAGCCCAGAGTACTGGAGGACTGGGGGCCAACAACTTTGTCACGATCGTGGAACGTACAGACGCCCCTTTGGTGCAAAGCAACTGGAGGCCTTCTATCATTTCTCCGCTTCGCCAGCACGCTTCCGCCAAGCGGTCTCAGCCCGCCCCCATCAGTGAAGAGGGTCGGATTGAGACCTTCACCATCCTTTATGTCACGCCCGACGGCTTCCTACCTCCTCTTGCCCTGGCTCTGATTCATGACCGACAGGGCTCTCTCCTCATGGCCCAAGGAGAAGACATCACCCACTTAAAGATCGGCAGAGAGGTCTATCTGCGAAAAGTGGGCGATAGTTACCTCTTTACCGTAAAGAGCCATCTTAGAAGGGTCAGGGAGGCCTTGAAGAAGGTTTTAGGACGCGTTTCTCGTTACCACAGTAGAAGGAGAGCGTAAGATGGTGCGCAGCCCAAGCCGTGCAGAGAGGCGCTTCAGATCCCTCACAAAACTCCTTATGGAGGAACTCAAAACAGGCATCATAACAGGGAAGCTGGCGCTTGGGGAGAGACTTTCCGAGGAGAAGCTCGCCTCTTCGCTCAAAGTCGGTCGGGTTCCGCTACGCGAGGCTCTGCGCCGCCTGGAGGCTGAAGGGTATATTACTTTTCTCTCCAATCAGGAGGTGGCGGTGAGCAAGCCCACTATGGAAGAGCTTCAGGACTACTACACGATCGCGAGTGTCCTGGAAGGATTGGCCGCGCGGCTCGCGGTCGAACGGGCTCAGCCTGATGAGCTTTCCCGCCTGAGGGAGCTCCACCAGCTCCTCAAGGACGCCTATCAGAGGAGGGACTTGACTCGTTACTATGAGGTCAATGCCGACTTTCACCGTTTTATAGCCGAAATAGCCGGGAACGAACGGCTCTACCATTTGATCGAGCAGATGCGGCAGGAAATACAAAAGACCAGGATCCTCTCGCTTCATTTACCGCATCGCCTCGATTATTCCATGCGGGAACATGACCAGATTCTGGATGCCTTCCTCAAAAAAAACCCCGAGCTGGCTGAGGCGACGGTGGTAAAACATCTTGAAAACCAGATGGAGGCCTTAAAAAAAATGCTGGAGCCTGGGGGCTAAATCCGTGTCTCGTAGATCATGTCTATGGCTTATTTTGGATTTTGGATTGCCGATTTTGGATTAATCTAAAATCCAAAATCTAAAATCGGAAATCGTATGAATCTGCTGGAGGTACGTGATCTCAAGACCTACTTTTACACCTCGCGGGGCGTGGTGAAAGTCGTCGACGGTGTGTCCTACGATGTGAAGGTAGGGGAGACGGTAGCCCTGGTAGGCGAGAGCGGATGTGGCAAGACCGTGAGCGCTCTCTCGGTCATGCGTCTAGTTCCCAAACCTCAGGGCTCTATTGTAGGCGGCGAAATCCTCTTTCAGGGAAGAGATCTTCTCGCGCTCGATGAGGAGGAGATGCGCCGGATCAGGGGCGCTGAGATCGCCATGATCTTTCAGGAGCCGATGACGTCGCTCAACCCGGTCCTCACCATAGAGCGCCAGCTCACCGAGGCCCTGGAAGCCCATAGGACGATATCTAAGGAAGAAGCCCAGGCGCGCGCATCAGAATTGCTGCGGCTCGTGGGGATACCTGATCCTGAGCGTAGACTTGCAGACTATCCGCACCAGCTCAGCGGTGGCATGCGCCAACGGGTGATGATCGCCATCGCGCTCAGCTGCAAACCGAAATTGATTCTCGCCGACGAGCCCACCACGGCGCTGGACGTGACGATCCAGGCGCAGATCTTGGAGCTGATGCGCGATCTATCGCAGAGATTTGGCGTGGCGCTGATGATCATCACGCACAACCTGGGAGTGGTGGCCCGTTATGCCGACCGCGTCAATGTCATGTATGCGGGCAGGATCATCGAGAGCGCAAGCGCACGCGAGACCTACCAGAACCCGCGCCACCCCTATACGCTCGGGCTACTCCGCTCCGTGCCGCGCCTGGATCAGCCGCGCAAGGCCAAGCTTGATCCCATCGAAGGGCAACCTCCGGATCTCTGGAACCTTCCTCCGGGCTGCAGTTTCCTGCCGCGCTGCAAGTTTGCGGTTGAGAGATGCGCGCGTGAAGTGCCGTTCCTGGGAGAGGTCGGCAAGGACCACCGCTCGGCCTGCTGGGTGGCCGAAACTCTAAAACCCCAATTTTGAATTTTTAGTGTTTAATTTTTAATTATGAGTTCTCAGCCCGAAATTCAAAATTCAAGACTCAAAACTCAAAATTGTATTCTTGAGGTGCGCGGCCTCAAGAAGTATTTCCCGGCATTGAGCGGAGTGATCGCTCAGCGCGTCGTCGGTTGGGTGAAGGCCGTGGATGATGTCAGTTTTTCTATCCGACGCGGTGAGACCTTAGGGTTGGTCGGGGAATCCGGTTGCGGTAAAACGACTACCGGGCGCTGTATCCTGCAGCTCGATCGGCCGACAGCAGGGGAGATCTTATTCGAAGGCCGGAACCTGGCACAAATGACGGATGCGGAACTGCGCCCCTTGCGCAGAGAGATGCAGATCGTCTTTCAGGATCCTTATAGTTCTCTCAACCCGCGCATGACCATAGGGCAGATCCTCAGCGAGCCGGTTCGGGTTCACGGGATTGCGCACAACAGGCGCGGGTGTCGGGATCGTGTTGCTGAGCTCCTGACGGTGGTGGGGTTAAATCCCCTCATGGCCGACCGCTACCCGCACGAACTGAGTGGCGGCCAGAGACAGCGGGTCGGCGTCGCTCGCGCCTTGGCGCTCGAAGCGAAGTTTATCATTTGTGATGAGCCCATCTCCGCACTGGACGTTTCCATTCAGGCCCAGATCATCAATCTCCTCGAAGAGCTGCAGGGGCGATTCGGTCTCACCTACCTTTTTATCGCCCATGATCTCTCTGTGGTCCGTCACATCAGCGACCGGATAGCGGTGATGTACCTGGGAAAGGTAGTCGAGATCGCTGACCGACAAGAGCTCTACGAGAATCCACTGCACCCTTATACCAAGGCGCTCCTTTCTGCCGTTCCCATTCCTGATCCGGTAGTTGAGGCCAAGCGTGAGCGAGTGGTGCTTAGAGGAGAAGTCCCCAGCTCTTTAAACCCGCCATCGGGATGTGTCTTTCATCCACGCTGTCCCATCGCCATTGATGAGTGCAGCAAAGAAGTCCCTGAACTGAGGGAGGTCAAGCCCAATCACTGGGCAGCCTGCATCCGCGTCTGAACAGTTTTTAGAGGTTAGTTTTTGGTTGTTAGACTAAAAACCAACAACCAACGACTAGACACCGTTTCTGGCTCTTGACAGTTCCGAGGCAGATGAAATAGGTCTAAAGGTGCAAAAGAGCCGGTTAGCCGTTGCTATCAGCATGACGGACAAATTGAAGATTAAAGGTGGAGGTGCCTCATGAGAGTTTCGAGAAGACCGATCAGGAAATGGTATCTCGCAATTCCGTTGATTATTTTTTTCGCTTTGCTCCCTTTCCGGACCGCTGCTCAGGCTGCGGAAAAAGAGCAGGCGCGCTCTGGAGGAGAGCTGGTCTTTGCTGTAGGAGAAACACCGCCCTCCTATGACGGCCATCGCGAGACGACATTTGCCATGCTTCACCCGATCGCTCCTCACTACAGCACGCTTTTGCGTTTTGATCCTCAGAACTATCCCAAAATCGTGGGAGACGTCGCAGAGAGCTGGAATGTTTCGAAAGATGGTCTCACCTATACTTTTAAAATACGTAAGGACGTTAAGTTTCACGATGGGAGCCCGCTTACTGCCAAAGATGTGAAAGCGACTTACGATAAAATCATCTTCCCGCCGGAAGGCGTGGCCAGCGCGCGTAAGGCCTCGTATGCTGTGGTAACGGTCATCGGGGTACCAACCGGATTTGGGGAAATAGGGACACCGGATGATTACACTGTGGTATTTCAACTCAAACATCCTTCCGCTTCTTTTTTGGCGAATCTGGCCTCCCCTTGGAACTTCATCTACAAGGCCGAAATCTTGGCTAAGGACCCGCGCTGGTATGAGAAAAATGTGATGGGCTCCGGTCCCTTTGTCTTCGTGGAATATGTCTCTGGGTCCCATTGGGTCGGAAAGAAGAATCCAAACTATTACATGAAGGGCAGGCCTTATCTGGATGGCTACAAGGCTGTCTTCATCCGCGACACGGCACCCCGAGTGGCCGCGGTCCGCAGCGGACAGGCGCTGATCGAGTTTCGCGGCTTCAACCCTGCAGCCAGGGAGGATATCGTGAAGGCCGCTGGCGATAAAGTTGTGGTTCAGGAGAGCCCCTGGACCTGCAACCTGACAGTCGTGATCAATACCGAGAAGAAACCCTTCGACGATCCCCGCGTCCGGCGGGCGCTCACTCTTGCCATCGACCGGTATGAGGCTTCCAAGGCGCTTTCCCAGATCTCGCTGATGAAATATGTGGGGGGATTGTTCCGGCCCGGATCGGAGTTCGCCACGCCTCAGGCGGAACTGACCAAGCTCGCCGGGTTCGGCAAAAACATTGAGGCGGCGCGCAAGGAAGCGCGGCGGCTGCTTAAGGAAGCAGGCGTCCCCGAGGGTTTTTCCTTTACTCTTAAGAACCGCAATGTGAAAGAGCCCTATGAAGTGACAGGGGTCTATGTCATTGACCAGTGGCGCCAGATAGGTCTGAATGTTACGCACTTACCCCAAGAGGGCGGCCCCTACTTCAACGACTTTCGCCAAGGGAACTATGAGACCGGCATCGACTTTGCCTGCGATTTTATGGATGAGCCGGACCTCCAACTCCAGAAGTTCTTGAGCAGCGACAAGAGTCCCATCAATTATGCCAGGTACAAGGACAGCGTGCTGGACGACCTCTATGAAAAGCAGAGTCGCGCAACCAACGCTAAAGAGCGGCTAAAGCTTCTGCGCCAGTTCGAAAAGCGCGTTCTGGATGAACAGGTCTATCAGTTCCACATCCTCTGGTGGCAGCGGATCATCCCCCATTGGGCCAAAGTTAAAGGATGGAAGATCACGCCGAACCACTACGTGAACCAAGACCTCAGGGACGTCTGGCTCGCCGAGTAGACCGTGAGGCGTGAGAGAGTAAGGCGTGAGGCGATCGCCTCACCCCTGACGCCTTACCCCTTACGAAACGCATGCGTCAGTACATTCTGAAGCGCCTGCTGCTGATGATCCCCACTTTGTTCGGGGTCGCGGTGCTCGTCTTCCTTCTGCTGCGCGTGGCTCCGGGAGACATCGTGGAGCTGAAGTACGCTGGCACTGGGGCCTTCGCCCCGAAGGAGGCTATCGAGCGCGAACGGGTTCAGCTTGGATTGGACAAGCCGCTCTGGCAACAATTCGTAAGCTGGATTTGGGGCATCGTCCGTTTTGATTTCGGCAACTCGATGTGGACGGGCCGTCCGATCATCCAGGAGGTCAGCATCCGCCTGGAGCTGAGTTTAGAGCTTGCCGTCATGGCCACGTTCGTGGCGATCCTTCTCTCCATCCCTTTAGGCGCACTCGCGGCATTGAAGCAGGATACCTGGGTGGATTACTCCGTGCGGCTTTTTTCCATCGCCGGCCTGGCCATCCCATCCTTCTGGTTGGGCATTATCATTATCCTTGGATTTCTCATTATCTTTAAATGGATGCCGCCGCTTACTTTTACCTCCTTCTGGGTCGATCCCAAGGCGAATATGATGCAGCTCATCTGGCCCGCCCTGGCGGTGGGTTATCGCTACTCCGCGGTGGCCACCCGCATGACGCGATCGGCGGTGTTGGAGGTTCTGCGCGAGGACTATATCCGGACGGCCCGGGCCAAAGGGCTGTGGGAAAGAGTGATTCTCGTCCGCCACGCCCTCAAAAACGCGCTGCTGCCGGTCATCACGGTCATCGGGCTTGAATTCGCTTTTCTCATCGGCGGGTTGGTGGTTACGGAACAGGTTTTTAATCTGAACGGGATCGGGATGCTCTTCGTAGAGTCGATCACGCGGCGCGACTACACCATGACCCAGGCGCTGGTCCTGCTCGTCTCCTTTGTCTTTATTTTCGTCAATTTCCTTGTGGATCTCATCTATGCCTGGTTGGATCCGCGCATCCGGTATCAATAGCTCATGGCAAACGAGATTAGTGTCAGAACAGGGGCGTATCCCTTCACGACCCGCGTTCAGGGTTGGCTCGAGGCATCGCTTCGCTTCGTGCGTCAGCGGCCTTTGGGAGCCGCGGGCGCAGCGATTATTTTTATCATGGCCCTTTCGGCCTTACTGGCGGATGTGATCTCCCCGTATGACCCCTTGAGAAACAACTATGCGGCTATGTTGCAAGCTCCGGGCGCGCTCCATTGGTTTGGGACCGACTCCTTCGGCCGCGACGTGCTTTCTCGCATCCTGTACGGTTCCCGCACGGCCTTGCTAATAGGTTTTGCCTCATCTTTTTTTGGCACTACTCTGGGCGCGATTCTAGGCGTGAGCAGCGCCTACTTCGGAAGAAAGGTCGATCTTATCATCCAGCGGTTTATGGATCTTCTTCTCTCCTTTCCCCTGATTGTTTTAGCCCTTGTGGTGGTAGCGATTTTTGGTACCGGAACCACGAATGTGATTTTGGCGATTACGGTCCCTATGATTCCCCGCTCTGCATTGGTCGTGCGCAGCAGCGCCTTGTCCCTGCGCCAGATGCCCTTCATCGATGCGGCCCGCGCCCTCGGCTTTAGTCACCGAAGGATTATCTTCCGCCATATGCTGCCCAACGTGATGGCACCTTATCTCATTCTGCTGACGGCGTTCCTGGGCCAGGCTATCCTGCTGGAGGCCTCGCTCTCCTTTCTCGGTCTTGGGGTCGCTGAACCAATAGCTGCCTGGGGTTTGATGTTGCGCGGCGCTGCCGTCGAGTTTGCCGAGCGAGCTCCCTGGATGGCCATTTTTCCTGGCCTGGCGATTAGCCTGTCGGTTTTTGCTTTCAATCTTTTCGGCGATTCCCTGCGCGACGCCCTCGACCCGAAATTGCGGGTGTCTTAGGTGGCGGAGGTTTCCCGTGTTTCTATAGGGAGAGAAAAAAAGAAGGTCGTTCCTTTGCCCTCATCGCTCTCAACCCACATCTTTCCTCCGTGAGCCTCGACGATCAGGTTTTGGCCCTGGTCGTGTGGAAATTCGTATTTCCGGTATCCATGCCTGAAAAAGTTCTTCCATACATGCCTTATAACGAACGATCTCAAAGTAGCCAATGCCTGGCTATCCCCCCTCAAGCGGCC
>Ga0209824_10001543_pt1 | contig 12739 bp, 9 predicted proteins | sample VDWuncwatermetaG_FD_184124 | JGI IMG/M metagenome (GOLD analysis project Ga0209824, IMG submission 184124) | Wastewater microbial communities from Netherlands to study Microbial Dark Matter (Phase II) - VDW unchlorinated drinking water (SPAdes)... ... | reverse complement strand
CGCCAAGGGCACCGACGCCGCGGATGTCGAGAACGGCGCTGCCTTGTTGCACCTGGACAGTGGCGGCAGCGGCTCACCGCTGGGATGGACCGCCGACGCGACCCACAGTGTTGCCGACTACCGAGCCGGCCGGCGTACCTCCAACACCCGCGCGCGCGCGGGTGTCACCTATGTGATCAACCGTGAGTTGAAGGTCGGCGTGACGGCGGGGCAGGAACGCACCGATATGCTCGTGCTGGGCGGCGAGTCCAATGCCACCTGGGGCGGCGAAGTCTCCTGGACGCCCACCGAGCGCACCCTGCTGTCGGCCAACGCAGAAAAGCGCTTCTTCGGCACGGGCTATTCGCTGCAGTTCACGCACCGCACGCCCAATACGTCGTGGGCCGTGGCCAGCTCTCGCGACATCTCCACCAACACCTCGCAAGGCGCCGCCAGATTCGGCGGCGCTTACGACCTGTTCTTCCGCCAGTTCGCTTCGGCCGAGCCAGACGCCGTGCGGCGCGATGTGCTGGTGCGCAGCTTTCTGCAAAACAACGGCATCAATCCGAATACGGTCGTTGTCAGTGGATTCCTGGCCTCGTCGGCCACTTTGATACAAGCCCAATCGGCTTCGGTGGCTTTGATCGGCGTGCGCAATACCGTCACGCTGCGTGCAGCCGCCAGCCGAAGCCAGCGGGCCGACCAGTTCGCGACCACTTTCGATGATCTGTCGACCACCAAGCTTGTGCGGGAACGTGGCATCGCGCTCGATTGGGCCTTTCGCTTGACGCCCACTTCGTCGATCAACGTGTCGGGTTCTGTCCAGCGCAATAAGGGTGATACCGACTCGCAACAAACGACGCTCAAGGCCATCACCATCGGCTGGTCAGCGCCACTGGGCGCGCGCTCCACCGTGTCGGCCGGCGCGCGACACGCCGTGTTCGAAAGCACCAGCACGCCCTACGACGAGAACGCGATCTTCGCCGCCGTGAGGTTGTCGTTCTGACCCTATGTACGAATCGTTCTACGGCCTGGCCAGCAAGCCGTTCCAGCTCAATCCTGACCCGGCCTTCTACTTCAACAGCAAGCAGCACCGGCGCGCCAAGGCCTACCTCGAGTACGGCGTGGCGCGCAATGAAGGCTTCATCGTCATCACCGGCGAGATCGGTGCAGGCAAGACCACCATCCTGAGCGGGCTGCTCGAAAGCCTGAACAACAGCAACGTCAACGTCGGCCAACTGGTCACCACCCAACTCGATGCCGAAGATACGCTGCGCATGGTCGGCGCGGCGTTCGGCGTCAACGTCACGGGCATTCCCAAGGCGCAGTTGCTGATCACGCTCGAAGCCTTCCTGATCGACCAGGCCAGCCAGGGCATGCGTTGCCTGCTCGTCGTCGACGAAGCGCAGAACCTCTCGCCGCGCGCGGTCGAAGAGCTGCGCATGCTGTCGAACTACCAGCTCGGCACGCAGGCCCTGTTGCAGAGTTTTCTGGTCGGCCAGCCCGAGTTCAAGCGCATCCTGCAGCGGCCCGAGATGGAGCAGTTGCGCCAGCGCGTGGCAGCCACCTGCCATATCGGGCCGATGGACCTCGAAGATACCGAGCACTACATCGAGCACCGGCTCAAGTGCGCGGGCGCCGTCAACGGCACGCCGTTCTCGGCCGATGCGGTCGGGCTGATCTTCAAGGCCAGCAAGGGCATTCCGCGGCGCATCAACTCCTTGTGCGACCGCTTGCTGCTGTCCGGGTTTTTGTCGGCCAAGCCGGCGATCGGCGCCGACGACGTCAACGAAGTCGTCAACGAGCTTGCGCTCGAAGGCACCATGGGCACCGCACCTGCAACGCATGGCGAGCACAGCAGCGGGCCGATGCCGCTGGACGTCGACATGTCGCGGCTGTCGCTCGATGCCAGTTCTGCCGACACCATCTCGCAGCATCTGGGCGGCCTGGCCACGCTGCAGCAGGGCGACCGCCTGCAGCGCCTCGAGCGCAGCCTGCTGCGTCTGGAGCACATCAACCTCGACATCCTGGAAACGCTGAAGAAACTGGTCAACGCCGTGCGCAAGCCGCCCGCGGGAGGGGCATCGTGAGCGAGGTGCCAACGGTCAATGCGCTGACGATCGATGTCGAGGACTATTTCCAGGTCTCGGCCTTTGCGCCCTTCATCGCGCGCAGCGAGTGGCCGCAACGCGAATGCCGCATCGAGCGCAATGTCGAGCGCATCCTGGCCATGCTCGACGTGCGCCAGACCAAGGCCACCTTCTTCACCCTCGGCTGGATCGCCGAGCGCTACCCGCAACTGGTGCGCAGCCTCGTCGCGCAGGGGCATGAGCTGGCCAGCCACGGCTATGGCCATGAGCGTGCGTCCGATTTGAGTCCGGCGGCATTTTTCGCCGACATCGACCGTGCGCGCAAGCTGCTGCAAGACGTGGGCGGCGTGCCGGTGCAGGGCTACCGCGCGCCGAGTTTTTCGATCGGCACCGGCAACCTGTGGGCCTTCGACAGCCTGGCGCGCGCCGGCTACCGCTACAGCTCGAGCATCTACCCGATCCGCCATGACCACTACGGCATGCCCGACGCGCCGCGCTTTGCGCATGAGGTGCGCGCGGGTGTGCTCGAAATCCCGGTGACCACCTTGCGCATGGGCGGGCGCAACTACCCGTCCAGCGGCGGTGGCTATTTCCGACTGTTGCCGTATGCGCTCTCGCGCTGGATGCTGCGCCGGGTCAACGAACATGACGGCCAGCCGGCGATCTTCTACTTCCACCCCTGGGAGATCGACGCCGAACAACCGCGCGTGGCCGGCATCGATGCCAAGACGCGCTTTCGCCACTATGTGAATATCGACCGCATGCCGCGGCGCCTCGAGCAACTGCTCGGCGATTTCGCCTGGGGCCGCATGGACGACATCTTCCTGCGCGGGCCGCTGCACTGACGCCATGACCCAGGTTCTGCGCCTTCAACCGCATGACGCGCGCGGCGCGGCACGATGGGACGCGTTCGTCCTGGCCTGCCCCGAGGCCACCTTCTTCCACCGCGCCGGCTGGCAGCGCGTGTTGCGCGACACCCAGCGCCACGACACCCATTTTCTCTACTGCGAAATCGATGGCCGCATCGCAGGCGTGCTGCCGCTGGCGCATGTGCGCAGCATGCTGTTCGGCAGCTCCCTGGTCAGCCTGCCGTTCGCGGTCTACGGCGGCGTGGCGGCCACGAGCGCCGCTGCGGCCGATGCGCTGGAGGCCGAAGCCCAGCGCCTCGCGCAGCAACTCGGTGTGGCCCACCTCGAGCTGCGCAACGTCAAGGCACGCCACGCCGACTGGCCGGCGCAGGATCTGTATGTGACCTTCCGCAAGGCCATCCTGCCCGACGACGAAGCCAATATGCTGGCCATCCCGCGCAAGCAGCGGGCGATGGTGCGCAAGGGCCTCAAGAACGAGTTGCGCGGCGAGATCGATGCGGGCGTCGAGCGGTTCTTTCCGCTCTACGCCGACAACGTCCACCGGCACGGCACCCCGGCGCTGTCGCGACGCTACTTCGAGGCGCTGCTCAGCGAGTTCGGCAAGGATGCGGAAGTGCTGACGGTTGTCGCCCCCGACGGCCGCGCAATGAGCAGCGTGCTCAGTTTCTACTTTCGTGACGAAGTGCTGCCCTACTACGCCGGTGACCATGTCGATGCGCGAGACCTGGCCGCAAACGACTTCAAATATTGGGATCTGATGCGCCGCGCCTGCGCGCGCGGCCTCGCCACCTTCGACTACGGCCGCAGCAAACAAGGCACCGGCCCCTATGCATTCAAGAAGAATTGGGGCTTCGAGCCGACACCCTTGCGCTACGAATACTGTCTCTACAAGCGCAAGTCCGTGCCGCAGAACAACCCTGCCAATGCGAAGTTCCGCCTGATGATCGAGGCATGGCGCCGCATGCCCCTGGGCATGGCCAATTGGCTCGGCCCGGTCGTGGTGCGAAATCTGGGCTGAGCGCCGTGGCCAACCTGCTGTACCTCGTGCACCGCCTGCCCTACCCGCCCGACAAGGGCGACAAGGTGCGCTCGTACCACCTGCTCAAGCACCTGGTGGCCAAGCACCGGGTCTTCCTCGGTACCTTCGTCGACGATGCGCAAGACCTGCAGCACATCGACACCTTGCGCGCGCTGTGTGGTGGTCTGCATGTGGTGCAACTGCAGCCGAGGATGGCGCGCTTGCGCAGCCTGGCTGCGCTGCTCGACGGCCAGGCCCTGACCCTGCGCTACTACGCCGACTCGGGCTTGGCCGAGTGGGTTGCGCGCACGGTGCGCGAGCAGGGGATCGACACCGCGGTGGTGTTCTCGTCGTCGATGGCGCAATACGTCGAGCGCATGCCCGGTGTGCGCATGCTGGTCGATTTTGTCGATGTCGATTCGGCCAAATGGAGCCAGTACGCCGAGGCACGCTCCTGGCCGATGTCGTGGCTCTACCGGCGTGAGGGTCAACATCTGTTGGCCTACGAGCGCGAGATGGCGATGCGTGCCAGGCGCTCGTTCTTTGTCACCGAGAGCGAAACGGCGCTGTTCCGCGGCCTGGCGCCGGAGTGTTCCGGCGCCATCGAGGCGATGGGCAATGGCGTCGACGCCGAGTACTTCGCGCCCGCCCCCGGGCGGCCTTCGCCGTTCGCCGCCGACGAGTTGCCGATCGTCTTCACCGGTGCGATGGACTACTGGCCCAACGTCGACGCCGTGTGCTGGTTTGCCGGCGAGGTGCTGCCCGAACTCCGGCGCGCACGCCCTGCGCTGCGCTTTCACATCGTCGGCCGCAGCCCGAGCGCCAAGGTGCAGGCCTTGGCCGGGCCGGCGGTGAACGTGACCGGCACCGTGCCCGACGTGCGCCCCTATCTTCAGCACGCGGCCGTGGTCGTGGCGCCCCTGCGCCTGGCGCGCGGCATCCAGAACAAGGTACTCGAAGCCATGGCCATGGGCCGCCCGGTGCTTGCTTCGGCCGCCTGTGCGCAGGCCATCGACGCGAGGCCCGGTATCGACTTGCTCGCCGCGAGCGAGGCGGCCGACTACGTGCGCGAGATCGATGCCGTGCTCAGCGACCCGGCTCGCGCGCAGGCCCTGGGCCGCGCCGGCCGTCAGTGCATCCTCGATCGCTACAGTTGGGCCACACACATGGGCCGCATCGAGCGCCACCTCGTGCCTGAGGTTGCAGCATGAGCACGGCTGCCGCAGTCAGGCTGCGGCCCGCGGGGCAATCGACGGTGATCGCGATCGTGCTGATGGTGCTGGCCACACTGTGGCTCTACCGCGATACCGCAGCGGGCCTTATCACACTTTGGGGGCAATCCCAAACCTTTGCGCACGGCTACTTTGTGCCGGTCATCGTGCTGTGGCTGCTGTGGCGCCAACGCGCTGCGCTGATGGCCGCCGCCCCGTCGATGGAGCCCGCACCTTCTGCGCTGTTGGCGGTGGCTGCGGTGGCGGCAATCTGGCTCGTTGGCGATGTGGCTGCAGTGAACCCGGCGAGCCAGTTCGCCCTGGTCGGGCTTATCGTGCTCAATGTTCCAGCGTTGGCGGGCTGGCGTACGGCGGGCATCGTGGCGTTTCCGCTCGCCTTCCTGTTCTTTGCTGTGCCCTTCGGCGACTTTCTGTTGCCCTGGCTGATGGCGCGTACCGCCGATTTCACGGTGCTGGCGCTGCGGGCAAGCGGTATCCCCGTGTACCGCGATGGCCTTCAGTTCGTCATCCCGTCGGGCACCTGGTCGGTGGTCGAGGCTTGCAGCGGCGTGCGCTACCTGATCGCCTCGTTGATGGTCGGCGCACTCTTCGCCTACCTCAACTACCGCTCGATGCGCCGCCGGTGGTTGTTCATGCTGGTCGCGCTGGCCGTGCCGATCGTCGCCAACTGGCTGCGCGCCTACATGATCGTGATGATCGGGCACCTGTCGGGCAATACCCTGGCCGTCGGCGTCGATCACCTGATCTATGGCTGGGTATTCTTCGGCGTCGTGGTCGGGTTGATGTTCATGATCGGAGCGCGCTGGTCGGAGCCTCCTGCCGAAATGGCACCTGCCGATATGTCGGCGCAGCCTGCTGTGGCGCATCCGGGCCGGCAGCGCAGGCTCGGGGTTGTGGCCGGCGGCATGCTGCTGACGTTGATGATGCCGCTAGTGGTGTCGCAGTCGCTGACAGCAACCGAAGACCGCAGCTCGCCGCAACTGGTTGCGCCGGCATTTGCCGATGCCACCGCGGTGGTTGACGCGGCGATGCCAGCCTGGACACCGGCCTTCGCCAACCCCTCGGCCACGGTCGAGCGCCGCTACTCCGTGCAAGGGCAAGCGGTCGGCCTGTACATCGGCTACTACCGTGGGCAGGGGCCGACACGCAAATTGGTCAGTTCGACAAACGCGTTTGTTGGCTCCAAAGATCGACTCTGGGCCCAGACCGATTCGGGCGACCGCGTGGTCGATTTGGGAGAACGCAGCGTCGGCGTCAAGACAGCGCGCCTGCGCCGTCCGGTGTCATTGGCAGACAGCACGACGCTGGTGGCATGGCAGGTCTACTGGGTCAACGGCAGGTTCGTGGCGGGCGATGCCCAGGCCAAGGCCTGGGGCGCCTGGCACCGCCTGCTGGGGCGCGGCGACGATGGCGCGGTGGTCATCGTCTATGCGCCCGAGCCGCGGCCGGGCGAGGCCGACGCTGTGCTCGCGGCCTTCCTGCGCGGGCAGCTCGCGGCCATCGACGCACAACTGCGGAAAACGCGCGATGGCGACTGACGCCGCCCCGCGCGACGACCGCCCGCTGGTCATGCATGTGGTCTACCGGTTCGACACCGGCGGGCTCGAGAATGGCATCGTCAACCTGATCAATCACATGCCTGCATCGGCATACCGTCATGCCGTTGTGGCGCTGACCGAGGTGACGGACTTCCGCAAGCGCATTCGAAACGATGAAGTCGAATTCATCAGCCTGCACAAAAAGCCGGGCCACGGTGTGTGGCTCTACCCGCGCCTGTTCTCGCTGATTCGCCGGCTGAGGCCAGCCGTCGTGCATACGCGCAATCTGGCCGCGCTAGAAGCCCAGGTGCCGGCGTGGCTGGCCGGCGTACCGGTGCGGCTGCATGGCGAGCACGGAAGGGATGTCGACGATCTCGACGGCAGCAACCGCAAGTACAAATGGATGCGCCGGGGGTACGTGCCGTTCGTATCGCACTATGTGGCGCTGTCAAACGACCTGGTCGACTATCTGATCGATCGCGTCGGCGTGCCGACCCACCTCGTCACTCAGATCTGCAACGGCGTTGACACCGAGCATTTTCGGCCAGCGACAAGGCGCGGCGAACAAACCGCTGAGGTGATCGCGGGCTGCCCGTTCGATCCGGCTCGCCATTGGGTGGTGGGCACGGTCGGGCGCATGGCGCCCGTCAAAGACCAGGGCACATTGGTGCTCGCTTTCCTGCGCGCGCTGGAGCTGAAACCGGCGTTGCGTGATCGTCTGCGCTTGGTGCTGATCGGCGACGGGCCGCTGCGCGCGCATTGCCTGGCGCTGCTGGAAGCAGCCGGCGCGGCCGACTTGGCCTGGTTGCCCGGCGAGCGCAACGATGTGGCCGAAATCATGCGTGGGCTGCACTGCTTCGTGCTGCCCTCGTTGGCCGAGGGAATCTCCAACACCATCCTCGAAGCCATGGCAAGCGGCCTGCCGGTCATCGCCACGCATGTGGGCGGCAACGCCGACCTGCTTAGCCACCAAAAGACCGGCCTGCTGGTTCCGACCACCAGCGCAGATGCCATGGCCGAGGCCCTTGCAGGCTTGGCCAACGCCCCCGAACGAGTCGCCGCGATGGGCCGGGCCGGCCGCGCCAGGGCCGAGGCCCGCTTCAGCTTGCAAGCCATGGTCGGCGCCTACCGCGCCCTCTACGACGACCACCTCGCCCGCGCACGGCTGCAGCTTCAGGGAGTCTGACCAAAACCATGTGCGGCATCACCGGCATATTCGACACGCGCGCGGCGCGGCCCATCGAGGCCGCGGTCCTGCACCGCATGAACGAATCGCAGCACCACCGCGGCCCCGACGACGGCAGGCTGCATATCGAGCCCGGCGTCGGCCTCGGCCACCGGCGCCTGTCGATCATCGACGTAGCCACCGGGCAGCAGCCGCTGTTCAACGAAGACGGCTCCGTGTGTGTGGTCTTCAATGGCGAGATCTACAACTACCAGGAGCTGATCCCCGAGTTGCTGGCCCTCGGCCATGTTTTCCACACCCGCAGCGACACCGAGGTCATCGTCCATGCCTGGGAGTCGTGGGGCACAGCCTGCGTCGAGCGCTTTCGCGGCATGTTCGCCTTCGCGCTGTGGGACCGCAACCGCGGCGCGCTGTTCCTGGCCCGCGACCGCCTGGGCGTCAAGCCGCTGCACTACGCCCTGCTCGACGACGGGCGCTTGCTCTTCGGCTCGGAGCTGAAATCACTGCTCGCGCATGGCGGCATGAAGCGCGACATCGACCCGCTCGCCGTCGAAGAATATTTCGCCCTCGGCTACGTGGCCGACCCGCGTTGCATCTTTCGCCAGGCGCGCAAGCTGCCGCCGGCACACACGCTGCTGCTGCGCCGCGGCGAGCCGGTGGGTGAACCGCGCGCTTACTGGGATGTGCGCTTCACTACCAACTCGACCATCGGCCTGGAAGAAGCCTGCGCACAACTGACCGAGAAGCTCGAAGAATCGGTGCGCCTGCGCATGATCTCCGAGGTGCCGCTGGGGGCCTTCCTCTCCGGCGGCGTCGATTCGAGTGCGGTGGTGGCCACCATGGCCGGCTTGTCGGCCGAGCCCGTCAACACCTGCTCGATCGGCTTCGACGACCCGGCCTTCAACGAGTCGGCCTTCGCGCAGATGGTGGCCGACCGCTACCGCACCCGGCACCACATCGAAACCGTTAAGAGCGACGACTTCGACTTGATCGACACCCTGGCCAGGCTGTACGACGAACCCTATGCCGACAGCTCGGCGATCCCCACCTACCGCGTCTGCCAGCTCGCGCGCAAGCATGTCACGGTGGCGCTGTCGGGCGATGGCGGCGACGAGAGCTTCGGCGGCTACCGCCGCTATCGCCTGCACATGATGGAAGAGCGCCTGCGCGCGGCGATGCCGCTGGGCCTGCGCCGGCCGCTGTTCGGCGCGTTGGCCCGCGCCTATCCCAAGGCCGATTGGGCGCCGCGCATGCTGCGCGCCAAGACCACCTTCGAAGGCATGGCGCGCACGCCGGTCGAGGCCTATTTTCATTCGATGTCGATCCTGCGCGCGCCGATGCGCGCGCAACTGTTCAGCCCGCGCCTGCAGGCCGAGCTCGGCGGTTACGACGCACAGGACGTGTTCGAGCGCCACGCCGCCAACGCCAATACCGACGACCCGCTGGCGCTGATCCAATACCTCGACACCAAGACCTACCTGGTCGGCGATATCAACACCAAGGTCGACCGCGCCAGCATGGCCCATTCGCTCGAAGTGCGCGAGCCGTTGATGGACCACAAGCTGGTCGAGTGGCTGGCCACATTGCCGTCCTCGCTCAAGCTGCGCGGCAGCGAAGGCAAACTGCTGTTGAAAAAGGCCATGGAGCCCAAGCTGCCGGACGAGGTGCTGTACCGCCCGAAGATGGGTTTCGCGGTGCCGCTGGCGCGCTGGTTCCGCGGGCCGCTGAAACAGCGCGTGCGCGACGCGGTGCTCGGCGAGCGGCTGGCCGAGACCGGCTGGTTCAACCGGCAGTATCTGCAGCATCTGGTGGCCAACCATCAGTCCGGTGTCAACGACTACAGCGCGCCGTTGTGGACGCTGCTGATGTTCGATGCCTTCCTGCGGCAGGTGGTCGACCAGGGTGTCGAGACTGCTGCCGTTGGCGCCGTGCGCGCTGTGCAGACGGCCTATGTCTGAGCTCATGCGCGTGGCGCGCGCCGTGGCCACCAACCAGTTTGCGCGCTTTGCGCCGACGGCCTATGTGCGCCTCACTGGCCAGACCGGCCGCGGTGCCGAGGATGAAAGCGCCGGCGACATCGCGGGCTATTTCCGCAGTTCGTTCGCTGCATACTTCGACAAGCTGGGCATTGCGACTGACGCCGTCGACGCCTACCTCGCCGGCAAGACTCTGCTCGAGTACGGACCCGGCGACTTGCCGGGCGTGGCCGCGTTGATGGTGGCCCATGGCGCTGGCAAGGTGTACTGCGTAGACCGGTTTCCCCTCGTGCGGCTGGAAGGCAAGAACGCACGCGTGATTGCTGACTTGGCGTCGGCGCTCGAATGCACGCCGCGTCTGCGCCTCGATGACTCGCTGCGTAACCCGGCCAACCCCGCAGCAGGTTTCGATCCGGGCCGCATCGAGTACCTCGTCAGACCCAACGGCACTTCGGGTCTGCACGGCGTGGCCGATCTCGTCTACTCGCGCGCCGTGCTCGAGCATGTCAATGACATCGAGGCCACCATTGCCGACATGGTGGCCGCCATGCGTCCGGGCGCCGTCGCGATCCACCTCGTCGACCTGCGCAGTCACGGTCTTCACCGCGACAACCCTCTCGACTTTCTCGCCTGCCCTCCCTGGCTGTGGAACCTGATGTACTCGGCCAAGGGGGTGCCCAACCGTTGGCGAATCAACCGCTACCGCGAGGTGCTGTCTCGCCAGCCGGTGGACGTGCTTGCGCTCGAGGTCACAGCCAGCGCCAGCCAGGCCGACATCGAGCAGGCGCGCTTGCTGCTGGCGACCCCGTTCCGCGACGTGAGCGATGAAGATCTGTCGTGCCTCGGGTTCTGGCTCGTGTTGAAGAAACGCCGCGCGTGAGATGCGCATCCTCCACGTCCTAGACCACTCGATCCCGCTGCATAGCGGGTACACCTTCCGCACGCTGTCTATCCTGCGCGAGCAGCGTGCACTCGGCTGGGAGACCTTCCACCTCACCAGCCCCAAACACACAGCCGGCTTCGCGACGGAAGAGGTGGTCGAGGGCTGGCACTTTTATCGGACGCCCGGCGCGGCGGTCAGTGGTTCGCGTATCCCCGGCATGGCCGAGCTCGACCTGATGCGCGACCTCGAAAGCCGCCTGCAGATGGTGGCGGACCAGGTGCGTCCCCATATCCTGCACGCGCACTCGCCGGTGCTCAACGCCATCCCCGCGTTGCGTGTGGGCAAGCGGCTCGGCATCCCGGTGGTGTACGAAGTGCGCGCCTTTTGGGAAGACGCGGCGGTGGACCACGGCACCACCACCGAAGGCAGCCTGCGCTACCGCCTCACGCGCCGGCTGGAAACGCACGCCTTGCGGCGCGCAAACCATGTGTTCACGATCTGCGAGGGGCTGCGCCGCGAGATCGTCGAGCGCGGCATTCCTCCAGACAAGGTCACCGTCATTCCCAATGCGGTCGATATCGAGTCGTTCGAGGTCGGCGGCCGCGCCGACGCCGAACTGCAGGCGCGACTCGGCTTGCAGGGCTGCACGGTGGTCGGTTTCATCGGCTCGTTCTATGCCTACGAGGGGCTGGACCTGCTGCTGGACGCGCTGCCGCAACTGCTGCAACAGCGACCCGACGTGCGCCTGTTGCTGGTCGGCGGAGGGCCTCAAGAAGCCATGCTCAAAGCGCAGGCCCAGCGGCTGGGCGTCGTTGACAAAGTGGTGTTCACCGGGCGCGTGCCGCACAACGACGTGAAACGCTACTACGACCTGATCGACGTGTTGGCCTACCCGCGGCACTCGATGCGCCTGACCGAACTGGTGACGCCGCTCAAGCCGCTGGAGGCAATGGCTCAGGGGCGGCTATTGGTGGCGTCCGATGTAGGCGGACATCGAGAGCTGGTTCGGGATGGAGAGACGGGCGTCTTGTTCAAGTCGGGCGACGCGGCTGCGCTGGCGAACGCACTCCTGGGGCTGCTGGCAAATCGCGCTCAGTGGACGCTATTGCGCAATGCCGGGCGTAGCTTTGTGGAAGCCAACCGCAATTGGGCTGCCAGTGTGGCGGGGTACGTCTCGCAATATGAGTCGTTGGCTGGCATGGCCGCATGCGCATCTGCCAATCGACTGCAACCCGCTGGCAGCACGCCTCTGCGCTAGATACTTTCGGGATACAAACTCAATGAAAGTTCTCGTGACCGGCGCGGCGGGCTTCATCGGCATGGCCGTGGCACAGCGACTGCTGGCGCGCGGTGACGAAGTCGTTGGCGTCGACAGCCTCAACGACTACTACGACGTCTCCCTCAAGCACGATCGCCTGGCCCTGCTGCGCGTGTCGCCCAGCTTCCGCTTTGCGCAGCTTGACTTGGCGAACCGCGATGCCTGCGCCGCGCTATTTGCGCAAGAACACTTCGAGCGGGTGGTGCACCTGGCCGCGCAGGCTGGCGTGCGCTACTCGCTGCACAACCCTCATGCGTATGTCGACAGCAATCTCGTGGGCTTCGTGAACGTGCTCGAAGGCTGCCGGCACAGTGCCGTGCAGCACCTGGTCTACGCCTCTAGTTCCAGTGTGTACGGCGGCAACGGGCGAGTGCCGTTTTCGGAGCATGACGGCGTGGACCATCCCGTCAGCCTTTATGCCGCCACGAAGAAGGCCAACGAGTTGATGGCACACGCCTACAGCCATTTGTATCGGCTGCCCACCACCGGGCTGCGCTTCTTTACCGTCTATGGCCCCTGGGGGCGGCCCGACATGGCGCCATTCTTGTTCGCTCGCGCGATCCTGGCGGGGCGACCCATCGATGTGTTCAACCACGGCCGCATGCAGCGAGACTTCACCTACATCGACGACATCGCCGAAGCGGTGGTTC
>Ga0209824_10001541_pt1 | contig 12749 bp, 10 predicted proteins | sample VDWuncwatermetaG_FD_184124 | JGI IMG/M metagenome (GOLD analysis project Ga0209824, IMG submission 184124) | Wastewater microbial communities from Netherlands to study Microbial Dark Matter (Phase II) - VDW unchlorinated drinking water (SPAdes)... ... | reverse complement strand
TCCCCTCCTCAGACAAACCAATCCATCTGATAGAGAATCGGGCTCCCGTCCTCAGTCCGATCTATTCTTGAGCAGATCCTTTACCCCAAAGGGGCAACTTCCAATATTCCCTTCTGCCCTACCTATCGGCTGACTCTTTAGACGAAACTCACAGCAATTTGCTTCAATAAAATTGTGAAGGATAGTTTAGGTCAGGACCTAGGACAGCATCTTACGGAGGGATTGCAGGTCTTTCTTGATCCTGACCAATGCATTTTTGTAGGTGGAATCAGGCAGCGCTAATTTGAGCTGCTGCCGTTCTTCCTTCTTGACTTCCTTAAGTTTCTTCCTCGCCCCTTCGATCGTGAAGCCTTCCGCATAGAGGAGCCGCTTGATCTCCAGCAGAAGCTCCACGTCCTTCTTCCGGTACATGCGATGGCGCGACGGGGCCTTGCCGGGCTTCAGCAGGTCGAACTCCGTCTCCCAGTAGCGCAGCACGTAGGGTTTGACCCCGACGATGCGGCTCACCTCTCCGATCTTGAAATAGAGCTTATCCGGCAAACGGGGAGGCATGGATTTCGCAGGGTTTAAGAAGAAATATTATTGAGGCTTTTCTTTAAAATATGGCTGGGCTTAAAGGTCAAGACCTTCCGCCCCACGATGATGATTTCCTCGCCGGTCTGTGGGTTCCGCCCCTTTCGCGGCCGTTTGGTGTTGACCACAAAGTTGCCAAATCCGGATATTTTTACTTTCTCCCCATTCTCCAGGCAGCCTTTGACAACTTCGAACGTCGCCTCTACCACATCGGTAGCTTCCTTCTTGGAAAAACCCACTTTCTCGTAGATGCGGGCAATAATTTCAGCTTTAGTCATTTCCGACCTCTCTCTTTTTATAAATGATGCTCACTCTCTCAGCTGCGCGCCAAATACCTCACCGATCCGAGAAATCAGATCCCGATGAAGGGAGTTCACCTCTGCATCCGTCAGCGTCCTGTCTTTTGCCCGATACGAAATCGTATAGGCTAAACTCTTTTTGCCCTCTGGAACCGGAGAGCCCTTATACTGATCAAATACATGCACGTCTTCAATGAGAGAATGGTTGAATTGCTCTTTGATCCAACTAACAATCCGTTGAGCCGGAAAGCCATCCTCCAATACTATAGACAAATCCCGCTCAACGGACGGAAATCGTGGCAGGGAACGAACCGTTAATTGACGCGGAGCATACTGAACCAACCCCTCAATGTCAAGTTCAAAAATCAGCGAGGAAGGAAGGCCGAGCTCCTCACAGAGATCCGGGTGCAGTTCGCCCAGATATCCGATGCGGGAGCCATCGGGACAACCCAGGGAGGCCGCCTTTCCAGGATGGAGGCAGGAAGGAAGATCAGATGTAGTCCAGACAGTGCTCTGCTCCACGCCGGCCAATTCCAGAATCCCCTCGACCACCCCTTTACCATCAAGCAACGTCAAAGGCGGCTCTTCCATCACCCGCAGTCCTTTGCGTTCTCTCCGGCCGAAGATAATACCCGCCAGACACTCTTTCTCCTCGGGTACCCCCTTGGGGTCGAGGCTAAAAACCTTGCCGAGATCAAAAGCGCGAAAGCCCCTTGCCTTCTGCGCAATATGGGCACCGAGGTTCCCCGCCAGACCGGGAATAAGGCTCAAGCGCATCTCCGCGTCCCCCTGCACCAACGGATTGAGAATCGCAACCGGAGAGCGTTGCCCCTGCCAGACCCCGCAGAAACGCCGGTTCATATCGCTGGAGGCGAAAGGAAGATTGACCATCTCGCTCAGCCCCTCGCCGACCATAAAGGAGCGAATCTTTCTCTCCCAACGGAGACGAGCGTCAACCTTTCCGCCGCCCGGCTGCACTAGAGGCAGCGTGGAGGGGATCCTGTCATAACTATGCAGTCGGGCCAGCTCCTCGATGAGATCGACCTCGCGCGTCAGATCGCGGCGGAAGGAAGGCGGCATCACCCTGAGTCCAGCTTTAGTACGACCCTGGATCTTCATGCCCAGAGATTTGAGTATCCTTTCTGTCTCCTTTGGACTGAGCCCAATACCCAGAAGCCCCTTGACCTTCTCGGTCCGCAGCAAAATTGGTTTGGTCCCTTTTTGTCGAGCGCGCCGATCCACAACCCCCTTGAGAGGAATCCCTCCTGCCATTTTCTCCAGGAGGAAGACGGCCCGGTCCAAGGCATAGAGCGTCCCTTCCGGATCTACCCCCCTTTCAAAGCGATGCGATGCTTCGCTATGGAGCCCCAGACGCTTCGCGGTTCGACGAATCGTGAGGGGATCAAAATGGGCGCTTTCCAGCAGCACCAACTGCGTATCCGCCCGGACCTCTGAATCTTCCCCCCCCATAATCCCTGCCAGCGCGGTCGGAGCATCGCCATCGCAGATAAGAAGGTCCTCCGGAGCCAACTGCCGCTCGATTCCATCCAGCGTCACAAACTTCTTAATCGCGCCCGCCCGTCGAACGACAATCCGCTTGGAGGTCAACCGCGTAAGATCAAAGGCATGGAGAGGCTGGCCGGTCTCCAGCATGACCCAGTTGGTGACATCCACCACATTATTGATGGAGCGAATGGCGCAGGCCTCCAAACGCGACTGCATCCAAGAGGGGGAAGGGGCCACGCGGACGCTTTGAACTACCCTGGCAGAATAACGCGGACAGAGACGCGGATGCATTACTTTGACATCGATGACTTGCTTGGGGGTGGGATCGCCCGCATGAGGACTCGTGGGGGGAAGCCTGAAGTGTTCTCCGGTTAGCGCGGCTATCTCACGGGCCACCCCAAGGATTCCCAGGCAGTCGGCACGGTTTGGCGTGACGGATATCTCGATCAACCAATCGTTGCCCCCCTCTCCTTCTGCGGGTTGAGGGACGAGCGACTCAACCTCAAGGCCCGCCATCGTCAACGCCTCGGCAATCTTCTGCGGGGAGCCCCTAAAACTCACAAATTCCTTCAGCCAATGAACGGTGAGCTTCATCGTCAAGCTAGAGGCAGGCAAATTGCCGGAGGAAGCGTATATCGTTCTGGAAAAAGAGGCGAATATCCTCGATGCCGAATTTCAACATGGCGATCCGCTCCACGCCCATCCCGAAGGCAAAACCGGATACCTTTTCCGGGTCATAACCGACGAAACGAAACACCTGAGGATCGATCATGCCGGCGCCGAGGATCTCGAGCCACCCCGACCCCCTGCACACGCGGCAGACCTGCTGGTCCTTAGGGATGCCTTTTCCGCCGCAAAGCATGCATTCGATGTCGATCTCCGCGCTGGGCTCTGTGAAAGGGAAAAAGCTCGGGCGGAAACGAACCTTAGTCTCCGCGCGGAAAATCCGGCGTATAAAGTGGGTCAGCACCCCTTTGAGATCGGCGAAGGAGATACGGCCGTCCACCATGAAGCCCTCCACCTGATGGAACATCGGCGAGTGAGTCGCATCATCGTCATGGCGGTAAACCGCGCCGGGGGCAATGATCTGGAGGGGAGGTTTACGACTCTCCATGACATGGATCTGAACCGGCGAGGTATGGGTCCTGAGCACGCGCTCCTGAGAGACGAAAAAGGTATCCTGCATGTCCCGCGCGGGATGATCCTTGGGCATATTGAGGGCCTCGAAATTATGATAGTCATCCTCGATGTCAGGGCCGCGGGCGATCTCGAATCCCATACCCAAAAAAACGTCTATGATCTCATCCATGACCAGGGTGAGCGGATGGATTTGACCTCGCTCCCAGCGGCTCCCGGGAAGCGTGATATCGACCCTCTCCTCCCGGAGGATTCTCTCCTTCTCTCGAGCTTTCAACTCCGCAAGGCGGGCCTCCAACTGTTCCTCAACAAGCTGTCTCAGCCGGTTCAGCTGCTCCCCCGCCTGTGGCCGCTCCTCTGCCGGGATCTCTCTTAGACCGCGCAACAACAGGGTAATGCTGCCTTTGCGGCCCAGGTATTCCACCCGGAGATGATCTAATTCCGGCTCCGACCCGCAATGAGCGACTCGATCCAGGATCTCTTCCCTGAGAGTCTCCAAAGATTCTTGCATGCGGATAAGGATGAAAAACTATGCCGTCAGGCGGGCCTTAGCGAACTGGACAATCTGGCCAAAAGCGGGCATATCCGAAACGGCCAGATCCGCCAGAATCTTTCTATCCAGCTCCACGCCGGCCTGCTTCAGACCCTTGATAAACTGACTATACGAGAGCCCGTTGAGCTGCGCTGCCGCATTGATACGGGTGATCCAGAGACCGCGAAACTCCCGCCGTCTAACCCGCCTGTCCCTATAGGCATAGTCGAGCGCCTTCTCTACGGTCTCCCTTGCAGAGCGATATAATCTTCCCCGGCCCCCGACATAGCCTTTCGCCAGTTTAAGGATCTTTTTTCTCCGCTGCCTTGACTTACTTCCCCCCTTAGCTCTTGGCACGTGTTAACCTCCTTAATTCAAAATGCAAAGTGCAAATTGAAAAGTGAAAATTTTGCAATCTGCATTTTGCAGTTTACATTTGGCATTGCTCGTGGCTAGCCTCTATAGATACGGTATCAACTTATGGATATTCCTGGCCTCGCTGGCTGATACCATTCCAGCATGCCGCAGCCGCCTCTTCCGTTTCCTTCCTTTACCGGAAAGAAGGTGGCCTTTAAAACCCCTGGCTCGTTTGATCTTTCCCGTAGCAGTGACTCTGAATCTTTTCACCGCTCCTCTTCTGCTCTTTATTTTTGGCACTTGTCTCTCCTTTCAAATAGGCAACAGGCATTAGCTTTTGGGTCTTTTTACTACCTGTTGCCTCATGCCTTACGCCTATTGCCTTCTTTATTTTGGCGTCAGCAGCATAGACATGTTCCGTCCCTCCAACCTGGCGGAGATATCGAGCTTGGCAATATCCAGCACCTGGGTTAAGACCCCGTCGAGCATCCGCTTACCGAGCTCAGGATGGGTAATCTCCCGTCCCCGAAAGAAAACCGAGACTTTTACCCGCTGTCCCCTTTCAATAAACCGCCGAATATTACCGACCTTGTAAATCAAGTCATGAGGATCCGTCCTCGAACCCATCTTAACTTCCTTGACGGCCACAAAGGTCTGCTTTTTCTTTGCCCCTTGCGATTTTTTCCTCTGTTGATAACGGAACTTTCCGTAATCCATCATGCGGCAGACCGGTGGTTGAGCCTCCGGGGCCACCTCGACCAGATCCAGTTCCTGCATCTCTACACCAGCTTGAGCGCTTCGTGCAGCGGCATGACGCCCAGCTTTTCACCTTCCGCGCCTATGACCCTAACTTCACGGGCACGAATTTGATGATTGATTCTCGCCTCTTTAGATATAAGCCACCTCCTTTTTAAAAAGCTTTCAGATCCCGGCTGACCGCCGATAGCTGATAGCTAATTGCCTAACGCCTGTGTAACCTCCGCCTTTAGCATCTCCACAAAGTCTTTAACGCACATGGGTTTGAGATTCTCACCGCCCCGCCGACGGGGAGAAATCGTCTGTTCTTTGACTTCCCGGCCTCCTATGACGACGGCATAGGGGATTTTTTCCATCTGGGCCTCGCGGATTTTATAGCCCAACTTCTCGTTTCGCCCGTCCAACTCGACCCGCCAGCCGAGAGCTTTCAGCTCCTCAAAGACTTTTTGCGCGTATTCTTTTTGCTCATCCGTCACCGTCATCATTCTGACTTGCACCGGCGCCAGCCATACGGGCAGCGCCCCGGCGCAGTGTTCTATCAGGATACCCATGAAGCGCTCAATAGAACCCAAAATCGCCCGGTGAATCATCACGGGTCTCGCCTCGGTTCCGCCGGGCGTCACATAGCTAAGGTCAAAACGCTCCGGCATGGAAAAGTCGAGTTGGATCGTGGCTAATTGCCACCCGCGACGCAAAGCATCCAGGACAATAAAATCGATCTTGGGACCATAGAAGGCCCCATCCCCGGGATTGACTTGATAGTCGATCCCTTCCTTTTTCAGCGACTGTGCCAGAGAATCTTCCGCCCGCCCCCAGACCTCGAGGCTGCCGATAAAATGATCCGGACGCGTGGAAAGCTTAACCTGCATCTCGGTAAATTGAAAGGTCTGATAAACCTCGCGCAGCATTTTCAGAAGAGCCGCCATTTCTCCCTCGATTTGATCGGGGGCGCAAAAAATGTGCGCGTCGTCCTGGGAAAAGGAACGGACGCGAGTCAATCCCGCAGTGACGCCGGATTTCTCGAAACGATGGAGCCGGCCAAAATCCGCATAGCGCAGCGGGAGGTCCCGGTAGGATCGCTTTTTGGAAGCATAGATAAAGGTGTGGCCCGGGCAATTCATCGGTTTCACCCCAAATTCCCTTTCCTCAATTCGGGTGAAGTACATATTCTCTCTGAAATGGTCATAATGGCCCGAACGGCGCCACAATTCCACATCGAAGATTTGCGGGGTAATGACCTCCTGATAACCGTAGCGGAGATAAAGACGGCGCATGTAAGAAACCAGTTCATTGTAAACGAAGGCGCCCTTGGGATGGAAAAAAGGACTCGCCGGGGCGAGCGGGTGGAAACTGAACAGATCCAATTCTCTGCCCAAGCGGCGGTGGTCCCTTTTCTTGGCCTCCTCTAAGAGCCTCAGATGCTCGCGCAACGCCTCCTCGGTAGGCCACGACGTTCCGTAGATGCGCTGGAGCATTTCGTTCTTTTCGTCCCCACGCCAATAAGCCCCCGCGACGCTGGTGAGCTTGAAGGCGCGGATGGCCCCCGTAGAGGGGACATGAGGCCCGCGGCAGAGATCGACCCAGTCGCCCTGCCGGTAAAGGGAAACCGTCTCCTCCGGAATATCTTCCAAGATCTCAACCTTGTATTCCTCGCCCATGCGGCGAAAGAGCTCAATCGCGCTCTCCCGCGTGATCTCTTCCCGCGTGACCTTGAGGTTTAACGCCGCCAGATCACGCATGCGCGCCTCGATCTTTTCAATCTCTTCGGGAGTGAAGGATCTATCCCGTTTGAAGTCATAATAGAAACCATCTTCGATCGTCGGTCCGATGGTCACCTGCGTGCCGGGAAAAAGATCCTGCACGGCTTGGGCCATAAGGTGGGCAGTCGAATGGCGCAGGATATCCAGACCTTCGGGACTATTCAAAGAAATCCAGTCTAAAGTGCAACCCCGGCTTAAAGCTCGATCGAGATCTACCGCGACGCCGTCTATCTTCGCCGCGATGACATTACTGTTGACTCCCTGAGACGAAGCGACCTCCTGAATTTTTTGGCCAGAGGGGACCTCAATTATCTTTCCCTGGGGTAGTTTAACCTGAATCTTTTCCATCCAATTCTTTTTCTCTTTATCCCTTAAACCCTTTAACCTTTTAACCCTCTATATGAGATGGTAGGCACGGGCGGGATTGAACCGCCGACCTCTTCCGTGTCAAGGAAGCGCTCTCCCACTGAGCTACGTGCCTATAAACACTACCCCCCATCAACTATCGCAAGCGTCTGATTTTACTATCAATTTTTACCCACTATGTCAACTTAACCGGTTCAGGGAGGAAGCTCGATTCTGGAGCAGGACCAGACCCCGATAGATGTACTGAAAGCCGGAGGTGATGGTGGTTATAGCGGTGGCCAAGAATAGAAAGTCATCGATCCATGTGGCAACGAGCTGAGAATCGTAGAGATAAAGCAAAACCACGCCGACGGTAACGAGCTGAAAAACGGTGCTGAGTTTACCGATGAAACTGGGCTGGCTCACCAGGCGCTCTTCAACGAGGAAATAAATCACCCCGTAGCCCAACAGAATAATGATATCCCGGCTCACAACGAGCACCACCACCCAAGGGGGTATCGCCCGGATCAGGCCGAGCATGACGAACGAGCTCATGACTAACAATTTGTCGGCCACCGGATCCAGATAGGCCCTAACGGGGTTTGCTGATTGGTCATGCGCGCCAGAGCGCCGTCCAGGAAATCTGTCAAACCACTGACAATAAAAACGATCAGCGCCTCCAGGTAAAGACCGGAAGAAAGCAAGACCAGGAAAAAAGGGATCGCCACGATGCGGATCAAAGTGACAAAGTTAGGCAAGTTTAGCATACCTCTCCTAACCGCTTTCTTATCTGACCTGCGAGCTTCGGGCTGAGCAGCGCCGTCACGCGGATGGTATCTCCGTCGAACTTTTCGTCGAGGATACGACCCCGCTGACGGAGCAGAGAGAGAAGTGATCCCTGAGTGGGAGAGAATGAGAACTCGCTCTGCTCCTTGCCGCGATCGAGGATGTTACCGATAACCTCCAGCAGATGATCGACCCCCTGACCGGTTAACGCCGAAATGGGACACGCCTCCCGCGTTCCGTTGCCAACCAGCCTCGGAAAAGGTAGCCCGGCAAGATCGACTTTGTTCGGCACCATGATATAAGGAGTATCTCCTGCCCCGATGTCCCTCAGAACGGCCTCAACCACCTGGATCTGCTCCTCGTATAGGGGACTCGTCATATCCACGAGATGAAGCAGTAGATCCGCGCTGCGCACCTCCTCCAGGGTGCTTTTGAAGGCCTCGATGAGAGAGTGAGGAATCTTATTGATAAAACCAACCGTGTCAACCACCATCACCCGATCACCGTTGGAAAGCCTCAGGCAGCGAATCGTGGGGTCCAAAGTTGCAAACAGCTTATCTTCCACAAGGACTCCGGCCCGTGTAAGGGTGTTCATTAATGTCGACTTGCCCGAGTTCGTATATCCGACAAGCGCGATCGTAGCGTAGGGAACTTCCAGTCGCTCCCGGCGCTGGAGGGAACGCGTCCGTTCGACCGTAACGAGGCGCCGTTTCAAAGCCCCAATCTTCTCGCGCACCCTTCTGCGGTCGACTTCCAACTGAGTTTCCCCCGGACCGCGCGTCCCGATTCCGCCGCCGAGCCGGGAGAGATGGGTCCAGCGGCGGGTGAGGCGGGGGAGGAAATATTCGAGCTGGGCCAATTCGACCTGCAGTTTGCCTTCGTTGCTCCGTGCCCTCTGGGCAAAGATATCGAGGATCAATTGGCTGCGGTCGATAACCCGGAGCTGGAAAGCGGATTCCAGATTGCGCTGCTGTGCGGGGCTGAGATCCTCGTCGAAAATAACCAGGTCGGGTTTTATCTCGCGAAGATGGCCCTGGATCTCTTCCACCTTTCCCCAGCCTATCAGAGTAGCCGGACTTACCCTCTTCAGGCGCTGAGTGAACTTCCCGACCACCTTGGCCCCGGCGCTTTGCGCCAGCTTTTCCAGCTCCTCCAGGTTGTGACCCAAAGGAACCCTATGGCTGAGCGAAGGCAAATCCACACCTACCAGTATGGCGCGTTCCTGGGATCGGCAGGGATGAGATGAGACTTGCTTCAAGAGATTCTATGGCGCGAAAGTAATGCGATTGCCAAACAGGCTCTCCACTGTCCGTAACAGCTCGGCGGTCCGCGCAACCTTAAGATTCATCGGGAGCTCGATGATGGTTTCGCTTTTATCCGGCATGGAGAGATGGAGAAAAACCGTGCAAGGTCCGGGGTATCTGAGCAGCGTCTCATGAAGCTGTGCCAATTCCTCTGAGGTTACCTCCTGGCCGCACAGATAGAAATGGATGCCGTCGCCGTTTTGTCTTCTATCTGGCCGCACCGACGAAGAGGTCGGCTGAGCCGGGTACGATGCCTGGGCTATCGGGGTCACATCATTGGCAATGACCTGTATCCTCTCCTCCCCCACTTCCAGCCTCCCCTGGACGAGAATAGGATCGTCCTGAGCCAAAGTCTCCATACAGCGGCGGTAAATATCGGGCCACACGAGCACCTCAATGAATCCTGTCTTGTCCTCTAACTGGAAGCTCGCGTAGCGCTCGCCTTTCTTTGTGTTCCTGAGTTTTAGCGCTGTCACGACACCGCCGACCTTGACCTCGCCGGCGATTGGCTTCTCCCGGATGTTGACGATGGCTCCGCTGGTTAGTTTCTTAAGGGCGCTTTCATACTTATCCAACGGATGGCCTGTTATGTAAAACCCCAGAGACTCCTTCTCGAAAACCAGCTGCTGCTGCGCCGACCACTCGTCCACCTCCGGGTAGCTATCGGCGCTATTCTCATTCCCGTTGCCCCACCCTCCACCCAAGCCATCAAAGATATCGATCTGATTGCTCTGCTGCCCCTTCTGGTACGACTGTCCCGTTTTCATGGCCTCGTCCAAGACCGCTATCATCCGGGCGCGCGAAACGCCGGCAGAATCAAAGGCGCCGCATTTGATGAGATTTTCGACCACCCTCCGGTTTACCGCGCTCAAGTCGACACGCCGGCAGAAATTGAAGAGAGATTCAAACACTCCCTCACGCTCACGGCTCTCTAGAATAACCTCCACCGCTTTCTCGCCTACGTTCTTCACCGCTGCCAGCCCAAAACGGATCTTATCCCCGACCACGGTAAAATCGGCGCGGCTTTCATTGATGTCCGGGGGAAGAACTTCGATCCCTCTCTCGCGGCACTCCGCCAGGTTCTTGATCACCTTGTCGGTATCTCCCATTTCGGAACTCAGCAGGGCGGCCATGAATTCTACCGGATAATGGGCCTTCAGATAGGCGGTCTGGTAGGAGATCAAGGCATAGGCGGCCGAATGGGACTTGTTGAAGCCGTACCGGGCAAAGGTCTCCATTTGATCGAATATCTCGGTCGCCTTTTTGGGATCGATTTTATTCTTGCGCGCCCCCTGGGTGAACCGCTCTCTCTGGCTGGCCATTTCCTCCGGATCTTTCTTACCCATAGCGCGGCGCAGGATGTCCGCCTCTCCCATGCTGTATTGGGCAAGGCTCTGGGCGATCTGCATCACCTGCTCTTGATAGACAATGACCCCGTAAGTGTCTTTAAGGATGGTCTCCAACAAGGGATGGAGATAGCGGATTTTTTCCTTCCCGTCCTTGCGTTTGATGTACTCTTCAGTCATCCCGCTGTCGAGAGGGCCGGGACGAAACAAGGCCAGGATCGCCACCAGATCCTCGAAACAGTTGGGCCGGATCTTTACCGTCATCTCCCGGATGCCCGTGCTCTCAAGCTGGAAGACCCCCGTGGTGTTGCCCGAGCACAGGAGACGATAGGTATTTTTATCATCCAACGGCAGATTGTTTATGTCGATCTCTGCTCCCCGGCCCGTATGAATAAGCTTGAGACAATCATGGATGAGAGTCAGGGTCTTCAGGCCGAGAAAATCGAATTTGATGAGGCCGATTTTTTCCACACTCTCCATGCCGAATTGGGTGACCATTCCCCCTTCCTTATCGACACAGAGGGGGAGATAATCGACCAGGGGAAGTTTGGATAAGACGACACCCGCAGCGTGGGTCGAGGCGTGGCGGGTCAGCCCTTCCAGGCGCCGCGCGTGATTGATCAGGTTCTGCACTCGCGGATCGCTTTTCATCATCTCTTGCAGCCGCGGCTCCATTTTGATGGCATCGGACAGGGAATAGTCGAAGCCTTGCTTGGGAGCGGGAACCAGCTTGGCGATGGCATCGGTCTCGGCAAAGGAGAAGCCCAGCGCCCGTCCGACATCTCTGATCGCCGCCTTGGCCTTCAGAGTCCCAAAAGTCGCGATTTGGGCCACTTTATCCGAGCCGTATTTCTCTTTTACATAGCGGATCACCTGATCCCTGCCCCGGATGCAAAAATCGACGTCGATGTCGGGCATGGAGCGCCGTTCGGGATTGAGAAAACGCTCGAAGAGGAGGCCGTGACGGATCGGGTCCAAATCGGTAATTTTGAGCGCATAGGCTACCAGACTGCCGGCAGCCGATCCCCTGCCCGGACCGACGGGAATGCCGTGGTCCTTCGCGTAGTTGATGAAATCGGCGACGATCAGAAAATACCCGGAAAACTGCATTCCCTTGATCACGCCGATCTCAAAGTTCAGACGCTCTCGGTAAAGTTTTAGCCTTTGGTCGTACTCATCGGGATGGGCCGCTTTATAGGGCTCAAGCCTCTCCTCTAACCCCTTGTGGGCGAGATCTTCGAGATAATCGTCGAGACTCATCGCCTTCGGCGGCTCGAAATGGGGAAAATGGTATTTGCCGAATTCCAGCTCGAGATTGCACCTCTCGGCTATTTCCACGGTGCGCTCTACGGCCTCGGGACAATAATCAAAGCCTTTCTTCATTAGCTCCGCTGACTTGACGAAAAGCTCATCCGTCTCCATTTTCAGCCGGTTTTCATCCTGAACGGTCTTTCCGGTCTGGACACAGAGCAGGATATCGTGGGCCTCGGAGTCTTCCCTCTCGCCGTAGTGGCAGTCATTGGTCGCTACTACGGGGATGGAGAGATCCTTGCTCATTTCGAGGATCATCGGGTTAACCTTTTCCTGCTGTGGGAGCTTATTATCCTGGATTTCGAGGTAGTAGCGGTCTCCAAAAATAGCGGCATAGCTCTCGGCAGCACCCTTGGCCTTCTCCACTTGACCAATCGATAGGGCCGAGGCCACCTCACCCTGCAGACAGGCGCTAAGCGCGATCAATCCCCGGTTGCGTTCCTTGAGCAGCTCCTTATCGATCCGCGGCCTATAGTAAAAGCCTTCCGTGTAGCCTGCGGTCACAAGCTTGCATAGATTGCGATATCCCTCCAGGTTCATGGCCAGGAGAATGAGGTGGTGGTTGTATTCTTTGTTCCCCTTATCCACGCCCTTGCGCTCGAAGCGGCTGCCCGGCGCCACGTAGATCTCGCAACCGATAATGGGCTTAACGCCGTGGCGCAGGGCCTCTCGATAGAACTCGATCGCCCCGAACATGTTGCCGTGATCGGTCATAGCAAGGGCCGGCTGTTTGAGCT
>Ga0209824_10001540_pt1 | contig 12750 bp, 13 predicted proteins | sample VDWuncwatermetaG_FD_184124 | JGI IMG/M metagenome (GOLD analysis project Ga0209824, IMG submission 184124) | Wastewater microbial communities from Netherlands to study Microbial Dark Matter (Phase II) - VDW unchlorinated drinking water (SPAdes)... ... | reverse complement strand
GTGAAGCTGATGCGGCGGCGCATCACCCACCATGCGCGCTGGCGCAAGCCAAATGTGACGGTGCGGGGCGATATTCTGCTTGGCGTTGCCATCACACCCCCCTCTTCAACGCCTTCATGGCGTCTTCACAGAGACGCACGCCTTTAATGTCTGCCGCGCTCAACTCCGCCCGGCCCATCTTGTGACCGATGGTTTCCAGCGTGCGCCCGGCGTTAGACATCAGGCGGTAGCGCCCGCGCGATTGGTCGAACACTTGTTGCACGATGCCCGCATCGACGCGCACTTCGCATAAGCTGCCTAAATAATCGGCACAGTCCTCCACGCTGGCGGGTTTGAGCTCGGTCACGTCGGACACGCGCGTGGCGATGTGCGCCAGGCGGTCTTCGCTGAAGCGGTGCTTCTCGGAGGTGTGGCACACCAGCACCAGCATGACGCTGGACTGTTCGGCGATGCGGCGCAGGTATTCGATGCACTCGGCCTTGTTGGGTAGGCCGTGCTGAGCTTCGTCGAGGATGATGGGCTGGCGGCTGCGGCGGAAGTGATCCACCATCCCTTGGTAGCGGGCGAATTTGCCGCGCGCGACCACGCCGGTCTGGTCGGCCAGATAATCGCGGATGAAGCTGAGACCCATGCCCGGCACCCCTTCTAGGTAGATGGCGTCGCGCTTGGCGCCCCAGTTATCGACGGTGCAACTCTTGCCAGTTCCCGGCGAGCCGGTGAGCAAATGGATGCAAGCCTCCGGGCTGCCGCGATTTTCTACTGCCTGCACCCCGGCCATAAATCGACGGTGGTTGCTGGTTTCCACAAAATGCTGTTTCATCTATACTTCTCCTCGCTGGTACTTCAGTGCTGCAAAAAGGCCGCCGGGTAGCTCGCAACTATCTGGCGGCCACCTCTTTCTTGTCGCCCTTGTCGCGCGGGTCTTTGCCGCCACCATGCAGCCACATCACGGTGTCGCTGTAGGTGGGTTCCGGCTCTTCTTGTTTGGCTGCGGGTAAAAAATCCAAAATGGTCAGCTCGCGGACGGGCGCTGGCTGCGGCGTTACATCCATAAAATCGGCGATGGTTTTAACGGTCTGCGCTTCGGTGGCCGCTGCCGGATTGCGCGCTTCGATCTGTTCGATCTGTTTCTCGCGGCGGCGTATCTGGGCGCGGGCGCGCTTGTCTTCGGCCTCCTCGTAGGCGGTGACGGCGCGGTAGCCGGTGGCGGCGACAAACTCGGCGATGCAGATCAGCGCGCCCTTTTTATCTTCCACGCGCACGCTCTGCCAGTCGTGGATGTCGTACACCACCACCACTTCTTTGCCGTTCCAGTGGCCCAGCACGTCGGCGTTGCGGAATCGCATCCCGCCGTAGGGGCTGACGGTTTCACGGGTGACTTTGACGATGACGCGCGGGCGGAAGGTGTCGACTAAAAAAGCCTCATGCGCCGCCTGTGTGTCGCCCATTAGGGTAGGCTCCCAGCCGTTGGCGCGGTGCTGCGCCAGTGCCTCGGCGGGGGTCTGGTGGCGCAGCTTGCCGTCATCGCCGCGCACCTTGGGCAGGCTGCGGTGCGGCTTGTCGTTGTATTCGCTGTGGATGAGGTTGAGCCATTCCACAGCTTCGGCGTGGCTGCCGAACACCAGCCCTTTGCCCATGCGCTCGGCTTCGCGTTTTTTCTGGTCGCGCAAAGCCAGATCGCCCGCGTTGGCGGCTTTGACCATTGCGGCGGTGAGCTTGCCCACGCGTTTGAAGGTGAGCTCGTCCATCTGGCCTTTGCTCTGGTAAGTCGCCAGCTCACGGCTGCGCTTGTCCAAATAACTGGTGTTGAAGTTTTCACAAATACCATTAGCCTGCGAGTTGCCGACTTCCTTCGGGTGGGTGATGGTGCAGCCGACGCGCTCTTCGATAGAGTGCACCGGGTCTTTGGTGAATCGCGCCGAGCCGCGAATGATTTTGGTGGAGTCGGTCATCACGATCAGCGGCACACCAAAGACGCGGATGTAGTTCTCAAGGCCTTTGGCGATCACCTCAAACTTCTCGGTCAAACCCAGGCCGGGCGGGGTGACGTAGCGCGTGGCCACGTCGTGGAAGTGCCAGACCTCGTAGGTGACAAACTCGCCGGTGACCGGGTGCGGCGCGGTGAAGTGGGTGTTCCAGCCGTCCCCGTGCACTTCCTGCGCGGGCACCAGCCCTTCGCGGCTGCGGTGCTGGAAGAATTTTTTGGAGCGGAGCTGGGAGCCGGTCCAGCGGCCTTTGATCTGGTCGATCTGGCTGAGTTTGTGCTTAAATAAATTATTTACTACATCGTAGCTCGGCATCGTTCCCCAAGCATCGTTCCAGTTGACTGCAAGCTGATCATGCAGCCATGTGACGGTGCTGCCCTGCGGGCGGCGGCGTAATTCGAGCGCCAACGCATGCCAGGGCTTGATGCTGAAATCCTTCCCCTTTTTGAGCGGTGCGTACAGGCCGGTTTCCTTATAATTGCCGACCCATTTATTCAGCGTATCTCGTGTTATAACTTTGCCGCGCGGCTTGTCCCAGGCATGTTCAAACGCCCAGCCCATGCCTTTCGGCAGCGTCCCCATCACGCAGTTGGCGTTCAGGTATGAGCAGGCCTCTTTTGCGGAGCCGTGATATTCGCGGACAAAACGGTGAATTTTTGCCCGCGCCTCGTTGCATTCGCGGACTTTTTCCGGTAGATTCTCTATGTTTTGTTTTCGGCGTCCGGTTACAGCAAGCCTTCCTCGATGTCCTTCAGGCAGCCCTTCCACCACTGCACCGCCCCCAAACCCTTCTCCGTCAACGAGATCATTTGATCTTCGTTCATTTTGATCAGTCCGATATTGTATAAGCGCGCCTGTCGTGCCATTTCCAACAGCCTTCTTTCGCTCAAGAATGGCGCGCGCGCCAGCATTTCCTGCGGATTTTCCGCCAGCAGCAGCCCGATCGGCTCCATTACGTGAGGCTGTCCCGTCTCCGCCCGAAATAACAGCATCAGCTCGAAAATCGTCAGCTCCGTTTCCAGATTTATAAACTCCGCTATCAAATCTTCCTTCTCCTCGTCCGCCATATTCATGTTCAAACTCCTTGTGTAATTGTCTGAGAGCGATCTCGTACTGCACCGCTTGCGGCAGGCTGGCGATGGCGTATTCGATGCCTTTGCCTCGCTCTTTAGGGCGAGATACCCACAAATTTTTTTGAGCATAAGACCTTATGCGGCGGGCACTGGTCGGCAAACCGGTCAGCTTCATCGCGGCCAGTTCTTGGGCGGAGCAGTGGGTTTTAGGCGTAGAATCCTTGCTCATTTCCTCTCCCCTTTTAGTTTGAACACCGCTTCCAATGCGCGCTTGCGTTCGGCCAGTTCCTTCTCCTGCCTGTGCAGATGCGCCCATTCCAGCAGGGCGGTGTCTTCACTGCTGACCACCCTGCGATTCCCGCGCTTCTCGGCGTAAAGCCCCAGAAGCACGTCTTTTTCCAGCGCCGCATCGAACGCCATCGCCCGCGCCAGCGGGATTTCCCGGTCGGCATGCGACTGCGCCGCGTACCCGTTCAGCGTGGGCACACCGATTTTTTCGCCGAGGAAGGCGGACATGCGGCTGGCGATCTCTTCGCGGCTGATGCCGCGCTCCGCCGCGCGCTTCATGGCATCCGCAATGGTTGCCGCGATTTCGACCCGGCATCCCAGCGATCCCGGACGGGTGGCGGCAGGGGCGAACAGGTCGAGGGTGTGCAGGTCGTTCATGCGCTTTTCTTCGCCGCCGCGCGGCGGCTTGCCAAAGACAGGCAAACACCCCGCACCTTTTGCCAGGTCACGCGCTGGCCGCGTGCGCGCAGGTCGGCGGCAATGCGGTCGGAATCCTCAAAGGTGATGTGGCCGTGGCAGATGTCGGGGACGGTAAAAGCTTGTCCCTCGCGCGATCCGGGTATGCGATATCCGAGAGTCAAGCTCATGTCAGCGCACCTCCGTTAAATTGACCTTGCGCCCGATGTTAAAGCGGCTAAAATACGGCTTCGCAGTCACGTGGAACGCGCCATGAAAGAGATCAACCTGCACCTTGCTGAAATTGATGAAAAGCTGCTGCATCTCAAGGTCTCTCTGGAGCAGGCAGACCGGCGCAGTTTTGCGCTGGAGCTGGTTGTGAGCTGGCTTCTGGCGCGGCATCCTGAAGATGATGCTTTCCTGTTTCTATCGTCTCAAGCGAATGAATTGGAAAATGCACCCGGCAAAAGCCGCCATCCAGAAGCTGTTGCGCTACTTGATGATTTGCGCGCTCAAGTTTTCGAGTGGCACACTCAGTGGAGCGGCGTTCATATTCCGCCGCAGAAATGATTCCTGGGTTCATGATGGTTTTTCCCCCGTCAAATTGGCCTTACGCTGGCCGGTTGCGTTAAACTGGTAGCGCGACGGCCAGATGGTTTCCGGCGCTACACCAATTGCGACCGCGATAATGCGTTCCGCTTTAGGGTAGGGGTGAAATAGCGCCTGGTTTACCGAGTCTACGGAGCGATAGCCGTTTGATCTGGCCAATCCCCTAAGGGTTGTTCCGGTCTTGCGAATCGCGGCTTTAATGTCTTCTTTGTGCCAATCCTGCGGGGTTGGTTTTTTTACCATGTCAATTCTCAATTAGGTGGTTGACGATGCGCCACATTACTCGCACTAAAAGGCGTTGTCAATACTAAAAGGCGAAATATTTTTTGCATCCGGTGTTCGCGTCCGATTCATGTCCGATTCTCAATCGGCATAATAGCCGAAAAAAACAAATGATTTCTGATAAAAAACAAAAAGTTGCAGAGAATCGGACACGAAAAGAAAGTTACAATCTCGACGTCCGATTCTCTCCGAAAGAATCGGACGTAGCTGTGCGCATTAAAATCCTACAAAAAGATGAGTCGAATGTGTCTTTTGCCAAGCGTTGCGGTATCAGCGAATCAGGGCTTAGAAAATTGCTTAATGGAGGAAACGTAAGCTTGGATACCGTCTCCAAAATCGCCCGCGCCAACGGCGTGCGCAATAGTTGGCTGATCGGCGATGCGCCTATAGATTTGACGAGTCGCCCCGATGAGGGTGTGGTTCACTTCGAGCAGGATAAAAATGATGGGTCGGTGTCTATCGACCACTACGTTGAGGTGCGCGGCTCGGCGGGGCCGGGAGCTGAGCCGCACGAAGAGGCGGTCATTAAAGTGCGCGTCGATGCACAGTTGCTGCGCGAGCGCGTCGGCGCTAATTTTAAGCATATAAAAATTGCTTCGGTTTCCGGCGACAGCATGGAGCCGACGCTGTCGCACGGCGATCAGGTGCTCGTGGATACGTCGTGTACGCGTTTTGTTGATAATGCGATTTATGCGATACAGCAGGATGAGCACCTGCGTTTTAAGCGCATAACGCTGAAATTGGACGGCTCGATCATCGTTAAAAGCGATGCAACGCCTGATGTTGAAACCTATACGGCGGAGGTGGCCGCTAGATTCTTTGTTATAGGGATGGTAATCCCGTTCAAATTTGGCCGGTTTAAGGTTTAACTTGTGCCAAATGAGGTGCAAATGCGTGTGATTTTTGCGTGGAATATTTGATTTTTGTGCCAAATGTTTTTTTGCCGTTAATTTCCTGCAATCTCAATATCTACGTGTCTTTCGAGCGTTTTTTGTTGTCATCTATTTAGTGCCAAATTAAACGCTCCCCCACACAGGCTAGCAGCCCGATAGACCTCATGCGCAGTTACAGTCAAGCTACAGTTTGATAAAAATCATGGATACAAAAAAGGCCTGCATCGCTGCAAGCCTTGATTTTATTGGGGTGATCGATGGGGCTCGAACCCACGACAACCGGAATCACAATCCGGGGCTCTACCAGCTGAGCTACGACCACCATTGAACTGATTGACAACCCATTAAACTGATTAACAAACCATCGAACTGATTAACAAACCATCGAACTAATTAACAAACCATCGAACTAATTAACAAACTAGACACTACAACTTGGCGTGCCCGACAGGAATCGAACCTGTAACCCCCAGCTTAGAAGGCTGGTGCTCTATCCGATTGAGCTACGGGCACATTTTCTGGCAAGACTCCTGATGGAACCAATATTTTTTGCATCTAAAAACCTGGTCGGGGTGGAGAGATTCGAACTCCCGACATCCTGCTCCCAAAGCAGGCGCGCTACCAGGCTACGCTACACCCCGAAAGCGCAGCACTATACAGTGCCAAGCATAAAAAATCAATTTTGATCCCGCTGTTGCTTAGATATTTGCGGCATTGCCAGCCTTAAATAATAGACCATTGACCACAATGTCAGTAACGCTGCGATATAAATTAACCATGTCCCTATCGTGTGTATTGGCAGGCCCATTACGGGCTCGTGATACAACAATAGGAAAATTGAAACCATCTGGAATACCGTTTTAACTTTACCTATCATAGACACGGCGATGCTCTTGCTGCCACCCAGTTGTGCCATCCATTCGCGCAATGCAGAGATGGCAATTTCACGACCGATGATGATGAAGGCGATAATCATATTTACATAGCCCAGCTTCACCAAAACGATCAACGCGGCAGCCACCATGAGCTTATCTGCTACAGGATCGAGAAACGCACCGAAGGCCGAGGTCTGATTAAGCGCTCGTGCGAGGTAGCCGTCCAACCAATCTGTTATTGCAGCGAGCGCAAAAATGACAGTGCTAACCACATGCTTATTTTGCACAGACAGCGTTGTGTCGGATACATAAAACACGCCGATAAAAACAGGGATGAGCAGGATGCGAAACCAGGTTAATAAATTTGGAATGTTGAGTGCCATGATTAATGCAATTGTTGATATATTTTTTCTGCCAGTGCCAGACTAATGCCCTCTACTTGCGCCAGCTCGCTTACGCTTGCTTGACGGACACCTTGCAGCCCCCCGAAACGTGCTAACAAATTACGCCTGCGTCGCTCCCCTACCCCGCTGATTTCTTCCAACATCGAGACGGTGCGCGCCTTGCCGCGCTTGGCTCTGTGGCCACTGATGGCAAAGCGGTGTGCTTCGTCACGCACCTGCTGAATCAAATGTAAAGCAGGATTGTCTGACGACAATTGTAACGGCTTTTCATGCTGCGGCAGAAATAATTGCTCCATGCCCGCCTTGCGTTCCACACCCTTAGCCACACCCACTAAAGGGATATCGGTCAGCCCCAATTGTTGCAAGACCTCACGCGCCACGTTCAGTTGTCCCGCCCCGCCATCAATTAAAATTAAGTCAGGACGTTTGCCCTCGCCCGGCTTTAATTCGCCCGTTTTTAATTGATCGGCCTGTAATTTTTGATAGCGTCGCAACAGTGCTTGGCGCATCGCAGCATAGTCGTCGCCTGCGGTTACATCAGTAATGTTGTAGCGGCGATATTCGGTGTTTCTCATGGCTAAATTTTCATACACCACGCACGAAGCCATGGTCGCTTCGCCCATCGTATGGCTAATGTCAAAACATTCGATGCGCGATAATTCTGGCAAATTTAAAAGCTCGCGCAATTTATCTAGCCGTATAGATTGCCCCGCTTGTAACCCCGCCTGCTGTTGCAGTGCCAATACAGCATTGCTCAACGCCATATCCAGCCATTGTTTGCGCTCGCCTGAAACAGGATGACGAATTAAAACTTTGTGCCCCGCTTGCGTGCTGAGTAATTCTTCCAATGCCGGTGTCGCAATTTTTTCGCTGATAAGTATGAGCGGTGGCGCGCTGCCGTGTAAATAATGCTGCGTTAAAAAAGCTTCTAACACCTCATGCGCTAAATGATTTTTGATCGTTTTATTTTCAGCAGCATGGCTTTCAATTTTTTGGCTTTCAATATTTAGATCTGCGATATTTTTATCGGCAAAATATTGGCTCTCGATATGCTGCGGAAAAAAACTTTTATCACCCAAATGCCGCCCACCGCGCACCATCGCCATATTCACACACACCGTGCCATCCAGCTCTGCCACTGCAATAATATCTGCATCGGTGGCGCGCCCACTTTCCATAAATTGCTGCTGCTGCACCGTATGCAACGCTTGCAGTTGATCGCGCAATGCGGCGGCCTGCTCATAATGCTGCTGCAGCGCGGCTTTTTCCATCGCAGCTCTGAGCATACCTTCTACTTCTTTATACTTGCCTTGCAACAACATGCTCGCGTTGCGAATGTCGGTCGCGTAGTCTAGCTCATTAATAAAACCCACGCAGGGCGCGGTGCAGCGGTGAATCTGATAGAGCAAACATGGGCGCGTGCGATTGGCAAACATGCCATCTTCGCACGTGCGAATACGAAAAATTTTTTGCAATAACTGGATACTTTCCTTGGCCGCATACGAGTTTGGATAAGGGCCAAAGTATTGATGCTGCTTGCTGGTCGCCCCACGATAGTACGCGAGGCGCGGAAATTGATGCCCGCTTAAAACAATGTACGGATAAGATTTATCATCTCGAAATAAAATGTTGTAACGCGGCTTAAGCGATTTAATTAAATTATTTTCCAGCAGCAAAGCTTCCGCTTCCGAGCGCGTGACGGTAATTTCGATGCGCGCAATGTGCGACACCATCAAACGTATGCGCGGTGAAATATTAATTTTTTGGAAGTAAGAAGCCACGCGTTTTTTGAGTTGCCCGGCCTTGCCCACATACAAAACTTTGCCCTGTTTATCCAGCATGCGGTACACACCCGGCAACAACGGCAAGTTTGTGATGAAGGCCTTAATATCAAATTCCGTAAGTATTGCGGAGAGATGAGCAGGGGGAGTTGAAGATGAGTTCATCGCAAAATTACCCGATCAACCTGCGGTTGGGAGCGTACGCAAATACGTGCGAATTGCACTGAACACCGCATGAAACATCGCCTCATCCAAACGCTTGGTCTGCGTGTTGTAACGACTGCAATGGTAGCTATCGTACAGGCGCAAACCGTTAACAGTTTGTTGAAAAACGACTGCGCTCGACATAACAGCGTTGCTCAATGGCTCAAAATGCTCACTTACATTTAGTAAGCTCCGCTTCTTCGCCATTTCGCGCCTTGCTCTGTCTTCGCTCGTTACGTTTTTTAACAAACTGTTGGGTAGCATGTGTTGTGCGCCATGTGCGAATGGATAATCTTTAGCGCGTAAATTCAGCGCCCGCAACACCGCCGCATGTGCCACCGTGCCAAGTGCCAATACCGCCGCACCTTGCGGCAAGCGGTGTAACTCTTGCGCCAAATAATGATTACATTGTCGCACCTCGGCAGGTTCCGGTTTATTTTGCGGTGGCAAACACCGAACCGCATTGGTGATGCGACAATCGAGTAAAACTAATTTTGCATTGGGATTATTTGCCACATCTAAAGGTTGATCGCTGCTAGAAAAACCAAAATGATGCAGCGTAGAATACAACAAGTTACCCGCGTAATCGCCTGTAAATGGCCGTCCCGTGCGGTTTGCGCCATGCATACCGGGAGCCAATCCGACAATTAAAAAGCGCGCATGGTGATCGCCAAATGACGGCACCGGGCGTGCGAAATAATCGGGTTGCGCTGCACGCACCTCATCCAAAAAATTTGCCAAACGCGGGCATAAACGACAATCAGTTGTAAATTCCATCATGCGAATGATCCTTTTTTGTTGCCGTTTTTAGGCCAAGCCAACATCGTGATCGTTCTGGTTGGACACAAGTGCAAGCAACACACCGGCCTCACCCGGGTGCGTTACATACTCTGCGGCGGTGGCCACGCCCGCCACCCACACCAGATCCTCCCCACAAAAAAGCAGCGGTAATATGTCGCGCTGCCAGGGCGGGATGTCATGCTCTTGCAACAAATTTTTCAAGGTGCGGGTAGGGCTTTGTGTATTTGAATTTGCATGGCTGGGACGAATGCGTTCCGCGCCGCGCCGCAATCGGATAGTCACTGATTTTTCTTGTAACTTTTTCAGGCTCAAACCTTGCCCGTGCACTATATCAAAATGCAAAGTGCTGTTTAGTTCAGGTAGCGGCAACACAGACTCGCCCCGCCATGTCACACAAAAATTTTCTGCCCAATTTTCTGCAAGCGCAGATTTCATCGGCGATGCATAAACCCGCCCCTTATAACGCCGCGCCTGCCAACCACCAAAGGTGACACACACGGCGGCATCTCGGCGCGCATGGCAAAGTTGGTGCAACATTTCTACAAGCTGGGTGCTATCTGGTGTGGGCGCGCCTAATTTGGCAAGAAAATATCGCAGCAAGTTTTTACCTCGCGCTGCGCTTAATTCACATAAACGCGATACTTCCAAAGTAGCACCTTGCGCCCCTTCCTGCGCGCTTGAAGGCTGCCCCATTAAATCTTGCCTAATTAAATCTAGCGCAGCAAGCTCATCCAACAGGGCACTCGCTTCAGCAAAATGGCGCGCACTGCGCGAGAGCGTTTCGCGATAAACAGGAAATTTTTTCTCTAATTGCGGCAGCACACGATGGCGCAAAAAATTGCGCGGATACGTTTCCTCCGCATTACTTTCATCCTCTACCCAATGCAAACCATGTTGCTGCGCGTAATCCATCAATGCACTGCGCGGCACATCTAACAAAGGGCGCAATAATGTTTTTTGGAGAGTGCCGTGCATTTTATTTTTAACGGGTGGCATGGCCGCTGCCCCCCGTACACCCGCGCCGCGTAACAGTTGCAAGAGCAGGGTTTCGGCTTGATCGTCTTGGTGATGGGCTAACGCGATGTAATTTTCTGGTTGACTCAACAATGCAGCATGACGCAGTTTGCGAGCCGCTGCCTCGATACCCATCGCACGCAGTGACGCAATATGTACCCGCTCAATTTGTAACGGCACATTTAATTTTTTGCACAGCATGGCACAAAATTCCGCCCAGGAATCGGCTTGCGGGCTGATACCATGATGCACATGCAATGCGCGTAAAGACCACGCATTTTTAGCGGCGAGTTGATGCAACAAATGCAGCAACACAACGGAATCTACCCCGCCGCTTAAACCTAAAAGCACTGCGCTATGCGCGGGAAGAACGGGGAGAGGCGAGGTGGCGAGCAGTACGTTGTGGACATGTAACGGCAGATCCATTTTGTTTTCTTTCGCCACGAGGGGGGATGCTCAGACTTCGACTATTTTGTAATTACCGTACTCCATCACACGATTAAAACGGGTTTGCAATAACTCATCTATGCTCTGATGTTGCACTTGCCGCAATGTTTCTTGCAAAGATTTTTTCATGGTTTGCATCATCCCCGTGTAGTCGCGATGCGCACCGCCTATCGGCTCGTTCACAATCTTATCAATCAATCCCAATGCCTTTAAGCGAGGTGCGGTTATGCCCAATGTTGCCGCCGCGTCTTCGGTGTTATCTGCGCTCTTCCACAAAATAGCCGCACATCCCTCCGGCGAAATAACTGAATAAGACGCGTATTGCAACATCAACACCGCATCCCCCACGGCAATCGCTAACGCCCCACCCGAGCCACCCTCACCGATCACCGTGCAAATTAACGGGACGCGCAACTCGGCCATCACATATAAATTTTTGCCGATGGCTTCAGACTGTCCGCGCTCTTCCGCGCCCACGCCTGGATACGCGCCGGGCGTGTCAATAAACGTCATGATGGGAATTTCAAACTTCTCCGCCAGACGCATTAAACGCATGGCCTTACGGTAGCCTTCTGGGCGCGGCATACCAAAATTTCGCAACTGCCGCTCTTTGGTATCGCGTCCTTTTTGATGGCCTATCACCATCACACTTTGCCCGTTAAAACGCGCCAGCCCCCCCACAATTGCGCGATCGTCCGCATAGCTTCGATCACCGTGCAACTCTCCAAAGTCGGTAAATAAATGCTGGATATAATCCAGCGTATAAGGCCGCTGTGCATGGCGCGACACCTGCGAAATTTGCCAGGGCGTGAGCTTGGCGTAAATGTCTTTGGTTATTTCTAAACATTGCTTCTCAAGGCGAGCAATTTCTTTTGCGATATTCGAGGCATCATCATCTTGCACCTCACGCAACTGTTCTATTTTTGTTGCTAACTCGGCCAGCGGCTGTTCAAAATCTAGGTAAATAGTTTTCATGGATACACTTTATTTAAAGCCAAAAAATTGAATGTTGCGAATGATACAGGATACTTTATGCGCAAATCAAAAGTGCGGCCGGCTAAGAGAACGCTGATTAAATGACTACGCGGGCGAATTCACCCGCAAGGGGTAGGCCGATGGGTTCCCGGCTGCCATGCAGCCACCCATCCGCACGCTGTGTTGCGCGGTGCTCGGAATCCGGGGGCGCGAAGCGGCAGATACCGCATACACTGCGGTTCCTGCGCGCCGTGCGCCTTGCACTTCATCTCACTCGCCGATTTAATCAGCGTTTCCCTAATTTATTTCAACGCATATTTCGACAACGAAACGGGCAGCCGCCACAGCTTCCATAAATCACGGCGAGTCAAAACAAAACGCTGTGCGACACTGCTATGCAGCACATCTATCGTCAACTGCCCTATCCTGCCCTCACTCACAGCTTTTAATAACGGCGCGGCGCAATCTTGCTCTAGGCGCAGCGCGTTGTTCTGCCAAGCCTGCAAATTTCCTTGTTGAATAGATTGCCGCAGCCCTTCCCGTACAAGCAACACATCGCCTGACATATTATTCATGTACGATTTAAAGTCAGAAAAATTTTGGCACGGCACACCCGCATTCTTTGCAAACGCCCCCGCTAACGGGCTATCGCTATATACCGCAGAAAAGGGTTGCCGCAATTTTTCTTGCGCCACCCCGCCACCCCATAGCCACACGCTGTTC
>Ga0209824_10001539_pt1 | contig 12777 bp, 16 predicted proteins | sample VDWuncwatermetaG_FD_184124 | JGI IMG/M metagenome (GOLD analysis project Ga0209824, IMG submission 184124) | Wastewater microbial communities from Netherlands to study Microbial Dark Matter (Phase II) - VDW unchlorinated drinking water (SPAdes)... ... | reverse complement strand
ATTTATTTGGTCGTTCAGCTTGCTTATTCCAGGAACTTTTAAATCAACTCCATGGCATATGCTTTCAACAGTTGTATCAAAAACCCATATCTTGCGCATGTGGTTAACTCCATTTTCGATTGGTTGGATAGCCTTTCTTATGAATTTGTCGTTTTTTTCCTCTTTCCAAAAATAATATGCGTCTGCTAATTCATGCAAAGTGAATAAAGTTGACTCATCAAAAGGACCGGCTTTCGTTCTCCTGAGTTCTGCCATGTGAGCCCCAATTTTTAATTTTATGCCAATATCATGAATAAGTTTTCTAATGTAAGTTCCTGCTTCTGTTCCTACTTTGAACAAGACGTCCTTATCTACAATCTCTATTATTTCAAAAAAATAAACTGTTCTTGGCCTTAATTGTCTTTTGACAGAACTCTTTAATGGAGGCATTTGCATTATTTTCCCAACAAAATTATTTTGTATTATTTCTCTCAATTTCTTTTCTTCCACTTCCTTGTGCAGGTGCATAATTGCAACATATTCCTTGCCTGCAGTCAGCAACCCCTGAACTATTCTTGTTGCTCTGCCAAGTGCAACTGGAAGAACACCAGTAACTGCAGGGTCTAAAGTTCCAGAATGTCCGCTCTTATTAATGCTCAGAATTCTTTGAACATAATCGGAAACTTGATGGCTTGTCGGACCTTTTGGTTTGTCAATGTTGACAATTCCGTAATTTACAATCTCTTCTGTTTTTCTCTCTTCAGGTTTACAGCCAAAATCATAATTTGTTTCTGCTTCTTTTCTTATCAATATTTGCATAATTAAAGGGAAATCCAATGTTTTAATAAAGTTATTTGTTGATTATATTCAATTGAGCTCTCGCAATAAAATTCTGCGAAGCAGAGTAAAGTTTAAGGGAAGGGGGCGTCAGTTTTTTGCTTCTTTTTCCTAAAAAAAAGGTAAGAATGGGCGTCGTAATTATTCTTCACCTAATTCATCTTCAGAATTATCTTCATCTTCTATAAGGTTAAACTCAACTTTACTTTGTAAGACTATTTCATGAATGATAGATTTTGTGTAACCATTCTTTACAGCTGTGTCTAATCGTTCTATTATCATAGGGATATTGATAATTTCTTCAATACAATCCATATATTTCTTTACAATAGATTTTATAGAGTAAATTTCTTCTGCGTTTTCTTTCATCTTTTTTAGCAGTTCTTCTTTTGACTTTTCAGATTTAACTACAAATGTAATTGGATACCTCTCAATTTTATCTATATCTAAAAAGAATTTGTGAACATCTATAGTTTCTGTGACTTGAAAAAACTTTCCGAGAGGTTTCATAACAAAATCAATTCCACCATCATTAGCATTAGTCCTCCCTGTTTTGTATAAGATTAAATTGTGCTTATCAATATTTTTTTGACTAAATCCAAAATAGACAATTTGGTCATGATAATAATACTTCAATATGCTGTAACTCACAATTTCAAATATCCTTGCATCTACATTTTGAGCAAGTAAGTCTTTAATGAATTTAATAGCTTTGTTTGAGTCCACACTCTGCAATTTAGTAATTTCTTCACATGCTTTGATGAATGTTTCAAATGACGATTGTTTAACACCGACATAAGAGTCAATTATCTTTATTATTGTTTCAGCGGTGTTTATTTTTTTCTTGCCGATTGATACAATCAGCAGATTTTCATTAAACCAATACTTATTTGTTGTAACATCTCTGATTATTGGCAAATGTTTTGAAGTTGGAAAATATTTCTTGAATTCTTCATTCAACCTGTGATTTAAAGCGTGATTTTGTAATTTTTGTCCAAAAGGTAATTTTCTTTGGCGAGTAAATAAATCTACGAACTTTGCGCCATCATAATTTTTATAGTTTCCTTTTTTATTAAAACCATTTTTTATGTAATCTTCTACTAAAACATAAATGGCATAAATATTGGCAAAACTTCCTCTAGCTTTTGAGCCACTATCAGCTGAGCGTGTTTTAATATTTAGATATTGGATGAGCCACGATTTGTCAAATATGTCTTGATATTTTTGTCCAAAATCTTCCTTTAAAATTTTAATTATTTTATCAGAGAATGAGTGATTTTTCTGTTTTGGCATTATGAAAAACCTCCAAATTTACCTGAGATTTTGACTTTTTTAACTCTTTTTTTATCTCAGTAAGCCTCCTTATTCCATTATTAAAATAATCATCATCCAACTCTATTCCTATTGATTTACGATTAAGCTTCATAGCAACAGCGGAAGTCGTAAATGTACCAGAAAAGGGATCAAGAACGACATCTCCCTGATTGCTACTCGCTGATATAATCCTACTTAGTAATGCCTCTGGTTTTTGTGATGGGTGTTCTTCATATTCAAACATTCTAAATCTAACTCGTGGGATGTACCAAACGTTTCCCGGTACTTTAACGCTATTATATACGGTTGGGACTGATTTCCTATAATCAATTAGTTTTCTTTTTGCGCCTGTTTTTGCTTCAACGAGTATGTCTTGAGCATTAAAAACATAATTATCTTTATCTTTTACAGCAAAAAGAATCGGTTCATATAAAGAACCATAATAATTTTTTGCTTGAACTCCAGAACTATCATAATGCCAAACTATTCTTGCTAAAATGTGCATTTTTTTCCTCAAAAAAATATCAAAAAAAGGAATAAATTGAGTTGCACCCATTAAGTACATAGAACCATTATCTTTCAATTTTTTAATACATAAATCAATCCACTCGTAACACCATTCCAAATATTTCTCTTCGCTCTTCCACTTATCCTTATATCCATTAAAATTTTTTCCAATATTATAAGGTGGATCAACAAATATTAGATTAACAGAATTATCAGGTATAGTTTTCAATATTTTAAGTGAATCCCCTTTTAGTAGTATATTCCCATCTATCTCAAACTTATTCATGGTACGAGTAATGTATTCCTTTATTTAAATATCTTACGTGTCCATGTCTAGTGGTCAACCCCCCCCAATTAATCTCTTTTTCGCAGAAAAAAGGAAATATGTTCGCAGGACGACACCAACTTCCCGTAACAAGCGAAAACTCAACTTTTCGGGCGAAACAAGCCAGAACTTACATAACTGGCGGAGAATATAACAAGCGACCGCATATGATTAAACATGCATTGGAGCTTGAGGATGCTGCTCTTGACGCTTTGACTGAGAAGGCATTTTAGATACATGTTTCTTTGGATGCTCCTTCTTTAATTCTTTTATTTCTTCTTGTTCAATTTTTTTTGCTTCTTCTGCTTTTTCTTCCTTTATTTCTTCAGCTTGCTGTTCAAGTTTTTCCTCGGGCTTTTTAGGTTCTGTAGTTTCTGGCTTCTTTGTTGATTTCTTTTTTTCTTCCACTTTGGGTTGTTCTTTCGGAGCATCAACCAATTCAACAAATACTTTGCCTTTGTCATCTTTAACAGCATTAACTTTAACGTGATGCGGAACATTTTTAGCGCCATGCTTCCATATCTTAAGATTGAGGTATTTTCCAATCAATACATTTTCTGATTTCATGTGCCTTGAGATAAATTTTCTCACAGTCTTTACAGCCTTATTAGCTTTTTTGAAAGGCGGAACCTTTAAAGTCTCTTTTTTAAGTGGAATATTGTAAACTCGTTCCAATATTGGTTTTGATTTTTTTTCTTTCTTAGCCATTTTCTTCCAAAACTTTCAATGATGAGTAAACAATTTTTGCATTGGCATAATCTGGAATTAATCTTAATTCTTTTTCAAATCCTGCTTTATCCTTAGTCTCTGGTGGTAAATTCACCGAAATTAAACATATCTCCAAATCTCCATAAAGAGTGATAGGTATCTTATGTCCCCCAAAAAAGAATATGCTATCATATCCTGTGTCTGGTCTATATTCTTTTGGAATTACTGGTGGCTCTAAAATTATTGCTGTCATTTCACGCCTTTGTCTTCGTTCTTCTCCAGCTTCTTTTTAATTTTGTGTGTCTGCCTGGATGAATTTTTCTAGTTTTTCCATAAATCTTAGGCACTGTCCAAAATGGAGCCCATCTTGTCTGCTTCCTCAATCTTGTCAATCTCTTCTTCCTGCTTGGATGTTTGTATCGTGCCATTTTTAATTTCCAGTATTGATTTATCTTTAAACCCTTTTAATATTAATTTCTTTTTTCTTTGGTGTTAACTGCTCTAATATTTTTCTTAGCATAGAGTCGTCTATTTTGTCTTTGATTTGTCCTTTTTGAATTGCTTGATATAACACAATCAATAGCTGCAACGCCTTTTCCTGATGGACAGTCTTTAAATTTCCGTACCTTATCAACGCCTCTTTTGCCATAAACTGCTTGACGGAACTCTCTATAATCTCGACTTGCTGCTGAATTTGGGCTTGCTCTTGAGCCTGTTGCTGTAATTTTTCTTGCTGAAACTGCATTAATCCTTCTAGCTTCTTTTTTCTAATTTCTTCAAGAGTCGGCATTTTATTATTGAATTAATTTTGATAGCGGCATATTTGCAACAAATCATGCTTTCATTGCTTTTGTTCCTGTTTTATTTCTTTGCTCATTTCAATTTTCTCTTCGGATTTAACAACTTGCTTTGATTTTATTCCATGCAACTGAACCGCTATCTTGTCCAAAAATAATCTTCCTTTTGGCGTGATAACCCTTCCTTTGTGCACACCTTTTTCTGTAAATTTTACCAATCCTGCTTTTTCAAGCTGCTGCAGTGATTTCCTTAATATGTTTCCAGAGCCCTTAAAAAAATGCTCCTTTTTTACACCGCGATTTTTTTTGCCGCCATACTTCGTTCTCAATTTAGAAACGCCAATTGGTCCTAAACGGTAGATCGTTCTTAAAACAGAAGCTGCCCGAATATACCACCAATCGCCATTGAGAGGGGGTCTTTCTTTGTGCATTCCTGTTTTAACAAAAGGCGTCCATGCTGGCGCCTTAATTTCTGGAACTTTTTTAAGTTCTTCAGCTGCTTTTAAAATTAATTCCTGCGGCTCTACATCATACATTGTTGTCATTTTTGTTTTTGAAATATAAGTTATTTAATTTCAATCCGAAAATTTGCATTGCAAATTTTCACCATATTTGTGCTCGACAAAAAATCTTCTGCCATTGATTTTTGTCTCACCTATTTATTCATTGAATAAATCGAGGCAAAAATTAGTGTTGGACAATTTTTGCCGAGTGTAACATTTGTCGCAAAGCGACGTATTGAATTTTATATTAAACGCAATTTTTTTCTTCCACACCTTGCGGTGCCAGAATGGCTAAATGAATTAGCACATAAGGAAGAAATCCTGTTATATTTAAAAACATTATGGTTTTGTAAATGGAATTAATATTTCTATTGAATCTCGTAATCAAATATATTTTTATCACCTAACCAAAGACTTTATAAATTTCTGCGCATTATCATTAATAGCATTTGAAAGTTACATTCTTATTTTCAATAAAATGATTGAATATATAGAAAAACCATACAAGCCAGAACAAATAAGGCACATCTTGAATCCCATAATTGATAAATGGTTCTTTACAAGATTTAAGGAATTTTCACTTCCGCAACTTTACGGTGTGATGGAAATCCATTCGAGGAATAATATTTTGGTTAGCGCTCCTACAGGAGCTACAAAGACTTTAACAGCATTCCTGTCAATTTTAAACGAGCTGATTGATTCAAGCGAAAAAGGAATTCTTGAAGACAAAGTTTATTGCGTTTATGTCAGTCCTTTGCGCGCATTGTCTGAAGACATTAAAGTAAATTTGGTTGAGCCCCTTAAAGAGATGGAAGAGTCATCGGGGAAAAAATTAAAAATAAGGGTTGGAGTAAGGACAGGCGATACGACCACATCAGAAAGGGCTAAAATGCTCAAGCATCCTCCGCATATTTTGATTACAACGCCTGAAAGTTTGGCCATAATGCTAACTTCTATTAAATTCAGCGAATTGCTGAAAAATGTGGAATGGTTCATTGCAGATGAGGTCCACGCATTGGCAGAAAATAAAAGAGGAGTCCATCTTTCACTTTCAATGGAAAGATTAAATAGGATATCTCCATCAATGACTAGAATTGGATTAAGCGCAACAATCGCGCCTTTGGAAGAAATTGCTAAATTCTTAGTTGGATACGAAAACGAAAATATGAGAAACTGCAAAATTGTTGATGTGCAGTTTATCAAGAATATGGACTTAAAAGTTCTTTCGCCTGTTCCAGACTTAGTTGATATTGAGCATTCAATCATGCACAATTCAATGTACGCGCTTATTGATGATTTAATTCAAAGCCATAGAACAACTTTGATTTTTACAAATACAAGGTCTGCAACAGAAAGGGTTGTTCATCATCTTAAAGAAAAATTCCCAAGAAAGTACGCAGAAAATATTGGGGCGCATCACGGCTCATTATCAAAGAATTTGAGGCACAGAATTGAAAACAGGCTCAGGAAAGGTGAATTAAAAGTAATTGTATCGAGCACTTCATTGGAGTTGGGCATTGATATTGGTTACATAGACTCGGTAATTTGCCTGGGCTCGCCAAAGTCTGTTGCAAGATTTTTGCAGAGAGCTGGAAGATCAGGGCATAGGCTTCATGATACTGTTAAAGCAAGGATTATTGTTCTTGACAGAGATGATTTAGTGGAATGCGCTGTTCTTTTAAAATCGGCTATTGAAAAAAAAATTGATAAAATCCACATACCTAAAAATTGTCTTGATGTTTTGGCGCAGCAATTGCATGGGATTTCACTGGAGCAGAGATGGAATGCTAAATTGTTATTTAATCTGATGCGACAGAGCTACTGCTACCATGAACTTGAATGGAAAGATTTTGTGGAAGTAGTCAATTACCTTTCTGGAAAATATATTTCGCTTGAAGACAGGCATATTTATGCGAAGATATGGTACGATGAGGAAACAGGCGAGCTAGGACGAAGAGGAAAGATGAGCAGAGTTATTTTCATGACAAATGTTGGTACAATACCTGAAGAGTCATACATTACTGTGAAAGTTGGCGAGCAGCAGATTGGATCTATAGATGAAGCGTTTCTAGAAAGGCTGCATCGAGGCGATGTTTTTGTTTTAGGAGGAGAGAAGTATGAATTTCTTTACGCAAAAGGAATGGTTGCTTATGCAAATGCTTCTGTTTACAGGCCCCCTACAATTCCGTCATGGTTTTCTGAAATGCTGCCATTGAGCTTTGACCTTGCATTGGAAATTGGAAAATTCAGAAAATTAATGAATGAATTATTTTGCGCAAATAAGGGCAAAAATGAAATCAAGGACTTCATTTTTGGATATTTATATGTTGATAAAAATGCCGCTGATTCTATTTATGAATATTTCTTAGAGCAGTTTAGTTATGCAGAAATACCTTCGCATTCAAGAATCATAGTTGAGCATTATTCAGATGACAAAAGCAAAAGAAAATATGTTGCATTCCACACTCTTTACGGAAGAAGGGTTAATGACTGCCTGTCGAGAGCTGTTGCATTTGCAATTGCAAGAACGCAGCATAGAGATGTTGAAATAGGAATTAATGACAATGGGTTTTATGTTGCTTCGGATAAAAACGTCAATGTGCTGCAGGCATTTAATATGATTAAATCAAAAGAAATGAGAAAAGTAATGGACATGGCGATTGAGCACACAGAAGTCTTAAAGAGAAGATTCAGGCACTGCGCTTCAAGAGCATTGATGATTTTAAGAAGCTACAAAGGACAACAAAAAAGAGTAGGCAGGCAGCAGGTAAGCTCAATGATATTGCTCAATGCAGTAAGAAGAATAGATCCAAATTTTTGCATACTCAAAGAAGCAAGAAGGGAAGTATTAGAGGATTTAATGGACATTGAAAATGCCGCAAAAGTGGTTGAAGGCATTGAGAAAAAAATGATTTTAGTGAAAGAGATACACACAAGCGTGCCATCGCCTTTTGCATTCAATTTAGTGCTTCAGGGATTCACCGATTTAATGAAGATAGAAGACAAAGTTGAATTTGTAAGAAGGATGCACGAGCAGATTATGGCGAAGATAAAGGTGAAGGAATTGTAAATGTTATTCAGCATTTTCATCGGGCTGATGAATTCCAAATGTATTGCCTTCAGTGTCGAGAAAATATCCCTGCCATGCCATCTTGGGAATCGCAAACTTTGGCATTGCTACAATCCCGCCAGCTGCTATAATCTTTTTTGCAGTTTCATCAAAGTTTTCAACCTGCATCGTGCAAACAAATGCATTGGCTCCGCATTCTTGAGGTGGTGTCTTGGCCGGCCGTTTTAACAAGCCCCCGTTAATTCCTGGCTCTTTGCTGTCTTTTTCTGCGGTCATAACCATCCAGTATTCCATATCCGAACCTTCCCACTTTTCAATTTTCCATCCGAAAACTTTCTTATAAAAAGCAATCGCCCGTTCAGGATTTTCCGCCTGAATCTCAAAATGTACAACTCTATTCATTTTTATCCTCCCTTATCCTTCATTTCTACCGGCATCTGCGTTTCATCCATGTGGAAAATTTCCCAAATGTGCCCGTTTATGCCCTCAAAACTGCGTACATACATCCAACCATGATTATGGATATGAATTTAAAGTTTATAATACTTTCTAAAGAACATGGATTATAAATTCTTAAAGAGTCTTTTATTTTTTTTGTAGCAGTCTATACAAACAGGTTTTTCCATTGAAGAGGCATTAGTTTTGCCGCACATATGACAAAATCCTGTTTTTTCTATATAGGTTTTATCTTTAAATTTATTCCACTTTTGATAGTCCACTAAACAATATGGATATTCTGTGTCCATTTTTACATTAGTTCCACAACGGATACAATGTCCTTCACCATTTTTATTTAATTCTTCCTTTGGAATTATTTTCTCAATAGTTACTTTAATTTCTTCGCTACTTCGATTTAATCTTAATGCTTCTTCAAATATTTCATTATACAATTTTTCATCTTCAGATTTGAAAACAACAATTCCCATCTCCTCATTATTTTCTTGAGAAAATTTATATAAATTCATTGAAGTTACTATTGCCTCATTTTCATTTAAGTAACACTTTGCATGTAGATTCTTACATAAGCTTGTTCTTACATATTTCAAAGATTTTAACCAATTGTTTTCTTGCAATTGAAGTTTATTTTCTCTATAAATAATACGAACATCTAATTTCATTCGATCTTTATCTTCCAACATTTGTTTAAATCTCTCGTCAATTTGAAGATACGGGCTTATTAGGTATAACTTATCTTTTGCACCTTTTATTAATTGAGCTATTTCGTTAGAAATTCCAAATGTATCCAGAAATTTTGCCATAAATTAGGATATTAAGCCAGATTTATTAAATGTTTCGAAAACAAGTATGTGCATAGCATCATAAGGTCAAAATTCAATTAGTTAATATATATCGACGAGCGTTGCGAGGGGTTGCTCCCTACGGGAACGCAGCTCCTTCAGCCTTCCCGTCGGGAATTTTGAAGATGCTATGCACATACAAAACAACTGCCATTTTTTAGTCTTTAGGAAACGAAAATTTTACTTCACTTAACAACCATTCAACAACTTAAATCGAATATCTTATAAATTAAATGCTATTCTTGTACAAGTTATGATAATCGGCATTACTGGTTCAATTGGCTCTGGCAAATCAACAGTTGCAAAAATTTTCAGCAAATATAGGTATAACAGAATTGATGCCGACGAGATTTCTCATCAATTAATGAATAAAGATTCTGAAACTTATGACAAAATTGTTTTGGAATTTGGAAGTGAAATACTAGATAAGGATAAAAATATCGTTAGGCCAAAATTGGGGGATTTGGTATTCAACGACATAAAAAAACTTAAAAAATTAAACAAGATTATGCATCCATTAATTTTGAAAGAAATTAAAAATAAAATAATTCACATACAAAAAAGATTTCAAGACAAGACTAAAATTGTGATAGATACCCCTTTGCTGTTAGAAACAAAAACTAAAAATCTTGTGGATAAAGTTGTTGTTATCAAAGCAAATAAAAATAAAATTATTAAAAGAAACAAAAAATTTTCAAAAAAGCAAATAGAAAGAATTTTAAAGAATCAAATGCCGCTTGATGAAAAGATTAAATATGCTGATTTTGTAATTGAGAATAACCAAGATTTAAATCATTTGGAAATTCAGGTTAAGAATATTATTAAAGCAATAGAAAAAATCAAATGAAAACAGCAGTTTATCCCGGGACTTTTGACCCTGTAACCAACGGCCATGTTGATATCATAGAGAGAGCTTTAAAATTATTCGACAAATTGTACGTTGTTGTCGGAGACAATCCGCAAAAGGCTCCAACATTCACATCAATAGAAAGAATAAAAATGCTGAAAGAAACTTTAAAAAACCACAATGGCAAAATCGAGGTGGAACAATTTGACGGATTGCTCTTGAACTATGTAAAGAAGAAAAAATCAAATGTGGTCATAAGAGGGTTAAGAGCAATTACAGATTTTGAATTTGAATTTTCAAGAGCTTTGCTTAACAGGGAGCTCGAGAAAGACATTGAAACAATTTTCATAATGACAAAAGACGATTACGCTTTTATAAGCTCAAGCATTGTAAAAGAGATTGCAATGTTTCATGGTTCTGTAAAAGGTTTTGTTCCAAAAATTGTTGAGAAGAGATTAAGGGAAAAGTTTAGGAACAAAATCAATTAATGTGAATATTCATTGATAAAATTTACTCAAATCTTCTTCGTGATATCTTTTTCTTGGCTCTTTCTCAAGAATAGTTCTTTGCTTTACAAGTCTTGCAGTGTAGCCGGCAATAAAATTCCTCACTTTTCTGGAACCAACGTTAGTGTATTTTTCAATCAGCGCCTTATTCTTGTCAAAATCTTGCGTAAATTCCTGCGGGTATACCTTAACAAGTTTTCGTGAAATCCTTTTTACCAATAATGTTTTTATCCTTCCCATTTTCACTCAAGTTTGGTTTGATCAAAAGGCTTTACTGTAATTTCCTTGTTAGTTACAGTTGGAAAAGGTCTCTTAACAGAAATTGGAATTAATCCTTGCTTGAACTCTAGCTTTGCAATTTCAATTGTGTTGTATCCTAACTTCTTGAGCTCTTCATCATTAAATTTAATCATCATTGGAGCTCCCATAGAAATCTGCAATGCTCTTGCGCCTATTATCCTAGCTTGCTCGTATTTTGTGTATTCTTCCATATTTACCTAGGTATCATCATTATCGCCGTTTCCAAAGTCGTCTCCATCGTCTTCATCATCAAAAAAATTCCTCATTTGGCACACCCCCAATCTGTATTTTAAAGAGGCTCGTCATCATCAACAAAACTCTCGCCGCATGATGGGCATTCAATCTCGCCTTCTTCAATAATAGTTCCACAATTTGAGCATTCCTTTTGGTCTTCTTCCACTTTTATACCTCAGAATAAGCCGCGCATCGTGGCTATATATATAGTTCGGCTTGATATTTTAGAGAGGTATTTAAATCTATCGGTAAAACGTAATACTTTAGCTTTCTGAAGTTAATTTTAAGATTCAATCCGCCTTCGGCATAATCTTGTGCTCGGTGTTCCTTTTCAGCCAGTGACATGCGAGGTGAGCTCGGCGAACCCGCTCACCAGCGAGCGAGCTTTACGAACGAGCTCACTCGCATTCGACTGGAAGAAGATTTTTGCTGAGCACTAACTATTGTCGCGAAGCGACGGATTGAAATTTAACTTCATGATGCTAAATAATAACGGTAAAACTTAACATTGCCCTCATTAAGCCGACTTCTTCTTCAAAGAAATTAATCTGCTTCTTAATTTGTTCAGAGCAGATTCTTTACTCTTGGAGCTTCTCAAATCATTTGCAAGAACTTTGTCACCAATAACATCGCCAATCCAATTGCTGAAATCATTTTTTTCCTTGTTTACATGGTGCTGGAATGTATCCTTTCCCATTTCAGGCAAAGCATTTGCGAGGTCTTCAAGATTTTTCAATACATTTCCATTATTAACCCAAAAGCTTTGTTCCTGGGATACATCATTCAAATATCTTCGCGCTTCATTTTTTGTTAACATTTAACCACCTCAACTGAATATTCACATTAATTCCTTAACCAATCTCCTTAACACTGCAATCTGAGCTTCAAATCTATTTTTAGCCCTTGCAATATCATCTGCCAATCCATCGTCATAAAAAACATCCTTGACCCATGCGCTGAAATCATTTTTAAATTCATTTACATGATGGCTGAATATTTCCTCACTCATTGTTTCCAGAGCATCCGCTAACTCAATTATATTCTTTAATTTTCTTCCGTCAGCAACAACAAAATGCTGTTCCTTAGGCGCTTCTCCAAGAACCTTTTTTCTTATAATAACTTCAACAGTTTGCAAAGGATTTTTAGAATTTGATTTTGAATGATGCCTATTTTTAGTTTTATTATTAGCCGCTTTGCCTCTTTTTTTAACCATCATATCACCTATAAAAAACATTAGTTATGTTGTTATTTTTATATTTATTGGTTTTGAGCAATACTTTAGCTTTCTGAAGTTAATTTTAAGATTCAATCCGCCTTCGGCATAATCTTGTGCTCGGTGTTCCTTTTCAGCCAGTGACATGCGAGGTGAGCTCGGCGAACCTCGCTCACCATTTACCCGGAACACCTCGCCTATTGATTCATTTCAAATTATTTAGTTTTAATGTATAAATTGGTGAGGCAAAAATAGTGAGTTGTGAGCGAGCGAGCTTTACGAACGAGCTCACTCGCATTCGACTGGAAGAAGATTTTTGCTGAGCACTAACTATTGTCG
>Ga0209824_10001538_pt1 | contig 12780 bp, 14 predicted proteins | sample VDWuncwatermetaG_FD_184124 | JGI IMG/M metagenome (GOLD analysis project Ga0209824, IMG submission 184124) | Wastewater microbial communities from Netherlands to study Microbial Dark Matter (Phase II) - VDW unchlorinated drinking water (SPAdes)... ... | reverse complement strand
ATTTACCACCGCTGTGCCCGGCGCGCAGCAATTAAGCATTGTCAGAAGCGGCGCTATGCCCTTAAAACTCGCCCCGTAGCCTACACTCGTCGGCACAGCGATAACGGGTTTATTAACCAAACCCGCGACAACGCTTGCCAAGGCGCCTTCCATGCCCGCGACAACTATTATCGCCCTTGATTTATTTAAAACCGCCCTTTTATCCAGGACCCTGTGAATGCCTGCCACGCCTACGTCATAAATTCGCCTGACTTTGCTGCCCATAATTTCCAATGTAATGGCCGCTTCCTCTGCTACTGGTATATCAGATGTGCCTGCTGTCACAACAGAAACGAAACCTTTTTTATGCGCAGTTCTTTTCTTTTTAAAATAAATTATGCCTGCCATACTATTATATTTTAGCTCGGGGTACCTCGCCTTAATATGCTGCCACGCGGTTTCATCTGCCTTCGTAATTATTAGCGGCGAACCATTCTTTAAGCAATGCCCTGTTATCTTTTCAAGATGCCCTAGGGCCTTGCCCTGCGCGTAAACCACCTCGGGAAAGCCCTTTCTTAACGCGCGGTGAGTGTCAAGTTTTGCAAAACCGAGATTTGAATAAGGCAGATCTTTCAATTCCTCAAAAGCAGCTGAACATGAGATTGTTTTTGATTTTACGGATTTTATTATGCTTTTAATTGATTTACGGTAGGATGCCATTAGATTAAAATGAGATCTTGAAGATAAGCGCGGCTAAAATTATTATCAGTATAGCTACGACGATATAAAAATCATTGTAATAAATATAATCCTTAATGCGGCTGAAGAACGAATAATCTTTACCAGCGCCGGGCCGAGGCCCGGGATCTTTCATGTTGTCAAGATCCTTCTGAAGGAAACGCATAAATTCGCCTCCTAATTTATAAGCAGGCAATTTTCTGTCCCGTACAAGCTCTTCGAGCCTTTGCATCGGGATGCCCAGATATTCCGCAGCCTCTTTTTCGTTGTAAAGCCTGTCCATTATTTAATCTGTTCGCTCGCAAGCCATTTTTCTATTTTGTCGCGTTCAAATTTCCACGAATTGCCTTCTTTTAAAGCCGGGATTTTCCCGACCTTTGCCCAATCCTTTACGATTGTATTATCAACTTCGAGAAACTGCGCCAATTCTTCTATGGACATAAAACTGTTGTCGGCATTGGCTGATGGCGCATGCTTAACGGCGCCTAAAAGCATCTGGCAGTTTCCGTGAAAACGAGCGCCTTCCTCAATGGACATAAGGGGCGATTTTATATTGCCCACCAAATGGGCTGTCGAGAGAAGCTTAAGCCTTACCCTGGCATTGATATCCCCGTGCACCTTGCCGGCTATTGTTATCTCGTCGCCGTTTATATTGGCATTGACCTTTGCCTCGGGCCCGATCGTCAAACTGCCTCTTAAATCCAGCACACCTTCAAAATGCCCGTTTATTTTAAGATTCACAGGCTCCCTGAAAGAAATAGTCCCCTGCATAGAAGCGCTAACATCCAAAACTTTTTCTTCCATTGAATTTTTATTTTGTTTGTTGGTTTTGCCGAACATTTTACAACCTCCAATTTTTCCATTTATCTCGTTTAGAAAAATTGTCCCGAGTCCCTCGCCGCGACTATTTTACATAATGGCGGCTCGGGACGAGGGACTATTTAATCTTTTGTACCTGGAACTTTTGTTTCTACCTTTCTAAGGACTAACAAAGTTGTCAAAATTATAAATGTGCAAACCAAAGCGCCCAGATAATAACCGCATCCTACCGCAAGGCCTATGCCTGCTACAGCCCAGATGCTCGCCGCTGTTGTCAGGCCCATTACGGACGCACCTGATCTGATTATAGTTCCTGCTCCCAAAAAACCAATGCCCGCGACTACATTTGCGGCTATCCTAGTCGGGTCCAAAGGGACTTTGCCGATATAAATATCAAAAATATAAAGTGACGTTAACATAATCAGAGTGGAACCCACGCATACCAATATGTGGGTCCTTAATCCGGCTGCCCTTCCATGCGCCTCCCTTTCAAATCCTATTATTCCGCTTAACAGCGCAGCTAAAATTAACCTTAAGATAGTCTGAAAACTTCCTATCATTTTAACCTCCGATTTTTCCAGTAGAATCTTCTTGCTTTAAAAATCGTCCCGAGTCCCTCGCCGCGACCATTTTACGTAATGGCGGCTCGGGACGAGGGACTACCTTAAACAGCTGATAACCTAAACCCGCCACCATAGCCGCGTTGTCCATGCAAAGCCGGCGGCTCGGGAAATATGCCTTTATTTTAAGCTTTTTACATTCATCTGTCAATCTTTCGCGCAACCTGGCATTCAAACTGACTCCCCCGCCAATAACTATCGTGTTTGAATTTTTTTTCCTGCACGCTGCAACCGCCTTCTCGACAATAACATCCACGACGGCATCCTGAAACGACGCGCAGATATCAGACGTGCTCGCCCGTGTTTTGTTTACATAATTTAACACCGCGGTTTTAACCCCGCTGAAACTGAAATCCAGGCTGCCGGGCTCCAATAGAGTCCTCGGAAATTTTATCGCGTTTCTGTTCCCCTGCTTAGCCAGTTTTTCTATCACAGGACCGCCAGGGTAGCCCAAATTTAAAATCTTCGCGACTTTGTCAAATGCCTCGCCCACAGCATCGTCTGTGGTCTGGCCGAGATTCAGGTATTTATCAAATCCCCGCACAAATACAAGATTGGTATGCCCGCCTGAAACCACAAGGCCGACATACGGAAATTTTATTTTCGGCTGCTCCATAAGCGGCGCGTAAAGATGCGACCATAAATGATTGACGCCCAAAAGCGGCAGCTTATTCGCAAGCGCAATGCCTTTTGCCGTTGAGATGCCGACTAAAAGCGCGCCTATTAATCCCGGTTCGTCAGTCACCGCAACGAGGCCTATTTTTTTTATCCCGCATCCGGCCTGCGTAAAGGCCTCTTTAATCACGCTGTCTATCAATTCGGCATGGTGCCTTGAGGCTATTTCCGGAACCACACCGCCGTATGGTTTATGCAGATGCAGGCTGGAAAGGACAACGTTGGATAAAATACGCCTTCCGTTTTCAACTATTGCCGCCGATGTTTCATCGCAGGATGTCTCTATGCCTAAAACTAACATTTATTTTACAACTTCCGACAGATACACCAATTTTATGCCTTCGCGCTGAAACGCAGGCAACATGTTCTTTATCGTCTTTATGGTCAGGGCCCTATCATGGCCTATGGCAACCACTGCATTTTTCTCTTTTGCTAAAGTCATCGCATGCCTTAGCTGGGCCGCGATGTAATCAGCCGTGTTTTCATTATCCAGGAATACGGACCTTTCTGTGAATTTAATGCCGGCTTCGCCGGCAATTTTGCCGCAAACCGAATTAACCGTAACAAGGCTGTCCAGAAAATATAAATTCTTCTTTTTGAATTGAACAAATAAAAGTTTCATTAATTTCTCGTCTTCCGTCGCCTTGGAACCCATATGGTTTGAAACGCCTTTAACGTATGGCACGCTGTCCAGCGCGCTTTGCAGTCTCTCCAGCACATCTTTTGCGCTCATATCTGTTTTTATCACGCCTTTTTCCGGCCTTTTGCTTGAATCGTGGGCTTCGAGCGGAAGATGCAGGATTACCTCTATATTGCCGGCATTTGCATTGACAGCGACATTTTTGGAAAACGGCAGATTAGGCAAAACCGCTACCGTAATAGGCTGGCCTATTTCCAGCAGCGCCTGGACATTTCTATTATTATACCCCCAGTCATCCAGGACTATGGCTACCTTGCCTGCGGCATGAAGAGGAACAGGGGCCTTTTTGTAAACAACAGCCCTGGATGCGCGTTTTTTGGCAATAGCCTTTTCCAGGTTCATGTTTTTAATCCATAAAATACATATGGAAACGGCCTGAAACACAATGAGGCAGGCTAAAACCAGCATTATTATTTTATTCAGAGGCCTTTTTTGACTTGGCATTTTCACTCACCGCTTCTTCCAGAAAACCTTTGTAAACCTTTATGCCTTTTAATAAATCCACCGCCCTATACAGCTGATCGTCATAAGTATCTCTTTGGGCTTCATGCTCGACGACAACATCAGGCCTTATGCCATCATGAGGTATCACTCTGTTTTTCGGCGTATAGTATCTGGCTGTTGTAAGGCGCAAGGCAGACCCGTCAGCCAGCGGGATCAGGGTCTGAACAGAACCCTTGCCGAACGTATTTGTCCCTAAGATAAGGCCGCGCCTGTAATCCTGTATGGCGCCTGCCACAATCTCCGACGCGCTGGCAGAGCCTCTATTGACAAGCACGATCATCGGGATGCCGGTATATAAATTATTGCCGTTGGATTTAAAAACCATGTCCTGCGGGGTTATCGCGCCTTTTGTGGAAGCAATAAGTTGGCCCTTGGGTATAAATTTTTCCGCAACGCCTATCGCCGCCTCAAGCAACCCGCCCGGGTTATTACGCAGGTCTAAAATCAAAGCCTGCATACCCGCTGATTTTAATTTCGCCAAAGCGGCTTCTAAGTCCTGCGGCGTCCTTTCCTGAAATTCCACCAGTTTTATATAGCCTATCTTATATTCCTTATCTAATATCCTTGCCTCTTTCACTGACTCTATTTTGATTATTGCGCGCACAACCGCGAAATCTATCAGCCTTTTTTCATCCTCCCTTAAAACCGTAATCTTGGCGATACTGCCCGGCCTGCCTCTTAATTTTTTAACGGCATCCTCTAATTTGATTTTTTTAGTGGGTATTCCTTCTATCTTTACGATCCTGTCGCCGGGCATTATTCCTGCCTTTGCCGCAGGCGTCCCGTCCAGGGGAGCCACAATAGTAAGCAAGCCGTCTTTTATCGCGATCTCAATGCCCAGGCCGCCGAACTCGCCTTTTGTTTCAACCTTTATATCCTTAAAATCATCCGGTTCCAGAAACTGGCTGTAAGGGTCAAGCTGCGATACCATACCTTCAAGCGCGCCGTAAATCAGCTTATGCGGGTCTACATAATCCTCCTGAACAATGGAAAGCACTTCCTTGAAGAGCCCCATCTCCTTTTCATAATCTTTTTTGTCCGCGTTGTCCCTGAAATAAATGCCGTTTGATGCGGCAACGCCCGCGACCAAAATCAAAATTACAGCCAGCCACCAGAATCTGAATTTACGCATTACATCGCACCTAATCTTTCTTTAAGGATTTTATTGGCTAAGGCGGGGTTTGCCTTTCCTTTTGTATGCCGCATAAGCTGGCCCACCAGGAACACGATAGCCTGTTCTTTGCCGCTCTTAAAATCCTCTACTGCCTTGGGATTTTCTTTTAAAACCTTATCCGCAGCCTCGATGATTGTTTTATCGTCGGAAATCTGTTTTAAGCCCTTTTGCTCTACTATGTCTTTTGCTGTTTTGCCGGTATCAATCATCTGGATTAAAACATCCTTGGCCATTTTACCGCTTAAAACGTTTGCGTCTATCATTTTCAGCATATCAGCCAAAGCAAGAGGCGAAAGATTAAGCTCTTTTATGCCTGCCAGCTTAGTGTTCATTATCGCCGCTATATCGCTTAAAAGCCAGTTTGTTATTGCTTTCGGATTATTATAATTTTTCGCGCATTCCTGAAAATAATCAGCCAGCGCTTTATCCTGGGTCAGGACCTTCGCGTCGTATTCGCTTAAGGCGTAATCTTTAACAAAACGCTTTCTTCTCTGGGCCGGAAGCTCGGGCAGGCTTTTTTTTACGGACTCGATTTCTTTATCGTCAAAAGTAAACGGCACAAGGTCAGGCTCCGGAAAATACCTGTAATCATGCGCCTCTTCCTTGCTGCGCATAGGCAGAGTTTTACCTTTATTATCATCCCACAGACGCGTCTCTTGGACCATTCCTTGGCCGGATTCCAAAACTTTTATCTGCCTGGCTGATTCATATTCCAGGGCTGACCTGACCGCCTTGAATGAATTTAAATTTTTTATTTCTGTTTTTGTGCCGAGCTTTTTCGGGTCGTCGCTTATCGATATGTTCGCGTCGCAGCGCAAAGAACCTTTTTCCATACTGCAGTCAGAAACGTCCAGGTATTCCAATATCGCCTTAAGCTGCGTCAGGTATTCGTACGCCTCTTGCGGAGAATTCATGTCAGGCTCGGACACAATTTCTAAAAGCGGAATTCCTGAACGATTAAAATCTATAAGGCTAGAAGGCTCGCCTTCTTTATGCAAAAGCTTTCCTGTATCCTCTTCCTGATGCACCCTTGTTATGCCTATTCTTTTTACGGAATCACCCATCTCTATGTCAAGCCATCCATGATGCGAAAGCGGCTTGTCATATTGTGAAATCTGATAGCTCTTAGGAAGGTCCGGATAAAAATAATTTTTCCTGTCAAACTTTGTAAAATTTGAAATCCGGCAGTTTAACGCCAACGCGGCCTTTAAAGCAAAGCTCAACGCTGTCCTGTTCAGGACAGGCAAAGATCCCGGCATACCAAGGCACACAGGGCATGTCTGGCTATTGGCAGCATTGCCGAACTGCGTGCTGCATCCGCAAAACGCCTTCGATTTAGTATTTAATTCCAGATGTACTTCAAGGCCGATTATAGAATAGTATTTCATAGCTTTGGTTTTTGTAAATGCCATTGGGTATTCTGCTCGTAAGTAAAGGCCACACGAAAAATCGTTTCCTCGTCAAACGGTTTCGCCATAATCTGCATGCCGATTGGCAGATTATTTTTGGTGAAACCGCAGGGAACCGACATCGCAGGTATGCCTGCCAGATTGACTGAAATCGTAAAAATATCGGACAGGTACATGCTCAACGGATCGCTTACCTTCTCGCCTATTTTAAACGCGGCTGTAGGCGAGGTCGGCGTAATTATGCAGTCAAATTTCCTGAATGCCTGGTCAAAATCATTTTTAATAAGCGTGCGGACTTTTTGCGCTTTCAGATAATACGCGTCGTAGTAACCGCTTGATAGCGCAAATGTCCCTAAAATTATCCTGCGCTTCGCTTCCTGTCCGAAACCTTCACCGCGGGTCGCGGCAACCATGCTTATCATGGACTTATTTTCATCAGCCCTGTATCCGTAGCGGATACCGTCAAATCTTCCAAGGTTGGAACTTGCCTCTGCTGTCGCAACTATGTAATAAACGCTTACCGCGTACTCCGTATGAGGCAGGCTCACCTCTTCGCATTTGGCGCCTAAACCAGTCAAAACTTTTATTGATTTCTCAATGGCTGTTTTTACTTCAGGATCAATGCCTTCTACAAAATATTCCTTAGGCACACCGATTTTTAAACCTTTGACATCTTTGACTAATGACTTGGTATAATCAGGCACGGCAACGTCTGCCGACGTCGTGTCGCGCTCATCATGCCCTGAAATTACATTCATTAACAATGCGGAATCAGAAACATCTTTTGTTATAGGGCCTATCTGATCAAGCGACGAAGCAAATGCAATTAAGCCGTATCTGGATACCCTGCCGTAAGTAGGCTTAAGCCCTACAACACCGCACAAACCCGCAGGCTGCCTTATTGAGCCGCCTGTATCAGAGCCAAGCGCCATTATTGTTTCATCCGCAGCAACCGCCGCTGCTGAACCGCCGCTTGATCCGCCTGGGATCCTGCTCGTGTCCCATGGGTTTCTGGTTGGATAATAACAGGAATTTTCGCAGGAAGAACCGAAAGCGAATTCATCCATATTAGTTTTGCCGAAAAGTATGGCGCCTGCATTTTTCAATTTCTCTATAACAGTCGCGTCGTATGGCGGCTTAAAACCCGCCAATATCTTTGATGCGCATGTTGTTAATTGATCTTTTACGCAGATGTTGTCTTTAATTGCAACAGGAATACCGGATAATTGTAGGGGCGAACGGCCGTTCGCCCCTACATTATTCGCTATTTCGTTTTGATCCAAATGCGCAAACGCCTTAACCTTTGGCTCAACCTCATCAATATGCTTAAAAAGCGCACGCACCGTGTCCTGCGGCTTGATCTTGTTATTTTTATATTCCTCTTTTAGCTTATTTGCCGTTAACTGGAATGATTCCATATTACTCGATTATCCTCGGCACCTTAAAGAACGCGCCTTCTTTGCCGGGCGCGTTCTTTAAGGCATCGCCTGCGTCTAATGATTTTTTTACCTTATCTTCACGGAATACATTTTTTATCGGTAACACATGGCTGGTAGGCTCAACCTTGGATGTGTCAACTTTGTTAAGCTTCTCGATATACTTCAACACATCAGCCAGTTGCGAAGACAAATGGGCCATTTCTTCGTCGGATAACTTCATCCTTGCTAATTTTGACGCGTATTCAACTGTTGTTTTATCAAATTTCATGATTTTCCCTTGTTTTTATATTATAGCATATTTTTGCGAATTCAGCCAAACTCAATGTTTCGGCGCGCCTTTTTGGCTCAATGCCGCACTTATGCAATACGCTTTCAACGTCCTCTTTTTTTAAATGCAGCCTACCGCACAGGCTGTTCAACAGAGTCTTCCTGCGCTGGCTGAAAGCTGCTTTGACAACCTTCAGAAAATTTTCTTCATTTTTAACCGCCACGGCCGGCTTTTCCAGAATTTTCAATCTCAATAGAACAGAATCAACTTTGGGCTGCGGGTAAAATTTGCCTTTACCGACACAAAACAAAATATGCGGCTCTGTATAAAATTGGACTGAACAGGAAAGAATTCCATAATCTTTGCCTCCTGGACTAGCAACGATACGCTGCGCAACCTCTTTCTGTATCATTATAATTATATCGCTGATATACCGGCGCTGGTCGAGCAATTTGAAAATTATCGGTGTGGTGATATAATATGGAAGATTGCCGATTATTTTCAAACGTCCATCCGCGTCATTGCGAGCGAACGAAGTGAGCGAAGCAATCTCCTTGGAACACGGAGATTGCTTCGTCGCCCCTTCGGGGCTCCTCGCAATGACGTGCAGGATATCATCGCAAATAATTTTAACGTTTTCAATTCCCTTCAAATTCTCTTCCGCCGCCCTGCACAATCTCGTGTCTTTCTCAACCGTGTATACGAATTTTGCCTTTTCGCAAAGGTACTTGGTAAGATTTCCGCTGCCTGTGCCTATTTCCAAGACAATGTCATCGCCTGTCAATCCCGCGGCGTCTGCTATGCGCTTTAAGACGCCTTCGTCGCGCAAAAAATTCTGTCCTAACTTTTTAATGGGTTTTATCTTATCCATGTACCAGTTTTATCGCCATACTTATTGCCGCTATCATTGACGAAGGATCTGCCTTGCCTTTGCCGGCAATATCGAATGCCGTACCGTGGGCAGGCGATGTCCTTACGAACGGCAGGCCAAGAGTTATATTAACGCCTGAATCGCGAGCTGCCATTTTAAGCGGAATAAGGCCCTGATCATGATACATAACGATTTCTGCGTCGTACATCCCTTTGTTGGCGTTGTAAAAAAGAGAGTCCGCTGGTAACGGACCTACGATGTGCAGGGGCACGCTGCAGCGTGCCCCTGCTTTTTTAATGGCCGGAATTATAATCCGTTTTTCCTCGTCTGAAAACATACCGCCTTCGCCGGCATGAGGATTTAACGCGCACACTGCGATTTTGGGATTTTTAATTTTGAAATGTTTTCGCAGGTAGCTTGCGGTCAAAACAATAACATCGTAAATTTCCCGCGAATTCAGTTTTTTACTTACATCTTTCAAGGCTATATGCCTTGTCGCCAGGACAACCCTTAGAGGCCCGCCTGCGAGCATCATCGCAAATTTATTCGTTTTGGTAAGATGCGCAAGATACTCCGTGTGGCCAGGCCATTTAAACCCGGCCAGATTAATTGCTTCTTTGCTTATTGGCGCTGTCACAAGCGCATCTGCCGGCCCCTCTTTTATCAGATCAACCGCCTTATTTATATATCCTATAGCTGCCTTTCCGGTTTTGGCGCTTGGCTTGCCAGGCTTGAATGATTTTTCATTTCCGACAACCAAAAATGAAGCCCGCCTTGATAATTCACGGCGGGCAAGCGCCTTGCGCGTTATCTCCGGCCCTATGCCTGCCGGATCGCCTATTGTTATGACTATAACAGGTTTGTTTTTTGACATATGGATTTATTTCACAGCGAGCTGCGCAGCAGCCTTGCCAAGGGCTTCTTTTACTGTTTTGTTCTGCGGGTCAATCTGCAGGGACTTATCATAACTGTCTCTTGCCTCGCTATACATCCCTCTCGCGTAATATATATGCCCCAGGTAGGCATAGGCGCTGGCGTCTTTCGGGTTGGCAGCCAGTGACTCTTTAATCTTGGCAACAGCCTGCAAACCGCCTGCTGCCTGGCGCGCGTTTTGATGATCAGGTTCAATCTTTAAAACAGCCTGGTATTCGTCAGCTGCCTCTTTATACATCCCTTTTTTCTCATAAATAAAAGCAAGCGACAAATGCCCTTTCGCAGAATCGGGTTTTATCCCCAACCCTTTTTTATATTCGTCTGCCGCATCATCCAATTGATTTCTGTTAAAATAAATATATCCCAGGTTAAAATGGGCTTCTGCATGGCCCGGCTCCAATTCCTCCACTATCTTTAACTGCTCTATCGCCTTATCAACCATGCCTTCGCGCAAATAGATGGTGCCTAAATTATAGTGCGCGTTGACAAAATAGTAGGCGCCGTTTACCAGGCGCTGGAATTCAGCAATAGATTCCTTCACCTTGCCCATATTGTAATGCGCTAGGGCGAGATTATATCTTGCGGCATGAAAATCTGGGTCTACAGCCAGGGCCTTTTCAAATTCTTTTGCCGCGTCCTGGTATTTCGCCTTGGCTACAAGGTCAACGCCGTTATTATTAAAAGTGCGCGCGTCGGAATAACTAAGCGGCGCGCCCGGCTCGTCTTGAGATCCGGCGACAGCCGCTGTGGCAAATACCAAAAAAAACAGCAAAACCAAAACTAATATTTGACTTCTATTAAACATAATCCCCTTGCAGGCGCTGTCGAGCCGTTAACCAGCGAACCGACGATTCTCCTAACCATATTATAAAGAAATCCGTCCGCCTCTATATCAATATATACAAGGCCGTCTTTGGTTCTTTTTATATCTATCCGTTTTATTGTCCGCACAGTATCCTTAGTTATGCTGGCTGAATTACAGAAGCGCTTAAAATCATGCCTGCCCAAAAGGCTTTTTGCCATTTTCTTCATCAAATTTATATCTAATTTATGCGGGTAAAAATAAACTCTGTCTTTTAAAAGCGCGGATGGATATGCCCGGTTTAATATTGTATAACGGTAAACCTTTGCCTTTACGTCAAAACGGCTGTGAAAATTTTTACCTGTCTCTTTTATGCTGGTTACTACGATATCCTTTGGCAAATTACTGTTTAAGGCCTTTTGCAGATTATCCGTTGATATTGCGTGCTTTATACTGAAATTGGCAACCTGGCCAAGGGCATGAACACCCGCATCAGTCCTGCCTGAACCGATAATCTTTATGCGTTCTTTGAACAATTTTCGGAGGGCATCCTCGATAGTTTGCTGGACAGTTTTGCTGTTTTTTTGCGTCTGCCAGCCGGCATAAGCTGTCCCGTCATATTCGATTGTTAATTTTATATTTCGCATTTAGTAAAATCCCAAATCCCAATTTCAAATGACAAAACAATCATCAAATCCAAATCTTTAAATATTTAATGATTTGACATTAAAAGATTAATTTGGATTTTGGATTTGGGATTTTGTCATTTAATAAGCTCTTCTGCGATTTGAACGGCATTGGTAGCGGCGCCTTTACGGAGATTGTCAGCCACAACCCAAAGCCATAAGCCGTTTTTTATAAACGGGTCTTTTCTTATGCGGCCTACAAAGGTTTCATCTTTACCTTCTGCGTCTTTGGGCATGGGGTATAAGTTATTTTTAGGGTCATCCATAACCACTATGCCCGGCGATTTTTTAAGCAGCTCCCTTACCTTTTCCGGGGCGATGGGCTTTTTGGTTTCAATATATATCGATTCGGAGTGGCCTGTACGCACAGGCACCCTTACAGTAGTCGCTGAAATGGCAATTTTATCGTCGTGCATTATCTTATGGGTCTCATTGACAAGTTTCCACTCCTCATTGGTAAATCCAGCTTCGGTAAAACTGCCGATATGCGGAAAAACATTATAAGCTAGCTGCTGGGGCATCGATTTTTTCCCTATATCAACATGCACATTTTTCTGCCCGCTTGCAGCGACAGAAGAAATCTCCTGCTTTAACTGCTCCACTGCGCCCTTTCCCGCGCCGCTCGACGCCTGAAGGGTAGTAACAATAATCCTTTTTATGCCGATCTTTTTATGTATAGGCCACAGCGCTACAACCATCTGTATGGTTGAACAGTTGGGATTCGCGATGATGCCTTTGTGTTTTTTTACGTCTTTCGCGTTTACCTCCGGCACAACAAGCGGGACATTGGGGTTCATTCTGAAATCAGCGCCGTTATCAATAACCACTCCGCCTCTTTTCACGACTAGAGAGGCATAGGTTGCTGCAGCGCCTTTTTCGCCTTCGGTTCCGGCGAATAACGCGATATCCACGTTGTCAAAGCTTTCCGGCGACACGGCCTTAACAGAATATTTTCTGCCGTCAACCTCTATGTCCCTTGCGCTGCGCGCTAAGACAGATAGATTATCGACGGGAAATTTACGCTGGTTTAAAACACGCAGCATCTCTATCCCGACAACGCCTACGCCCACTACAGCAACATTGTATTTACGCATAAACACCTCTTGTTAAGGTTACGAAGGTTACAAAGGTTACCTAAGGTTACGAAGGTTACCTTTTAAAAC
>Ga0209824_10001537_pt1 | contig 12782 bp, 11 predicted proteins | sample VDWuncwatermetaG_FD_184124 | JGI IMG/M metagenome (GOLD analysis project Ga0209824, IMG submission 184124) | Wastewater microbial communities from Netherlands to study Microbial Dark Matter (Phase II) - VDW unchlorinated drinking water (SPAdes)... ... | reverse complement strand
TTATTCATTTTTTATATAAATTGGCGAGGCTTTGCGGTATGGCAGAAAAGCAAAGCCGAGCACTAAATATTGTGCGAAGCACGGATTTAAATAACCAATTATGAATAATCATTTACGAATCAATATAATTAAGTGATGAACTCAAACGGCTTAAATCACAAGGAAATGTTTCAGCTGCGTTACTTGATAATGAAAGTCATGATTATAATAGAGGAATTGCAGGCAATGTAGCAAGTATTTCTGCTTTGGCTTTGCTTACTGTCCTACTTTCTGCATACGCACAATATAGTGATAATAAATTTGGAAGAAAACTTGAAGCTCAAAGTGCCGCTAGCGCAATCAATACCCTTCAAACATAATTTTTCTTTTATTCTTTTCCAGAACAGTGATTGTTTTGCTGCTCTTTCTTACTTCTCCAACAACATCACTATCTTTTGCAATATCCAAAATATCGTCAGCATTTTCTTTTTCGCACACAACAAAAAAGCCCATCCCCATATTGAAGGTCTTGTACATCTGCTCATCGCTGAATCCGGATTCTTTCTGCATCAAATCAAAAATAGGCTGAGACTTCAATGGAGCATTAATTCTAAATTCAACTTTTTCCTTAATTCTGTTGAAATTTTTTAAACCATAACCCGTGTTATTAATTCCAACAACACTGAAATTTTTGGCAATTTCAGCCATTGTCTTAATGTAAATCTTGGTTGGTGCAAGCAAAATTTTTCCGATTGTTGAGCCTTCAAATTCATCATGCAGGGAAAATCTGCCCATGTAATTTTTTCTAAGATTCTCTCTGGATTCAAAATCGCCGTTTAAAATGCAGTGCCTTAAATCAGTATACCCGTTTGAATGCGGGCCTGAGCTTCTTAGCGCTATTATTTTTTGCCCCGGCTTTATTTTCATGCCTTTAACCTTATTTTTTTCAACAAAGCCTATCATGGAGCCAACCAGCTCAAACCCATAACCGGGTTTCAGAGCGTTTAATAACTCGTCAACAGAAGCTGTTTCACCTTTCCCAAAATTTATTATGATAGAGTTTTTTAAAATCCTGGAAGAATCACATTGCTTTAACCCTTCAGACATTCCCTTGACTAGTTCGCCTGTTATTCGCTTTTCCTGAATTTGCGACTGGCACGATATACAGTCCATAAACAAAAATGGGCTTGCACTCCCCAAGGTTGCAAGGTCATTTGCCGACATTGCAACACAATCTATTCCAATTGTGTCATATTTTTCCATTGCCTCTGCAATCAATATTTTTGTGCCAACGCTGTCTATTGCGCATGCAAGGTAGTGCTTTGGAAAAATTTCATTGTTTTCATATAGTTCAGCAAACATGCCTTTGCTATTCGGCAACATGCTTGATTTCAGAGAATTGGGAATTGCCTTTTTTATAGCTTCAACTGCTTTTGATTCCCGGTTTTGGTAATTTGGACTCATGTAAAAATTATAATAATGGATATTTATAAATGTTTTTAATACAATTATTACCGAAAAGTTTATAAATATCTATATATCATAAGAGATATCTATTAGGTGAGAAAGATATATTTTGAAGATTTACGTTGGAAAGGAAAATTATTGGTATTCACATGGCATTTTAAAGAAGAGTTTGATAAGCTAAAGAAGCCTATTGAATTCGTGTTAGATGTACTTAATGAAGGCGAGCATGTTTTAGTGTCAAAGAATCAGAACAAATACAATGTATTTTATCCATTCAGAAGAAAATATTTATGTTTATCATATGTAAAGCATGAGAATATCATTTTAATTCATATTAAGCCAACAACCAAAAAGCTGGAGGGAAAAAGAAAATGAAAAAATTCATGAAAACTTGTTATAAGTGTGGAACAGACGTTAAGGTAGCTAAAAGTGCAAAGGAAGGTGTTACTTTAGATTGTTTAAAATGCCCTAAATGCGGCGAAGAGTATTTTACTTCAAGCGAACTCATAAAGTTTGATATAAAAACAGGGAAGAGAAAAATGGTTAGAAAATTTGGAACTTTGGGGGATTCTACAGTAATGAGGTTTCCATCCGATGTAATAAAGGATTACAACATCAAACCAGGGGATTATGGAATATTTGAGAAAAAGCCTGATGGAATATTAATTAAGCCGATTCATGCAAAAGATATTGAGAATTAGCAGAATTTAACCAAACAGTTTCTTAAACCAGTCAATTACTCTTTGAAGTAAACTAGGACTTATGCATTTGTTATTTACACAAAGGTTGGAAGAACATTCGTAATTATTATTGCAACTACCTTCTTCTGAATTTTGATTTTTGAATGAATAATCGGAATCACAGAATTGTATACTTGTTCTTGTCCCTATAGGAATACATGCTTTATTCTCATTTAAGCATCCTTCGCAGATAGGAGTGCAACTGCCGGATTTACAATTATTAGACAAGCACTCATAACTATTTTGACATGTAATCTTGATTTCCTTTTGTTCTATCATATTTTTAGTTATATCACAATAATAAGCAGAATTTTTCTTTTCTAATCGTGTTCCAAATGGTATGCAAGTACTCACATCCAGTTGACAACCTTGACAGAATGTAACTACCTGATTTACTTCCTTATTATCGCATTCGCCTTTAAGAATTTTAGAATTTGTGTTTGTAATTTCTTCACATCTATCATTTGATTTAATATAAAATGTACATTCTTCAATTACAATTTTGTCATTTCCTAAACATTTTTTTGAAATTTCCTTGCACTTCTTAGCAGGGCAATCGATAGAGGAGTATGCATATTCAGTTTTTGTTTTCAATTCTTCTTTCTTGTCATAAAAAGGAATGCAAGCACCATCTTTGCAACCATTCGGACATGAATAATAATCGTATCCATAGCCATATTTATCTACAAAACAATATGCCTTGTATAATAGATTATGGTCGCTTTCATTGGGATTTTGTTCATATGCGCAAGTATCCCAATAAGTTGAATTTGAAAATGGCACAAAAACTTTCCCTTTCACGTAATAATTCTTGCCGCCATCTGAATCTATACATTCTGATTTTTCACAATATAAAATATTACCATTACTATCGCACTTGCATGTTGAAGGGCAAGATATTTTTATGCTACACTTGATGAAATTGCCCTTGTCATCACAGTTGCAGTTTGCAGGGCATTGAGGAGAAGTACTGCAAGAAATTATGTTTCCTTGACCATCGCAATTGCAGTTTACAGGACATGGCTTGGAAGTTGAGGCAACACTAAGGACATTTCCTTTTTCATCGCATCTACAGCCTATGGGACAGGTAATAGCTGGACATGTGTAAATTGGACAGTCATCTTTGTCTTTTGTCCCAGTAGGAACACCACCAACACAAGCTGTGCATGTTTTTGTAGCTGGACAATTATATATTATGCAGCCATTGGAATCTTTTCTTCCTGTGTCTTCTGCACCTTCACAATTTGGTATAAGGCATTCAATAGGGTTAGGTATAATAACATAAGGTGGTTGAATGTTAAATGGTGCATCGCTTTGGGAAGAGCATCCTAGATATCCTATTGGCGGATTAAATACGTTGCAAATTAGATTGATTTTATACTTTCCTTCTGCAGTGGTATTTGGGATATGCCAATTATAACTTCCCTTTTCATATGGAATGTCCGTTGCTATGCCACTAATTTTACCATGCTCATCTAACAAAACAATATTTATTATTGTATTAACAACCATATTCCCTGCCAACCACCTAATACCGTAAGTTTGTCCTTTAATCCAATTTTCGCCTCCAATAGGAGAAACAACACTTATGTAAGGTGATTGGGTTGTATTTTCATTGGCAATAGCTATACTTAAATTTAATAAAAAAATAAAAACTAAAATAAAACTTAATGAATATTTTTTCATAAGTTGATACTAAATGAACTTGTATTAAAAACTTTTTATTTTTTTTAATATAATTTTTAATTTTGCTGCTTTTTCTTAAAATGCTTCCAAGCTTCAATTATCATTGGCAAGATTGATAGAATGATAATAACAAAAATAACAATTGTAAAATTCCTTTTGACAATCGGAATATTGCCGAAAAAATATCCTCCTAAAATGAAAATTGAAATCCACAATATTCCGCCTAAAATATTGTAAAATGCGAATTTAAAGTAATTCATTTTACCGACTCCTGCAACAAAGGGCGCGAACGTTCTTACAATGGGAACAAATCTTGCTAAAACAATTGTTTTGTTGCCGTATTTTTCATAAAACCTGCGAGTCCTATCCAGATATTCTTTCTTGAGAAATCGGTTATTCGTTTTATAAAACATTTTAGTTCCAAGAAATTTTCCAACTCCATAGTTTATAGTATCTCCAAGAATAGCAGAAGCAGCAAGCACAATCAATAATATCCAGATGTTAAGTGAGCCTTGAGCGGCTAAAGAGCCTGCTGCAAATAGCAATGAATCTCCTGGAAGAAAAGGCGTAACTACAAAACCTGTTTCCGCGAATATAATCAAAAAAAGTATTGCATAAGTCAAAGCGCCAAAATTTTGAATGATTATGCTTAAATGTTTGTCTAGATGCAGAATAAAGTCAAGCAAATTTGTTAATAGTTTCATATTTTAATATAAATCAATCTGTTCTTCAAGCTTTTCTCTTAATTTTAACCTTACTCCAGTATGAATTTGAGAAACACGGCTTTCGCTAACCCCTATCATTTTTGCTACCTCCAGCATAGGCATTTCACCATAATAATATAATTCAATAACTTGCTGTTGTCGGGGGTTTAAACTTTTAACGGCATTCCTGACTATTCCAGATAATTCTTTCCTCACTGCAACATCAAAAGCCCTATTAGTTTCAGTAGGATCTTCTATTTCTAATCGACTAGTTTCATCCTCTACTCCATAACCGTCGCCATTGCGCCAATCTGTTACAAACTTAATATCCATGTCCCTGATTTCAAGTAATTTGTTTAAGCTTATTCCCATATAATCAGCAATTTCTTCATTTGTTGGGCTTCGGAACAATTGAGTTGACAAAATTGTAGTTGCTAAATCTGTTTTCCTTTGATAAATTCTTAGAGTTCTAGACGCCCAATCAATTTCTCTTAGATAATCGAGCATTGCGCCAAGTATTCTTGGGACAGCATATGTGCCAAAAGTGCATCGTACGCTACGATTGTATGTTCTTGCTGCATCTAACAATCCTTCATATCCTGCACTTCTCAAGCTTTCCTTGTCACGATGAGGAGGTAAGCGTGTAATCAATCTTTTCAATACTATGTCTACCAATCCCATGTGGTTAACTAATTCTGCATCATCAACACTTCTTGGTGTATTCACATATACATCATGAATAAAAGGAACCCCTACTTGTCCTTTTTTAGGTTTAGGCATACCTTCCCTTACTGATATGGCAACTGATTCCTCAACTTTACCAACTGGAACATGTAAAAAATCTGCTAAATTTTTGCTACTAATCGTAGTTGGAAATTTATTTTGCGCAACTTGGTTGTGTTGTAATAAGAGATAGATTACCTGAGCACCAATAAAGTGCCCATGCGTATAAACTAATTTTGGGTCTCCAAGAAGTTGGTCGCTGAGCAATCCATTTTGATTTAAGAACTGCTTTCCATATGGCTTATCAGGATTAAGTTGGCGCAACCTCTTAACTAAATCATCTGGGTCTTCAAATCTACTTGATAGTGGAATTTCATTTATTGTTCTGTAATAAATTCTTGACCTTGTCATCTGATGAGCAGTATCTAATTGTAGATTAACAACTTATTCAAATCCCCATTATATTGTATCCGGCATCTACATAGATAGTTTGACCGGTTATTGCTTTTGATAAGTCGCTGCACAAAAACAAGGCGCAGTCAGCAACCTCGTCAGCTGTTATATTCCTTTTTAAAGGGGCCTTTGCAATATAATTAAGGAGCATTTCTCCAAAATTTGCAATGCCTGAAGCAGCTAAAGTTGCGATAGGCCCTGCTGAGATTGCATTGACTCTTATCTTGTGCTCGCCTAAATCGGAAGCTATGTATCTGACGCTTGATTCAAGCGCAGCTTTTGCAACTCCCATTATGTTATAGCCAGGGACAGCCCTTTCGCTTCCTAAGTAAGTCATTGCAATAATTGAGCCGTTGTCGTTCATCATTGGAGCAGTTCTTCTTGCCAATTCTGCCAGGGAAAATGCGCTCACTTCATGCGCAACTTGATAGCCTCTCCTGTCGACATTCATAAATTTTCCTTGAAGATGCTCTCTTTTAGCAAACGCAATGCTGTGTATTAAGAAATCAACATTGGTGAATTCGTTTTTAACTAAAGTGAAAAACGAATTCAATAAATCATCATCCACAACATCGCACTTTCCGTAAATTGGATCGTTTAAATCTTTCATCAAAGGCATGAACAATGACTCAACTCTTTCTTGGTAAGCAGCAGCAATTCTGCAACCAGCATCATTTAACCTTTTTGCAATATGCCATGCTATGCTTTTATCGTTGGCAATTCCAAAAACAATTGCCTTTTTCCCTTTCAAGTCAATCACAATGCTCATCTTATTTTTCCTCCGAGTTATACGAGGAGGCCAGTGAAATAGCATTATTTCACGCTGCCTCCAAATAATTCATTCCTTCAAAATAGTTATGTCGTTATGCAATTGAAATTATATTACCAATAGCAGCATTATCATTTTCGTTTAATTCTGAAACTTTATTAGTATAATCAGCTATTGCGCCCAAATAGTAATTTCCAATTGGTATTGTTATTGGCACTGAAATGGTTGTGTTAGCGCTATTTGCAGCATTAGGCATCAATGAACTTATTATTCTGCTTCCAATCAATCTGTCCGAACTGTTAATGTTTGAATCAGTAGAAAGATAAAATCCTACATAAAATTGACCTGCTGATGCTAATCCTTGGTTTTGTATGGCATTAAATATTGTTATATTACTCCCTCTCGAGCTAGTTATGGGACCAATTACCTCTTGAACTACTAAGTTTGCTTTGGTAACTGTAATTGTCGTGTTAGTACAAGCAAAATTGTTTGATTCGTTCACTTCATCTATGGAATTGTTAGTGTCTGAGAAAGCACAAACAAAATAGCTACCCAAAGGAGTTATTACTGGCACAGTCAAAGTAGTAGACGCAACGCTGCTGGATTTTGCATTTAAATATGTTATAGTACGGTTCGCGGCAAAAGTTATGTCATCTGCTCCACCAAAGGCATTATCTATGGAAAGATGGTAAGCTGTAACAAAACTGCCTGTTGCTGATTCCCCTTTATTGTTTATGTTGTTATAAAGACTCAAGCTGCTTCCGGGCGCTACAAATGCTGCAGTGGTTGATATGGTAGAAACGAGAATGTCAGGATTTGGCACATTAACTGCAGTATCGCTGCATGCTGCATTGTTTGATTCATTTGTTTCTGGAACATTATTGCTGTAATCAGCTTTCGCACAAGCATAATAATTTCCTGCCTTTATTGTTGTAGGAATAAGTATAGTAGTGTTTGCTATGCTTGACGAGCCTGATGCCAAAGTTCCAATGTATCGAGTTGTTGAAGAATAAATATCATCGCTATCTCCGTATATTTTATTAATTGATAGGCTGTATTTAACATAAGATGGTGTTGCAGAGACGAGTCCAAAGTTTTTAACTGAATTTAAAACAGATAAATATTGCCCACCGCCAGTAGTTATGTTATTTGGGATTATGTTGCCTATAACTAGATCAGGCCTTGTGACTTTAATTGTAAAATTAGTGCATAAGGCATTGTTGTCTTCAGCACTCTCATTAATGAGGTTTGTAAAGTCAACCATTGCGCATATAAAATAATCTCCAATAGTGATATTCGCAGGAATTGTTAAAGTAGTTGTCGCTGTATTTGTTGTATTAAATGCCATTGAGGTTGTTACAGTCCTATTGCCAAGTTTAAAATCATCAATCCCTCCAAAGACATTGTCGATTGATAGACTAAATCCAACATAAAAGGTAGAATTAACTGAAGAATTCCCAATATTTTTTATGGTGTTTGGCAGCGAAAGAGAACTTCCTGGAGCGATTAATGTTTTCGAAGTTGCAAGTGATAAGATTACTAAATCTGGCTTTGGAATAACTGGAGCAGGGTTAACAGGCAAACTCAAGTTATCAGCCAATACAGAAACATCATCAACAGACCAGCCCCAATAATTGTTGTAAAAACTATCAACTGAATCGAAATAGAACCTAAGCCTTATATTGTGGCCAATGTATTGATTTAAACTAAGTTCATGCTTGTGCCATGTATTCATGGGATCACTTGATAATTGGACTAAATCGATAAACGGGCCATCATCCACTGATATCTGAATAAATCTTATGTCGTAAAAAGTATCCGGAGTTTCTGTTTGGTAATAATCGTAAAAAATAAGCGATGTATTGCTTTGCACTGTAAGATTTATCAGTGGTGAAATGAGGGCGCCAAAAGTTCTTGCTCCTGTATCATAGGTGTAACTTGGGTTGCCTTTATTATACGTCCAGCTTGTTGTCGGACTATTATATTTTAAAGTTTCTAAATGCCACAAAAAACTTGTTTCATTTGTGCTATTAAATAACGTACCACCAATAGTCCAACCATTCAAGCCAGATTCAAAATTGTCTTGAAATAATACAATTCTGCTCTTGGTATTTCCAACAGCGATATTTGATATTTGTCCTAGGTTGCCTACATTGTCAATAGCCTTTATTGCAAAATAATATGTTGTTGATAAATCTAAGTTATATATTGTTAAGTTTTCTGTGGAGCCAGAAGCTTTAGGCATAGGCACATCTGCGACTCGTGTTGAATTCACAAAGTTTGTGTCGTCAATTGGCAATTTTAAGTACCTTAAATCATATTCAGAAGCTGCTCCTAAGTTATTGTCGTCACCTACAGCAGTCCATGTTAATGTAATTGAACTTGAACCATTATTTGACGAGGTTAAGTCGCTAACTGGCGCCGGAGGTGTGCTGTCATTCTCCAAAGCTCTGAAAGCATTTAGTCTTCCTCCACTCAAAGTTATTCCTGCCATGCTCGGCAATTTATCAACAGAGTTTAAAAGTCTTGATTTTATTTGCATGTAGGTTATTAAAGGATATTGTCCCTTAATCAAGGCTGCAACTCCAGAAACATGAGGAGTAGCCATCGAAGTTCCGCTAAGATATTTATAGCCCGAGGGGTTGCATAGTAAGCATGACCCATTTGGGACAGTGGAATAAACGCTGACACCAGGAGCACCCAAATCAACAGTTGCTGGTCCATAATTTGAGAAGCTGGCTTTAAGGTCATTGTGATCAGTGGCTGCAACGGCAATTACATTTGGAACATCATAATTGGACGGATAGTTTGGATTTATATCATTGTTGTTATTTGAGTTGCCTGCTGCTGCAACAAATAATATGCCAGCATCATTTGCTGCGCTGATTGCATCTTTCAATGCTTGAGAATATCCACCACCGCCCCAGCTGTTGCTCATTATGTCTGCTCCCATCAAAGTTGCATACTGAATTGCAAGAACAGCATCAGCTATTGTACCTGAGCCTTGTGAATCTAAAAACTTAAGGGGCATGATTTTAATATTCCAGTTTACTCCAACAACGCCTTTTCCATTATTGCCAACTGCGCCTACAGTTCCCGAAACATGTGTTCCATGACCGTAATCATCAATTGGATTATTATCATGATTCACAAAATCCCATCCAATCACATCATCTATGTATCCATTGTTATCATCATCTATTCCATTATTGGGGATTTCATTAGTATTTGTCCAAATATTTGCGGCTAAATCTTCATGAGCATAATCAACGCCCGTGTCAATTACCGCAACAACGACATTGCTACTGCCCTTTTGTATGTCCCAAGACTCAGGAGCATCAATGTCTGCGTCTATAGCCCCTCCAGTTTGGCCTGCATTATTTAAGCCATATAACAAATTAAAGTTTGGGTCATTCGGCACCAAACTTGCTTGTACAATATAATTCGGCTCCGCATATTCGATATTTGGATTATTTCTTAATTCCCTTAAAATATCATCCATTTTCGTATTTCTTGGCATTGATAAAAGATATGTTCTATCAACCCCATGTTTCTTGAAATATTTATTAAATTGATTCGATTGTTCAACCTCAATGATTAATTTTTTCTTTGGCATTATATTGTATTTGTCTTTTAGTTCGCCAATAGGAGAATTTTGAAATTGTGCAGATTTTTCAAATGCCGAATCAATCATATTTTGACTGTGCTTGAATTTTACAATAACCTCGCCTTGAACGTATTCTTGTGGTTTAAGAGCAAGAACAATTGAAGATAAAAACAGAATTAAAATAGGTAAAATTGATATAATGAAAATCCCGTTAATATATTTTTCCTTCATTCAAGTCAGCCTTAATTATTTTGGAGTAGTGCCTTACCCTTTTTATATTTAACTGTCACTCTTCTTTCCGAACGAATTCAAACTTTTTTTTGCAAAAATATTTCCAACCACTTGTATAATAGGGTTCTTCTGCTGATGTGTTACATACTTAGTATATTTCATCACTCCTTTATCTCTTTTGACAAAAGAAAGTGCATTTGGAGCGGATTTTATTTGCAGCAATTCTTCCCTTTTAGTCATATAAGCAATGTAACCGCCATAACTCCTTTCATCTCTTGAAAAGTCTAGAATAAAATCAGTACCGGGCTGTTCTTTATAACTATCATGAAGCAAAGTGTAATTTCCAGGTTCAAATTTTCTTATTTCATATTTGAGTTTGTAGTTCTTAACGCCTATAATATTCCTGACAATTAGGTTAAAGTATCTTCCTCGCAAAAATGAATTTACTTCTCTCAATTCTGTTACAAAATATTTATATTTATCGAAATGAAATTTTAATTTAAATTTTGATTTATAAATTTTTTCCTGCAGCAATAAAAAAACAGGCTGCTGGAACATTTTTTCTAGTTTTATATTTTTTGGCTTTTGCAGATTGTAAATCCTGTTGGCGTTTTTTTGAATGCCCCCATCCAAATATAAAGTGTTAATCGCCATAGAACCAGCCGCCTACAGTAAGTCTTTGTTTGCTGTTCATTATTTCCTCTACCGCATGCAATGATTTTTTTGAAACCTTAAAGCACACAAAAGAATTAAACTTTGGGATTATTTCTTTTACTGGGCATATTGGAGTTTTGGCGTCATAAAGCTGCAGTTTCCCGCCGTCTTTGGCTGCAAATCCATGAGATAAATAGAGTATATAGGCAATTTTCCTCTCTTCTAAATCATCATCATGGAAGAGCAGGTAATCACCTCGCTCAAAAATATGAGCTTGCATGTCTATTTTTTGGATTAATTTTTCAGAGGTAAATTTCTCGATTAAAGAGATAAACTCTTTGGAAGAGACAAAACTATAAAATGATTTTATCTCCTCTTTTTCAGATGAAATTAAATCCTTAGTGTGGGAAAAGGAAAATAAGTCCTTGTCAATCCTCTCAAATTTTTCCCTTAAAACAGCTTTTCTCAGCCGCAAAATTTTGCTTAGGATAAAAAAATTATCAAGAACAAAGTGCGGATAAGGCTCTGCGCCAATAAATCTTTTGTTGATTTTTTTAATTTCCTTTTCATTCAAATACTTTTTATTGATAAATTCATGAAGCATTGCTCAAGCTCAGAATCAGTTTTTATTAAATGTTTTGGTTTGAAATCTAAAATTGAATTCAAAAGACTAAAAGTATAACTTTACTTAGCAAAGCTTAAATACAAGTTATTACAGGAGTATCCTAAAGGTTTTCAAAGTGGATTTTGCCAAAGATTTCAAAACTAGCTTCAATGAACTAAAAAAGCACAAAATTATAATCGTGCCAAGCCTCCTTTCTTTAATAATTCCATCAATTTTAATATTATCATTTTTTTATTTTTCAGGTTTTTACAATATTGGCATTGATTTGATAAAATTTACGCATCAGTATAATGCCGAAAAGGAAAAATATTTTGCTGAAAATCAGAATTTTAGTGATGTAAATTATACAAGAGAATACTTTAATTACATTGGACAGACTGATGATTACAAAAAAGAGATGATTAATAAATACCTGCAAGAAAGAGGATTGATTGATGAAAATCATATTGAAAAAGCATTTTTCTCTTTAGTCAACGCAAAAAATATAATGCTGTTAATTACTTTTGTCTTAATAATATTAGGAGTATCATTTTATTTGTCATGTGTATCATTTGCAATAATCACTCTAAATATAAAAAAACGAGATTTAAATTTTGAGAATGTGGTAAACATGGCAAACAAATTTTTACTCAGTTTGCTTTCGCTTAGAATTCTAATATTTTTTATTATAGGCATCCCAATAATTTTAGGCATAGCTGTTCTTACCTCATCATTTTTTATAAATGTATTGCTTGGTGGACTATTAACCTTTTTCTTTATAATAGCAAGTATAGTTTACATTATATTCGTAGCGCTGAGATTATTTTTTGCGACTCCGATTATGTTTATTGAAGAGAAATCATCTTTGGATTCATTAAAGTTTAGTTATAATATTACGAAGCATCATTTAAAACAAGTATTGTTAGTGTCTGCGATAATGTATGGTATATTGGTTTTTGTTAATAGCTTAGGCGGTTCGCCGTTGTATGAAGGCTTTGTTAGTTTTGTTGTAAGTGGTGACATTGCTAAACTTATTACGAGGCAATTGACAAATTCAATTTTTATATAGCAACAGAGATTTCTGGACTTGATTTCTTTTCATCTTTGATAATAACTTGAATTGTTCCAAAATAAATGAAAACACAATTATATTTTCAACAATCGT
>Ga0209824_10001536_pt1 | contig 12783 bp, 12 predicted proteins | sample VDWuncwatermetaG_FD_184124 | JGI IMG/M metagenome (GOLD analysis project Ga0209824, IMG submission 184124) | Wastewater microbial communities from Netherlands to study Microbial Dark Matter (Phase II) - VDW unchlorinated drinking water (SPAdes)... ... | reverse complement strand
CTCCTTGGGATTCCTAATAAACGTGTCACTTTTTATTTTCATTACCCTGCTTCCTTCCTTTGATTCAGAATTTGAAATACTGCGTCAGCACGCACAAGCACCATGCATTAAACGGCGGCTTTAAACTGCGCTTTCGCGTACCTGCTCCAGATACATAACAGACGGGTAAGGACGCAAATTTTCTAAAATGCGGTAACCACGTTTATCAACAGCATCACCCACATGTTTATTTTTAGGCTGGGCATCCAAAGCAATATTGACTTCTTGCTGCATCCACTGCTTGCTGATTCTAGATTCAGGATTCAGCATATTGCCAAACGAAATTGCTCCCGCCAAACAAGCTTGCTGGCAAGCGGTTTGCACTTCACCTTCACGTACCAAACGCTCTTCGGTACGCGCATCCACCATCACCGCACGCAAACGCTGCACACAGAATGTACATTTCTCCATCACACCCTTGCTACGCACGGTTACGTCTGGGTTCAGTTGCTGATTGAGCGGCTCTGGCCAAACGTTTTCGGTGGCCGGATCTTGGTAGTTAAACCAGTTGAAATAACGAACTTTGTACGGACAGTTAGCGTTGCAATAACGCGAACCCACACAACGGTTGTAAATTTGTGAATTGATACCGTCTTGCGTGTGGTTAGTCGCCCCTACTGGACAAACTGTCTCACAAGGTGCAGCTTCGCAGTGCTGGCACATCATGGGCAAAAAGTGCGCGCCCTGATCGTGAAACTGCTTACCTTCTTTAAACTCTTTACCGTCTCTCAATTGAATAGGATCACCCGCCTCGACAGAATCGTGCCAATAACGCTCGATACGCAGCCAGTGCATGGACTTACCATTGAGAAACTTTTCTTTACCTACAACAGCAAGGTTGTTCTCGGCATAGCACGCTACAGTACAAGCATTGCAGCCCGTACATATATCCATATCAATTGCCATTGCCCACTTGTAACCCATATGTGGCTTGGCTCCACCGTATGGGTGGGTGTCGCGATACCTAGACCAGTTCTGTAATAAATTAGCGATAGACACTTTTTAGACCTCCTTCGAAAGATTGACTTTGTCAGTTGTTTTTCTCAAGGCAATACGCTTGCCCGCCTGACCACCACCATACGGACCTTCGTCCTTAACAATTTTAACTTTCTGCCCTGTTTTGCTGACTTTGACGCGTGTTTCATGTAACGCCAACTCACCCGTTTCTTTATCGAACACGGAATCCAGCACCTTAAATACGTTTGCACCCGTATTTTTTGCGTAGCGACCCATGGCATCATGACCGTAACCCATAGGCACAGAAACTGCGTCTGGATGAATACCCTTAAACACGTAAACCATCACTTTAATCGCGCCGCTTCTGGAAGCGATTTCCACAACATCGCCCTCAACCACGCCCAGCTTGGCAGCAGTAGCCGGATGTATTTCTACCCAGCTATCCCACACTACGGTGGTGATAGGATCTGGCGATTCTTGCAACCAAGGAATGTTGGCATGACGACCATCACGCATGTGCGCGGAGGTAGACGGGATCAGGTGCAGCGGGTAAGCCTCATCAGCCGCAGCCGCAGCAAAGGCCAGCTTCGTAGCGGTTGGGGTTTTCAGCGCGCTGGCCGCTTTAGCAGGCAGCTTGATAATGCCGTGGCTGACTGTTTTTTGCCAGAACATATCATCTGATGCCGTGCCACCACCCAATGCCGCTTTGTTTTGCACCATCGCATTCCGCAAGTAGCCATAAAAGTCTTCGTACTGACCATATTCAGTTGGGCGACGCTGCTTTAACAAGGCCAATAACACATCGCCAAATCCGCGTGTGTCTGGATATAGTTTTTCTGACAAAGCTTGTTGAATGTTAATTTGCGCTGCGTCTGCCATGTACTCTGGCACTGAGCTACCCCAATCTTCCATGACTGAATCCAATGGCAACACCAGATCAGCTTCCATCGCCGTCTCATCGCGGTAATGCGACAACACCACTTTGAACGGGACTTTTTTGAGATTTTCTTTGAAGTTTAACGAGGAATGCGAGGTGAATACAGGGTTGGAACCGTAGGTAAACAGCACCTTGATATTGCCTTGCGCTATTTTGTCATTCAAAGCATGCAAGGCATGACGATTGCCAACCTTAGGTGCAATTTGCGGGAAGGGCACGCTGGCAGGGGCTGCCATAGTCTTGCCGACATTACCCAACACATGGTTAAGCAGGGTAATGGCCGCCGCATTTTGCGAACCATGCGCGTATCCTTCAGCAGCACTCCCAAAAAGCACCAAGCTAGGCGTGCGCTCTTTCAAAAGCGCGACCACTTTCTCAGTATGCTCGGCGGGAATCCCTGTTTCTTGAATCACGCGCTCAGCCGTGTAATCTTTGGCGATGGCCGCAGCCGCAGATGGAACTTTAAAGCCCGCTACGCCGAGTGCATTAATTAAGCCCAGTGCGTATACACCCTCGGTGCCTGGACGAATACACAGCCAACGATCCGCGTTTGCGCCAGTCAAGGTCATCTTGGATTCCACTTGAATCAGCACGCCACGCGATCCATTCGGCCCTTTGCGGAACTTAGCATATTGCTGCGTGAAATTAACAGGTGATACCCACGCGCCCAAGAAGTCTGCGCCGAATGAAACCACCACCTGCGCCTTGTCGATATGCAAACGCGGCATTTCCACGCCATAGCTTTTCTTGTTGGCAGCGCGCACAACGGAAGGGGTGACTGCCTCGTAAGCGTAATGATTGGCCGAACCCAGCGCGTCCATGTAATTTTTCAACAGCACGCCAGAATGACCGCTCACGCCGCCTGTTAGAAAGGCCACTTCATTGCCTTTTACGCCGCCCAACTGCTCGTTGATAAGCGTTAATGCCTGCTCCCAAGTAATGGTTTCGCCTTGGTCACCTTTACGCAACATAGGCTGGGTAATGCGATCAGGGTTGTAATGTGCTTGCAAACCCGCTTGGCCTAGACCACAAATTTTGCCTTTATTGATGGGGGACTCAGGGTTACCCTCCAGCTTTAACACACGACCTTCACGAACTCTACCCACGATGCTACAACCGCTATCGCACTGCGCGCAGGTTGAATTAAAGTGTACGTAAACACCTGGGATAGCGTACTCAGGCATACCCTCGGTCGAATGGGCGGTTACAAATTCCGTACCGTCCTCAACCGAAGTGTTGCCGCAGGCACTAAGTGCTACCGCCGCACCACCCCAACCTAAAACCTTCAAAAAGTCACGCCGATTAAAATTATTTTCTATCATTGCTGAATCCTCATGTGAAATCTACAACCGCCAACATTAAGTATTTTTGACTGATATGCGCGCTTTACTTATGGCACATAAAGCAGTCGTTCGGCCCATGCCCAGCCTTGGTGAAGGTATTGTCCAGCGCATGATTTTTCTTATGGCAATTCACACAGAAGCCCATAGAAAGCGTTTTCACGCGCCGCGCCACGGTCATAGAAGAAACATCGCCGTGACAATATCCACAAACCTCTTTGTATGGGCGCTCTTGCTTAAAGATGAAACGCTGAATGTGACGCTCGTGGTTGAAGCGCACGTAGTCAGGCAAATCATGTACTTTTTTCCAAGGAATAGGCTTGCCCGCATCCCAATATTCAAATAATTTTTCGATGCGAGGTGTATCTCTAACGGAAGGGATATTTTGATGGCAACCGATGCACTTACGTAAAGGCGGAATACCAGAAGTCAAACTACGACGCGCATAAGTGTGACAATACATACAGTTAATGCCGTCACCTGTCTTGCCATCGGGATTCACCTTATTAGGATCACCCGCATGGCGATCATGCGGAAACTCAATAGGCTGCTCAACATGCGGCCCCAATTCGTCGTAAAAAACCTCGTCCACAGAGTTCCACAACAGAGGCTTAATCTCAGTGTCCGGCTTGGCTTCAGGCCCGCCCTTCACCTTAAAAATATCATCGTAATCAGCGACATAACCGCCTTTTTCCTTGGCTGCGGCGGCGGCCGCGTTATTCGCGCTGGGGGCGACCCCATCACCAATCGTAGAGTTATCAGCCGAGCTGGTAGCTGCAGCAAATAACCCCGCCAGTAAAACCGTCAAACTTAAAAAATAGCGTATCAAAATAAGTCCCCCACCAAACAATTAAACTGCCGAAAAAGCATCATCCGGCTCACAATGACAAAAATACCTAAATAACCGCCCCAACCCTAAAATTCGAACTTAATAAAATGCGACGGCATGATGTCTGACCCGCTTGATAAAGTCAACGCTTAACAAAATATTATGATTTAAGTACATATAAAACATATTGTTACAGATAAAATTGCAAAATCCGACACTTTATTGAAATTCACTTAATTATGTCCTGCTTTGCAGTCTTTAGCAGCATTCATGCCACCACGCCTAACATTGCTAAAAGTTAGCCTGCAATATACTGATCTCACCGCATTACCCATTGTATTTATTAAAACAAATTGCGCTATAAAAACCCTTCTAATCAAAACAGACCATTACTGCACCCCTAATGCCGCATCACGGATCATTCCCGTATTTAAGAATTTTTTGCTTCATGCTTAAGAATTAGAAAGCACCAAATTAATCGCTTCTCAACCTCATCTGTAGTGCTCTAAATAATTGTCAGATCAAATCACAATTACTACACCTAAATAGTCTCCGCCCACAGATCATGCACGTCGGAATCCGTCACGCGCACTTGTACAAAATCGCCCACCTTGAGCGACTCGCCATCCACGATATACACCACGCCATCAATCTCTGGCGCGTCTGCTGCGCTGCGCGCAATCGCACCTTCTTCGTCTACCTCGTCTACCAGCACGGTGATGACTTTGCCGATTTTGCGCTGGAGTCTGGCCTCGCTGATGGTTTCTTGCAACTCCATCAACCGCCGCAACCGTTCTTGCTGCACCTCTGGGGTAATGTGATCGGGCAAGGCATTCGCCAGCGCGCCCTCCACCGGTGAGTACATAAACGCACCGACGCGATCTAATTGCGCTTCTTTAAGAAAATCTAACAGCTCTTCAAACTCGGCTTCAGTCTCACCGGGGAAGCCGACAATAAAGGTGCTACGCAACGTTAAATCAGGACAAATTTCACGCCATTGTTTGATACGCACCAACACATTTTCACTGCTGGCTGGTCGCTTCATCAGTTTTAAAATACGTTTGTTCGCGTGTTGAAAAGGAATGTCGAGATAAGGCAAAATTTTGCCTGCCGCCATTAACGGAATGACTTCATCCACATGCGGATATGGGTAAACGTAATGCAGACGCACCCACACGTTCTGGCCGCCCGCTTGCCGAAATTCACCCATCGCTTGCACCAGCTCGGTCATGCGCGTTTTCAGCGGCCTGCCGTTCCAAAATCCGGTGCGATATTTCACATCCACGCCATACGCGCTGGTGTCTTGCGAAATTACTAACAGCTCTTTCACGCCCGCGTTCACTAAATTCTGCGCCTCTTGCATGACATCCCCCACTGGGCGGCTAACCAAATCGCCGCGCATAGAAGGAATAATGCAAAACGTGCAACGATGATTACAGCCTTCAGAAATTTTTACATACGCAAAATGTTTAGGCGTTAACCGTATGCCTTGCGGTGGCACTAAATCACTGTAAGGATCATGCAGCCGGGGCAGGTGCGCGTGTACCGCCGCCATCACTTCATCGGTCGCGTGCGGGCCGGTAACGGCCAGCACTTTGGGATGCGTTTTTTTCACGATGTCGCCCTTGGCACCGAGGCAACCGGTCACCACCACTTTTCCATTTTCGGCCAGTGCTTCGCCGATAGCATCGAGCGATTCTTCCACCGCGCTATCAATAAAGCCGCAGGTGTTGACCACCACCAAATCGGAATCCGCATAGCTGGGTGAAATGATGTAACCCTCGGCGCGCAAGCGCGTGAGAATGTGCTCGGAATCCACCGTCGCCTTGGGGCAGCCGAGTGACACGAAACCGATGCGGGGTGCGGCGTTTTGTTTGTTCAATTTGTTTGCCTTAATGTATGGTGATGCAAGTTGTAGGGGCAGGTTTCAAACCTGCCCAGTGCGCGGGCGGGGGTGAAGCCCGCCCCCTACGCCATTCAATGAAAATAAAATAAATCAGCGATGTACCCTTTAACGATTTCTTAAGGGCACTTCTAAAAATTCAAATTGCTAAGCCAGACAAGGCGCGAACAAAAAATGACAACGACGCATATGTTTTGATATGTGAGGAGTCATTTTTTGCGAGCAACACAGTATGGCAACGCAAGTTGGATTTTTAGAGATGCCCTTTAATGCGCGGCCAGTGTACCGACCAACGCCACCGTCCCCACCCCCAACACAATCAACACCACTTGTTGAAAAGTATCGCTCAATTGCGCGCGCTTATGCAGTCCTGGAATTAAATCAGCGACTGCCACGTAAATCATACTGGCTGCGGCCAAGCCCAATAATGTAGGTATCCACACTTGCATAGTTTGCAAGGTGTAGTAACCCAAAATGCCGCCCGCCACTGAGGCGAAACTGGAAATAATATTAAGCTGAAACGCACGCATTTTGCTGTATCCAGAATGCAGCAAAATTACAAAGTCGCCTACTTCTTGCGGCACTTCATGCGCGATAATCGCCAGCGCGGTGACGATACCTAATTCCACATCAATCAAAAATGCCGCCGCGATAATGATGCCATCCACAAAATTATGGAAGGTATCGCCCAGCATAATCATCATGCCGCTGCGACCGTGGTCATGCGTTTTTTCGGAGGCGAGCAGCTCGTGCGCTTCACAATGCTCGTGGTGGCAATGCCGCCATAACACCAATTTTTCCAACACAAAAAACAGCAAAATACCGAACAGCACTGTAGCGCTGAGCGTGGTGATATTTTTAGTGAGTGTCATCGCCTCCGGCAAAATATTCAAAAACACAGCACCCAACAACGCACCAATCGCATAACTGACCATGCCGTTCAAATACTGTTGCGTACGTCCGTTCAAAGAAAATAAAGCCGCACTTACCACACTCAACACGCCACCCAAAATAGTCGCAGTAATAATCCAAGCCAAAGTGTTCATAACGTAACCAAGGTATTCATAGCTTACAAAGCGTACTCAATGATTTAAAAATCGGAAAATAAAAATGAATCGCCGCGTTAGAAAAGTGGCGGATTATAGCAAAAGTCATGTGCTCTAACGGCTTTGATGTGGGGAGCTGAGGGTGGAGGGAAAGCGGTTAGTGTACTTTTCAAAAAAAGGTACAATATCCGACATGAACAATATTTCTATTGCCGACATTCTTGAGCTTCCGGTGCAGGAGCGTATTCGTCTCGTTGAGCTTATTTGGGACAGCGTCGCGGCAGTGCCTGAAGCGGTGAAAATCTCACCCGAACTCAAAGCCGAGCTTGAAGCGCGCTTGCGCGAGTTCGAGGCAAACCCAGCAGCGGGTTACTCTTGGGAGCAAGTTAAAGCGCGCCTCAAAGATGGCTCATGGCGTTCCGCCTAAAATTTTTTGCGCGAGCATTGCGTGAAATTGGCGAAGCTCAAGCATGGTACGAATCGCAAAGCTCCGGCCTCGGTGAAGAATTTATTGCCGCAATTGAGTTGCAACTAAAGCGGTTAGAACAAGCCCCTCTGCTGTATGCCGAAGTCATTCCCCATGTTCGCCGCGCACTCCTTCCCCGCTTTCCATACGGTTTGTTTTATGTAACGCGAGATAGCCTCGTGCATGTTCTAGCCGTGCTGCATGATTCTAGTGACCCGCGCCGTTGGCCAAAAAATCGCTAACGGTAACGCGTTAAATTAAGCTGTTTTATATCCATGCCACAGATCGTTTCAACAAACCACCCTCACGCAAATTTCACCACCCATGCCCCTCCCCCCTGCCATTTTTTTGATGGGCCCGACTGCCAGCGGTAAAACTGCGGCAGCGATTGAGCTTGTGCAACATCTTCCTGTCGAGATTATTAGTGTGGATTCCGCGCTGGTGTATCGCGATATGAATATCGGTACAGCCAAGCCAGACGCAGCTACGCTGCAATCTGCGCCGCACCATCTACTGGATATTATTGCGCCGACTGAAAGTTATTCGGCAGCAGCTTTTCGGCAAGACGCACTGCGCCTGATGGGAGAAATTACGCAGCGCGGGAAAATTCCGCTACTGGTGGGCGGCACGATGTTGTATTTTCACGCGCTGCAATTTGGCTTATCAAAATTGCCGGCAGCCAATGCGGCCGTGCGCGCCGAGTTGGATGCTCAAGCCGCACAACTGGGCTGGCCCGCCATGCACGAAAAATTAGCGCGCCTGGATCCCATTACCGCTGCGCGTTTGCAGCCGAATGACGCACAACGCGTACAGCGCGCGCTGGAAATTTTTGAGCTAAGCGACACGCCCATGTCGTCACTGCTCGCCCAGCAAACAAGCTATCAGTTGCCCTATCGCGTCATCCCCATCGCACTCTTGCCGTCTGACCGTGCGGTGCTGCACACGCGCATCGCCACCCGTTTTTCAACGATGTTGCAGCACGGTTTGATTGATGAATTGCGCCAATTGCAAACGCGCTATGTGCTGCACCCCGACCTGCCATCCATGCGCTGCGTAGGTTACCGCCAAGCCTGGCAATTTTTAGCGGGCGAAATATCAGAACATGAATTAATCGAACATGGCTTGGCTGCTACGCGCCAATTAGCCAAGCGTCAACTCACTTGGCTGCGCGGCATGGCGGGTAATATCGAGTTTGATTGTTTGGCACAAGATTTGGTGCAGCAAGTGTTGGTGCGTGCGCGCCAAGAAATAATTAAATACTGAGCGCGATTTTTTTCGTACCCACGCCCAACATATTCAGCACCTGCTCTGGCTGAACATGCAGCAAAGCAGAAATTTCCTGATAGTCATCGGGCAAGGCCGCATCGTTCCAACCATGAGATGAATGCCGCGCCAGATTGACTGCCAGCGCGACATTGCGAACACGTGGCTGTGCCGCATCGGCATCTTCACCCTGCAACAAGGTCAACAATAATTCCGGCAGATGCCATTTTTTTGTGAGCGCGATTTGCAATTCAATAATCTCAAAGCCCAATATTTGTTGCTGTGCGGTGTGACTACGCAGCGTTTTATCTTGCTGTTGCATAAGATGAATTTTCCACATCTCCGTTGGCGCGAAACACCATAACAGCAGCTCGGCAATGTCATGCAACAACGTCACCATGCGGATTTCTTCAAAATGTAAATCGCGCAAATACACCGCCCAATCCATCGCATACTCAGATGCACGGCGCGAACGTTGTACCACATGAAGCAGGCAGACCAAGGCCTCTTTATGTCCAGCCAGCAACGTGTCGACCATAGGTTGCGCGGGCACTTTTGAATAAAAAGTATTCAGCCCCAACATGATAAGTGCCTGCTCAATCTCGACCACTTCATGCTCTTGAACACGGTGTTTATGCCCTTGTAAATAGCGCAATAATTTGATGCTCATCAAGGGGTCAACCTTAATCACGTGCGCCACATTGCGTGCACTAAGCGCGTCCTCATTGGCCTGCAGAGATGCCAATTCGCGGCTGGTCTGGCGCAGCACAGGTATCTCAACCTGGCTGAGAAAATCGACCCACTCGTTTATTCCCCTAATTTTTTGCACATGCACTGCCTCCCTCGTCATCAAGATTTTCGGCACATTGGCCAAAATCTTTAGTCTTAACTGTGTCAGCAAGATTAGCTCAAATATGAAAAGGTAAAAAAGCTTACAATTAAACGGGCTGCTTTATTATTGACGAAATTGTGAAATATTTACTTATTATGAGGGGACGCGCATGAAAAACTTGATACCACTAGGCATGTTACTCGGCTTGCTGACAAGCAATGTTCACGCCGCTCCGGGTGAATTTTGGGAAATGTCCAGCACCACAGAAGTGGCTGGCACGCCTTTTCCCACGCCGCCACAGATCCAAAAAATCTGCGTCACCAATGGCATGCCTGACCCACAACGCTTGCAGAGCAAAGATGACAATTGCAAAATTACCGACATCAAAAATATTAATAAAAACGTGAGTTGGCAAACCAGGTGCGTAGAAAAATTAGCCACCATGGCGGGCAACGGAGAAATTACCTACACCCGCAACAGCATGATAGGCACGTCAAAAATCAGCGGGCAAATGGGCGTGGAAAAAGTTGAAATAAATATCAGCTATCGCGGCAGGCGTGTGGGTGGAAATTGCGATACGGACAAAGACTAATTGCGCACAATAGCATCAGAAGAGATGGTCTCCAGCGCGCGCTTCAATTTTTCCTCGCCCCATTTTTTCGGCGCAGCGGGAGCCTCCCCTTCTTTAATCGTGGTACCCAAACCCGCTTGATCCAGCTCTACTTGACCTTGGGCATTTTTAACATACACGCCGCGCCCCTCTAACATCACCACGTCGAACGCGCCATCTGGTGTCAACCCATAGCCCCCCCAAAACTCTGTGCCGCGTATGCCGATGGTCGCGGCGCGGGTAGTCACTTCAAAGCGATTACGCCTTTTAGTAATCGTGCCTGTCACGCTTCTAAACGCGCCCTTAATTAACTCAAATAACGCAACATTCGGCCTGCGTGTATTGATACGAAAATCGCGAATCACAAATTCGCTGTCCTTACCTACCGTCACCTTTGTGCCGTCACGAAATTTTATTTCAGCGATAGCTCCCAGCGCGGTTCTAAATTTATCGCCGCGACAAATTTTTGTGCCCGACATCGGAATAATCATAGCCGAGCGACGCTCCAGCTCCACGCTACCCATAATTTGCGTCACCTCACCAATGCGGCAATGACGCGGCACTGAATTTACCTCGGCCTGGCTGACACTGGCTTGCACCAACACTCCCAAGAGTAAGAACATCACTGTATTTTTCATAACGACTTCTCCCCATAACAACTTATTCCAAGAATAAATATTTCAACATGACCATTTTAAGCCGCCGAAATGATTGATCCAAATCAAAGCGGCACACCATCCAACACTGAGATCATGCGCTCCCAACAAATTACCGCTAATTTTAACTCATCCCACATTCTTAAAATGCACGCGTCAACATAATTGATTTATTAATTGCTGCTCAAAGATCAGCTTTGGAATGTCCCTTATCCCATTTTCAATAACCTCACTGCAAATCATCATGCCTTGGAATAATTTACCTAAGTTGCACTTATGCGGCAAAGCACTTCACCCCATTATTCAAGGAGGAATGGGGGTGGGAATTTCCGCACATCGTTTGGCCGGAACCGTCGCCCGTCATGGCGCAATCGGCACCATAGCCAGTATTGATTTGCGCCGACATCACCCCGATTTAATGGCGCAAACGGAACGTTGTCGCGATCAAGTAAAAATTGAACAAGCTAATCTGGTAGCACTGGATCGCGAAATTAAAGCTGCCAAAATCATTGCTAATGGCAATGGGCTCATAGCGGTCAACACGATGCGGGCAGTGACGCAATACCCAGATTATGTCCGTCAAGCCTGTAGTAGCGGGGCAGATGCAATTGTGATGGGCGCAGGCTTACCCTTGGATTTGCCTGACTTAACTGCCGATTGGCCGCATGTCGCACTGATTCCAATTCTATCCAATAGCCGTGGCGTAGCTTTGCTACTCAAAAAATGGCAGCGCAGACGGCGGCTACCCGATGCTATCGTGATCGAACATCCGGGTTATGCGGGTGGACATTTAGGCGCGGCTCAGTTGGATGAATTCCATGCACCGCAATTTAATTTCTCAAATGTACTCCAAGAAATTTTCAAGATTTTTGACGAAGCTGGAATTGCGCGCAAGCAAATTCCAATCATCATGGCAGGTGGCATTAATAGTCACGAACAAATTTGCCAACTGCTTTCCCTAGGTGCAAGTGCCGTGCAAATTGGCACACCCTTTGCCGTTACCGAAGAGGGTGACGCACATTTAACATTTAAAAAAGTATTGGCTGAAGCACGGCCTGAAGATATTGTAACTTTCATGAGCGTGGCTGGATTATGGGCAAGAGCCGTTTTGACCCCTTGGTTAAAAAATTATTTACAGCGTGAGGAAAAATTGCGTGCGTCTGCCACGCCCGAACGAGGACGATGCACGCTGGCTTGGGATTGTTTAATTCAATGTGGTTTGCGCGATGGCAATCCAAACGCCGGACAATTTTGCATCGATCAGCAACTGGCAGCAGCACTTAAGGGTGATCTCACCAAGGGACTATTTTTTCGCGGCTCTGAGCCCCTACCATTTGGCGCGGCCATACGTCCGGTACACGAATTACTCGAATATTTTTTGACTGGCATACGCCCCATTCAAACATAGCCCGGCATGTTTTTGCCGCAATACGTAAATACTTTTGGGCAGAATTTACTGCATCGCTATGGCGAACCCGTGCATAAAATTGCGCTGGATGTCGGTTTCACTTGCCCAAATCGCGATGGCAGCATAGGCGTGGGTGGCTGCACTTTTTGTAACAATGCCTCGTTCAGCCCCAACCAAAATCAACCCAGCCTCGCGCAACAAATGGAGCATGGTCGCCGTGCTGTTTTCCGTATTACTGGCGCACGCTTATATCTTGCTTATTTTCAGGCCTACACCAATACCTATGCGGAAATAAGTCGCCTCACCGCCTTATACGATGAGGCTTTGGCGCAGCCGGATGTGGTGGGATTATCGGTCGGGACACGACCCGATTGTGTGTCCGAAGCGGTGCTGGATTTACTGGCAAATTATCGCCAGCGCGGTTATGAAGTGTGGTTGGAATTAGGCTTGCAATCAGCGTTCGACGAAACACTGAGTCGTGTCAATCGCGGGCATGG
>Ga0209824_10001531_pt1 | contig 12803 bp, 12 predicted proteins | sample VDWuncwatermetaG_FD_184124 | JGI IMG/M metagenome (GOLD analysis project Ga0209824, IMG submission 184124) | Wastewater microbial communities from Netherlands to study Microbial Dark Matter (Phase II) - VDW unchlorinated drinking water (SPAdes)... ... | reverse complement strand
CCCTCAAAGAGGCAGGCGTCGGGTGGGTGAACCATAATTTGAATACGAGCGAGCGGTTTTATCCCGAAATCTGCTCCACTCACACCTATCGGGACCGTGTCGAAACTGTCAAGAATGTGGCAGAGGCCGGTCTCGGGACCTGTTCTGGGGGAATCGTGGGGATGGGGGAGACGGACGAGGATATTTTGGACCTTGCCTTCGCGGTTCAGAGTCTTGGAGTGGAGTCGATCCCCATTAATTTTCTTCACCCGATCGCGGGGACGCCGCTAGAGAAGGTGAGTTATATCACTCCTTCAAAGGGCCTGAAAATACTCTGTCTTTTTCGGTTCTTGAATCCGGATAAGGAAATCCGGGCGGCGGGGGGAAGGGAGTTAAAACTTGGTACGATGCAGCGGCTTGCCCTTTACCCCGCCAATTCAATCTTTATCGACGGCTACCTCACCACGCCGGGCCAAGCAGCCTCCGCGGCTCGCCGGATGGTCGAGGAAGAAGGTTTTGAAGTGGAAACCTAACGTGCGGATACACAAGCAGCTCTCGGTCTTTTTGGAAAATCGTCCCGGCGCCCTTTCGAAACTCTGCGGCACGCTTGCCGAAGCGGGAATCAACATCTTGGCCCTTTCGGTAAACGATACTGTAGACCATGCGGTAATCCGCTTGATCGTTGACAATAACATCAAAGCCCTTATGCTCATTGAACAGCAGGGACTTTATTTAAATGAGCAGGATGTGGTCGTGGTGGAAGTGGGGAATCATCCGGGAGTGCTTTCGGAAGTTTCCCAAAGGCTTGCACGGGCGGACATTAATATCGACTATGCGTATTGTGCCGCAACGGAGCATCAGCGGGAAGGATGTCTGGTGTTAAAAACGGACGATGTGGAGCGAACGCTCCAAGTATTGAAAGAAGGTCAGGGCTTCGAGTAAACTTAAGGGAGGTTTGAAATGACAACAGCGACAGCAACATTTGAAAAAGAGAGAAAAGGGGCCGTGACCCTCAAGGGAAATCCAATGACTCTTGTGGGGGCGGAGGTGAGAGTAGGGGATAAGGCTCCCACTTTTGAAGTGGTGGCCGGAGATCTTTCCAAAGTTACAATGGAGGCCTTTAAAGGAAAGAAGATTCTCTTCAGCGTCGTCCCTTCTTTGGACACCCCTGTCTGTGATTCTCAGACAAAGCGGTTTGAATCGGAAGCCGCAAAACTCCCGGGTGTGGAGATTGTCACCATGAGCACCGATCTCCCTTTCGCCCAGAAAAGGTGGTGCGGCGCAGCGGGTGTGGATAAAGTCAAAGTCCTTTCGGACCACCGAGAGACTAGTTTTGGGAAGGCGTACGGTGTTTTGATCAAGGAACTCCGGATTTTGGCCCGCGCGATTTTCGTCGTCGATTCGAAGGGAACAGTGCGCTATGTGGAATATGTCAAAGAAGTCGCCGACCCTCCCAACTACGACGCGGCACTTTCTGCAGCGCGACAAGCGACCTAACGAAAATGAAAGAGAAAGTTGCACTCGAAATTGGGCAAAAGGCCCCTTCCTTTCAACTCAAGGGAGTAGACGGAAAGACTTACACATTGGAGATGTTCCGCGATGCCAAGGCTGTCGCTCTGATTTTCATGTGTAACCACTGCCCTTATGTACAGGCCTATATCGACCGTCTCATCAGCCTTCAGAATGACTATGCCGATCAAGGAGTCCGTTTTGTCAGCATCAATTCAAACGAGACAAAAAATTACCCCGAGGATAGTTTTGAGAATATGGTCCGCTGGGCCGAGGAGAGAAAGTTCCCGTTTCCTTACCTTCGGGATGAGACCCAGGAAATGGCGACGGCTTATGGAGCGAACCGTACTCCGGAAATTTTCCTTTTAGACTCTTCCTTCAGGGTTTGTTACCATGGAGGGGTGGATGATAACTACCAAAATCCAAAAGAGGTGAGAGAGCATTATCTTCGCGATGCCATTGAAGACCTTTTGCAAAAGGGAAGCGTGTCTCACACGACGTCACGGACGATCGGGTGTACCATTAAATGGGCATCATTTTGAGATGAAACCTTTGAAAAGGAGGAGAGTGTGCGGAAGACGTTAGCGGTTTGGGCGGTTGTACTCTCTTTTTCGGCGCTTTGTCTGCAGGGGTGTGCGGCCCTTCTGATAGGGACCGCGGGAGTCATCGGCGGCGTGGCGATTTCAGAGGATACGGTACAGTCCGATATGGACGCCGGATACGATCAAGTCTGGAACACCACACTCAACGAAATTGAAAAAATGGGCGGCGACATCACTCTCAAGGACAAAGTACACGGCCTCATCGACGTGAAGGTCAAGGGTTCCCGCGTCCATCTTTCTCTTGACCGTATTACCGAAAAAACGGTCCGACTCAAGGTCAAATCGCGCAGAAATTACCTTCCGAATATTAAACTGGCCCATGAAATCTCCGCACGCATCCTCAAAAAATTATGACCTCTTTTATTCCCTATGATGGAAAAAGGCCGAGGGTCCATCCCTCGGTTTTTGTCGCCGATACCGCCCGCGTCATCGGAGGCGTCACCCTTAAAAAGGATGTGAGCATCTGGTTTGGGGCGGTCCTACGGGGAGACCTAAACCGGATCGTCGTCGAAGAAAAGACCAATATCCAAGATAACTGTGTTATTCACGTCGACCATGACGCCTCCTGCCGGATGGGGGGAGGAATTGTGACAGGTCATCATGCGACAGTCCACGCCTGTATCATCGACGACGAATGTCTGATCGGCATCAACGCTGTGATCTTAAGCAAGGCGAGGATCGGAAAACAGTCTATTATCGGTGCCGGCGCTGTTGTGACAGAGAGAACCAAAATTCCTCCTCGGAGTCTTGTGCTGGGTGTTCCGGGGAAGGTTGTTCGTACGATTACAAAGGAAGAAATCCGCTATATCCGCAAAGCCGCCGAGCGCTACTATCAACTTGCCCAGCAGTACCTAAAAGACCAAAGACTAAAGACCTAAGACCAGAGACCCCCAGTCTTCAAAAGATAATGACAAATGTCAAAATCCAAATGTCAAAATAAATCCAAATTCTAAATGACAAATCCAAAAACACAGGTTTCGTGATTTGAAATTTGGAATTTGTCATTCATTTGTCATTTGTGCTTTGTCATTTGGAATTAAATTGGGCTCTATCCCAGGAGCTTGAAGATCTTTCGATTGGCGGTAGGGAAGGCATACTTAGAAAATTCCTCGAAGCGGACCCACCGGTAAGGCGTATCGGCTTTTTTGATTTTCCCGCCATCCAACCGACACTCAAAAGGATAGAGAATGACTTTGAAATGGGTATAGGCATGTTTCACAATAGGAAGTCTTCTTAAGATTTTCGCTTTCACTCCTAATTCTTCTTGAACTTCCCGGTAAAGGCAACCTTCCGCAGTTTCCTTCGGTTCAATCTTTCCTCCCGGAAATTCCCAGAGTCCCCCGAGAAGTCCTTCCGGCGGGCGCTGTTGGATAAAGTAGCGATCCTTATGTTTCAAGATCGCAACGGCGACTTGAAAGAGGGGAATTTTTCGAGGTGGACTTTTTGCAGGCAAACTTTCTTCTATTCCAAGCTGCCTCGCCTCGCACTGTTCAGAAACGGGGCAGAAAAGGCAAAGCGGCTTTTTGGAGAGACAAATCCTTGCACCGAGTTCCATGAACGCTTGGTTAAAATCTCCGGGGGAATTTTTGGGAAGGAGTTTCTCCGCATAGTCCCAAAGCTCCTCCACAATTTTGGGATCGCGCGGCGGTTTTGAAATGGCATAGAGCCGCACTAAAACGCGCGAGACATTGCCGTCCAGAACAGGGTAGGGGAGATCAAAAGCGATGCTCGCAATCGCTCCTGCCGTGTAGCGGCCGATGCCGGGAAGTTCACGAATCGCTTCGAAGGTTTTCGGGAATCGTCCATGACGCTTTGCGACAATAACTTTCGCGGCTTTGTGAAGATTGCGGGCTCTTGAATAATAACCGAGCCCTTCCCAGGCCTTCAACACCTCATCGAGTGAAGCAGAGGCAAGGGCTTTCACCATCGGAAATTTTTTGAACCAGCGCTTGTAGTAGGGAATAACCGTATCGACCTGAGTCTGCTGGAGCATCACCTCCGACACCCAGATCCGGTAAGGGTCTTTCGTCCGCCGCCACGGAAGGTCACGTTTGTGTTTCGCGTACCAGGTGAGGAGTTTTTTCTGGAAGGGAGATAACTTTGCAGCCATGCTTTAAGGATAGCATGGAATCAGTGATCGAACAACTTCTTCGCGCGGGGGGTCTTGGCTTAACGCGTTGCTTCTGCCTCGGGGTCCTGCCGCGACCTTTTCCCAAATTCGGCTTCGCCCTTTCGGGTCTGCAGGCGAATTTGGGAGCCCTAGGTCGCGTCACCCCTCGACCCCCGGCGCCTGCGACACCCGCTATTTCTGACTCACTTTTGACTTATCGAGTTGAGGAAGTGGCAGATCCACTGTTTACGAGGAGGTAAAAGAAGCTCTCTTGAAGATTTTGGATGTGGAGAAAAGTAGGTTCTATCTCCTGATAAGATACTTTAAATCGTTCTTGAAGATAACGTCTTTCTATTTCTTCTTCTTTAGATAACGCATTCAATTTATCTTCTAGGTCCATATCACGAACACCCCATCGAGTTGCCGCAGTTCAGGCATTTGTAGCAAGCACCCGAACGGACCGTGAGGTGGCCGCATTCGGAACAGAATGGAGCGTCCCCCATCAGCTGCGACATCTGATCGTCCATTCCGACCGGAACGAGCGTTTCAAGGTCTATGTCCAAACGATCCTCAACCCCATTTTGAGGGGTGAGGTGGCCGTTCCCATTGAAAGTGGTAAACGTTCCTTCTTCTACCGTAGCGGCAGGGGGTGTTTGTCCCTCACCCTTTTCATTAACAGGTTTCGCCAGCGCACTCTGTTCAGGTTTGACATGAACCAAATCGGTCCGGCCCAAGTATTCGAGTGCCAGGAGCCTGAAGATAAAATCGACAATGCTGGTCGCATGCTTGATGTTCGGGTGGTCTACAGGCCCCTGCGGTTCAAATTTTTGATGGGCGAAGATATTGACATACTCCTCGAGCGGAACGCCGTGCTGAAGACCGAGTGAGACAGCGATTGCGAAACAGTTCATGATGGAACGGAGCGTCGCTCCTTCTTTATGCATATCGACAAAGATTTCACCTAGTTTCCCGTCCTCATGTTCGCCCGTCCGAAGGTAAATCTTATGGCCGCCGACTTTCGCTTCTTGGGTCCACCCCTGTCTTTTTTTCGGCAGGCGTCTTCGATGAGGGAAGAGAGGTTGCGTTGTTGGAGAAGCTACCGCTTCCTTTTTTGCGGAGGTGTCTTTCAGAGAGTCTCCTGTCGTATTGAGCGGCTGGGACATCTTGCATCCATCGCGGTAAAGGGCGATCGCCTTAAGTCCCAACCTCCATCCTTCGATGTAAATCTGTTCAATATCCTGGACGGTTGCGTCATTAGGAAGATTCACAGTCTTTGAGATCGCCCCGCAGATGAATTTCTGAACGGCAGCCATCATCCGGACATGACCCATCGGAGCGATAAACCGCTTCCCGTATTTCCCGCATTTATTGGCGCAGTCAAAGGCGGGGAGATGTTCCTCCCGGAAATGGGGGGCTCCTTCCACGGTCATCCGTCCGCAGATCACCTGATTGGCCGCTTCGATCTGTTCGAGCGTAAAGCCGAGCGCCTTCAAGAGGTTAAAATCGAAACGCTTATAGACTTCGGGGCTTATCCGGAGCCGCTGCATGGTCTCTTCGCCGAGCGTCCAGACGCTGAAGGCATAGGGGAGTTCAAAGACCGACGGGAGATTCGCCTCGACTTTATTCAGATCCTCATCGGCGAGCCCTTTCGCTTTAAGCGTCTGCGGATTAATATAGGGAGCCCCTTCAAGCGTCAGAGTTCCATTGACATAACTGAGAATGTCCCGGATCTCCTCTTCGGTGTAATGGAGGCGTCGGAGGGCCATCGGGACCGATTGATTGACAATTTTAAAGTAACCGCCGCCGGCAAGCTTTTTGAATTTGACGAGCGCAAAGTCGGGTTCAACCCCCGTGGTATCACAGTCCATCAGAAGTCCAATCGTTCCTGTCGGAGCGATGACAGTGGTTTGTGCATTCCGGTAGCCGTAATGCTCACCCAACCGGAGGGCCTCATCCCAGTCCTCCCGTGCCGCGGCCAGGAGATCTTGGGGGCAGGCGGTGGCATTGATTTGATAGGCAGAGTCCCGATGCATGCCGATCACTCGCAACATCGGCTCACGGTTCTTTTCAAATCCGGGGAAAGGTCCTTTCTGACTGGCGATCTCTGCAGAAACGCGATAGGCATGTCCACACATGATCGCCGTGAGCGCTCCTGCAATCGCGCGTGCCCGGTCGCTGTCATAAGGGATCCCGCTCACCATAAGAAGCGTTCCTAAATTGGCGTAGCCGAGTCCAAGCGGCCTGTAATCGTGACTATTCTTCGCAATCGTCTTTGTCGGATAAGAGGCGAAATCGACGATAATTTCTTGGGCGAGGATGAAGATCCGGCAGGCATGGCGGTATCCTTCAATGTCAAAAGAACCATCCTCATTCAGAAATTTCATCAGATTGATCGAAGCGAGGTTGCAGGCGGTGTCGTCCAAGAACATATATTCGCTGCAGGGATTGGAGGCGTAAATGCGGTCTGTATTCGAAACTTTATGCCACCTGTTGATGGTGGTGTCGTACTGGATGCCGGGATCCGCACAGGCCCAGGCCGCTTCCGCAATCTGCTTCATCAACTCACGCGCCTCGTAGGTGTCGCAAACTTCTCCTGTCGTTCTGAAACGGGTCTCCCATTTTTTCCCTTCAAGGGCCGCCTGCATGAATTCATCGGTCACCCGGATGGAGTTATTGGAGTTTTGGCCGGAGACCGTTTTGTAGGCCTCTCCATTAAAGTCGGAAGGATACCCGGCATCGATCAGCGCCTTGACCTTCTTTTCTTCCCTCGCTTTCCAGTGGATAAAATCGGCGATTTCAGGATGGTCCATATCGAGACAAACCATCTTTGCCGCCCGACGGGTCGTTCCGCCCGACTTGGTGGCTCCGGCACCTTTGTCGAGGACTTCGAGGAACGACATAAGCCCCGAGGAAGTTCCCCCTCCGGAGAGTTTTTCTTGTCTGCCCCGGAGACGCGAGAAATTGGACCCTGTGCCGCTTCCGAACTTAAAGAGCTTCGCCTCGCTTTTTGCGAGGTTAAAGATAGACATCAAATCATCTTGGACCGACTGGATGAAACAGGCAGAGCATTGGGGGCGGCTGTAAGAATCTTTGGTCTCTTCCGCCTCTCCCGTTTTCGGATTCCAGAACCAGTTTCCTCCGCTTCCCGAAATTTTGTATTCATGAAAAAGCCCGCAATTGAACCAAACCGGAGAATTAAAAGCGCCCTTTTGATGAAGCAGAAGGTGCGCGAGTTCTGCCTCAAACGTCTCCGCGTCCTCTTTTGTTTTGAAATATCCTCCGAGCATTTCGCCTCCCGTACGGAGGGTGTGGGCGACGCGGTGAACAAGTTGTCGAACGCTCATTTCCCGACCGGTCCCCGGCACGCCGGCTTTCCTGAAATATTTTGAGGCCGCGATATCGGTGGCAAGCTGAGACCATGATTCGGGGACTTCCACCTCTTTCATCTGGAATACGATGGAGCCGTCGGGATTGTTGATCACCGAGGAACGCTTCACATAGGTCGCTTCATCCAGCGGATTCATGCCAGGCCGCGTGAACCGGCGGGAAATATTTAAAATAGCGAATGATGAAGACGATTTTTTGACCTGTTTGCCTGCAACACGGTTGAGAGGGGCGTGTGCGGGCTTTTTTGACGACATTTTTTCCTTCAAGGCGAGTTTTTCAGCCATCCATGGCCTCCTTTTAAGTCAAACAATAATCGTTACGTCGATGGTGTACTACGCGAAATCCTATGGATGTGATGTTGCGGTGGATGTGCCTTCGGGGAGGATTTTTTCGGAGGATTTTTTCAGAAAAATGGCTTTTTGGTTCGACGATCACGGTGACCTCGGATACTACATCTTGTGACTTTGAACTCATTGTAGCACAATATTTAGTATTGTCAAGGGAAATCTTTGCAGTATAATAGAAGTCATGAAAAAAACCCCGTTTCCTTACCAAAAAATCATCTTTATCTGCACCAACAAGCGGGAAAACGATGCCATCTGTTGCTCTCGGGGTGGTAGCGAAGCGATCCGGGACGCTTTGAAACGCTACGTGAAGGAAAATGGACTGAAGGGGAAGGTGCGGGTGAGTCAATCGGGGTGCATGGATCTCTGCAGCCAAGGCCCGAACCTCATGGTCTTCCCCGATGGGATATGGTATAAAGACGTTCAGATGGAAGACGTTCCCACGATCATCCAGAATCACATCGCCATTTTCAAAGAGCCCTGAAATTCTATTTTGCCACGATCTCCACTTCCATTATCACCATTGAATGGTGCATTGCAAGGAAAATTTAGGAAAGCATAGAAAAAAGGGTTTCATTTGTGCTAAAATGAAAGATTATGCAGCATTCTCATAGTCCCAAAACAGATCCCCAGCATACTCACGACGCTCACTCTCATCTCCATCTTCACCCCCACCGGGAAAGCGTCCGCCAGAAACTGCTTTGGTCTATTGTCCTTACCGGAACAATGATGGTGGTGGAGGTGATCGGGGGGGTTTTAACGAACTCTCTCGCCCTCCTCTCGGATGCGGGGCATATGTTGACCCATTTTTCCGCACTCCTCATCACTTTTCTGGCGATGGTCTATGCCGGCCGCCCCGCTGAAAAAGAAAAAAGCTTCGGCTTCTACCGTCTCGAGATCCTCGCCGCACTCCTCAACAGTTTTATCCTCTTTGTGATTACTCTCTTTATCTTTGTGGAGGCGTATCGGCGTATCCTTCATCCCCGCCCCATCTTGGAACTCCAGATGTTCATTGTTGCGCTGTTGGGACTCGGCGTGAATCTTGTGAGTGCCAAGATCTTGAGCGGGAGTGCCGAGGATCTGAACGTCAAGAGTGCTTTCCTTCATATGCTAGGAGATACCGCTTCTTCTTTTGGGATTGTTTTAGGCGCAATTTTGATTCATTTTACACACCAACCGATTATCGATCCCCTATTAAGTGTGTTGATCGGTGTTCTGATTTTGGTCTGGTCCTGGCGGCTCCTCTGTGACTCTTGCCATGTGCTTTTGGAAGCAAGTCCCCGTCATATTAAGGTCGATGAAGTTGTTCAAGCGATACGGAGTAGCGTCAAAGAGGTTCAAGATCTCCATGATGTCCATATCTGGGAGATTACTTCCAAGATGTACGCCATGACGGCTCATGCAATTGTGGAAGATATGAAGATCAGCGAGTCCTCCACCCTTTTGGATCGGATCAACCATCTTGTTGAAGAACATTTTGAAATTGGGCATACAAATATCCAGTTTGAACTGAAGGATGGGGGCAAGAAGGGTGAGAAGTGAGTTGTGAGAAGACCAAACTCACTACCCACAACTCACCACTCACGACAATTACCATGGAGTAGTTCATGAAGCGCACGCGAATTATCGGACTCGGGCATTATGTCCCTCCCAAAGTGGTCACGAATGATGACCTTTCCAAAATTATGGATACAACAGACGCCTGGATTCGGGAGAGGACCGGTATCGAGAAGCGTCACTTTGTTGCAGAAGGAATGGGGACGGCGGATCTTGCCTTTCATGCGACAAAAAAGGCCCTCGAGAAGAGCCGACGGCGTGCCGATGAAATCGATTTTATTATCTTCGCCACCTTAAGTCCCGACTATTTTTTCCCGGGTTCAGGGGTTTTGCTTCAGCAGAAGCTCGGCATCGACTCGATCGGGGCGCTGGACATCCGTACCCAGTGCACCGGATTTCTCTATGGTCTCTCTGTCGCCGACAGCATGATCCGCGCGGGGCAGTATCAGCGAATTCTTTTGGTAGGGAGTGAGGTCCATTCAAAAGGGCTTGACTTGACCACCCGTGGGAGGGATGTGGCGGTCCTTTTTGGAGATGGGGCGGGAGCAGTTCTTCTGGAGGCATCGGAAGAGGAGCATGGGATCCTTTCAACGCATCTCCATGCCGATGGGCGCTATGCCAAGGAACTTTGGGTGGAGGCCCCGGGAAGCTTGGCCCCGCTTCCTTCCTTAAATTTGGAAGAAGGACGTCATTTCCCAAAGATGAACGGAAGGGAAGTCTTTAAACATGCCGTCACCAAATGTATCAGTGTCATTCAGGAGGCGCTCGCGGCGAACCGCGCCTCGAAAGAAGACATTGATCTTTTGATCATTCATCAAGCGAATCTCCGGATTGTGGAGGCGGTGCGAGACTATTTGAAACTCCCTCCGGAGAAGATGTATAACAATATTCAGAAGTACGGAAATACGACAGCCGCTTCCATCCCGATGGCGCTTTCCGAGGCGGAGGAGGAAGGGAAGTTAAAAGAGGGAAATCTGGTGTGTCTCGCCGCTTTCGGGTCGGGATTTACTTGGGCCTCGGCCTTGATCCGATGGTAAATGGGAAGTGTGTTGTGGGAAGTGGGAGGTGGGTTTAGGATGGGTTGTGGGGATGAGTTGAAAGAAAATTCTCACCCCCACCCTCACGACCAAACTCACTACCCACGACTCACCACTCACGACAAGTGAGAAGGTTCAATGAATCAGCATAGATATGATGCAGTGTTAATGATTGCGGCGAGCGAGAAGGATGCGAATCTCTACTATGCCACCCACTTTCTTGCCCCCGATCCTTTCGTCTTCACCGAAATCCGCGGAAAAAAAACCCTTTTGATGAGCGATCTGGAGCTGGACCGGGCAAAGTCCGAAGCGAAAGTAGATGAGGTCTTGTCTCTCTCTCGTCTCTCCAAACGCCTCGCAAAGAAAAAAGTGGAACCTACGACCCTCAACATGATCGATGAACTCTACCGCGAAGAAAAAGTAAAAGAAATACTGATCCCTGCAAATTTCGCGTTTGCCTACGGGGAGGGTCTCCGGAAAAAGGGGTATCATCTCATTATAAAAGGGGAGCCCTTTTTCGAAGAGCGTCTTTTCAAGACGGATGAAGAGATTGCCCAGATCACGGAAACGCAGCGCTCTACCGAGGCGGCCGTGGAAGAAGCGATTCGGGTTATTGAAAGTTCCCGCATTTTAAATGGAAAGCTCTATACCAATGGCAGGCCGCTCACATCGGAGGCGGTCAAAAAAATCATCAACGTGAAATTGATGGAATTTGATTGTATCGCCGAGCATACGATTGTCTCCTGCGCAAAAGACTGCGTCGATCCCCACAACCAGGGCTCTGGGCCCCTTCTTGCGGATGAATCGATTGTGCTCGATGTTTTTCCACGTTCAGCCAAAAGCGGCTACTTTGCCGATATGACCCGTACCATCGTGAAGGGAAAAGCAAAACCAAAACTGAGAAAGATGTATCAACTGGTGAAAGAGGGCCAGGAAATCGGTTTTCGATTGCTTAAGGATGGTGTGGATGGAAGCGTGGTGCACAACCGGATCGCGGAGTACTTTGAAAAAGAAGGATTCAAAACAGGCCAAATCGACGGCAGGATGCAGGGCTTTTTTCATGGGACCGGACATGGGGTGGGCCTTGAGGTTCATGAGCCTCCGCGGGTCTCTTCTGTGAAGCAGACGATCCGAGAAAGACAGGTGGTGACCGTTGAACCGGGCCTTTACTATCTCGATGCCGGCGGGGTGCGGATTGAAGATTTAGTCGTCGTGACCAAAACCGGCATCAAAAACCTGACCCGCTTCCCGAAGGTGCTTGAACTATGACTACAACGCTGACCGAAAAAAGATTTCTCTCCGAGGAACCGGTTGTGGTTCTGGAAAATTATTTCCAGGATGCCTATGACAATGCGGTGGCGACGGCGCGGACCTGTTATTCTTCAAAAGTGGTGAGCGCCGAGGAGGTTTCCAAAGACGACAAGGCGCGAGAACGGCGCGATGCAATCGCCCAGAGCATCTACAAGGCAGGTCATCACACGACCCTCCAGCATGCCACCTTCCAGTTTGTACTGGATAAGGTGAGCCGTCAGTTCCTCTGGAGTTTTCTGCACAGTCATCCTTTCTATAATTCAGAGCAGGTTTCTCAACGGTATGTGGAGGTGAAACCCGAACACTTTACAATCCCGCCGCTTGACGAAAAAGCCGAAGCAATTTACCGTAAAACGATCACTTTTCAGATGGAGGCCTACCACAAGCTCCTTGAGATCCTTCAGCCGACGACGATTGCCGAATATGCAAAAATTTTTCCGCAGCGCGATTCTGCCGAGAAAAAATGGGCGAGCGCCATTAAGAAAAAAGAATTGGAAGTGGCCCGTTATGTCTTACCTATCGCAACCCATGCCCATCTTTATCACACCGTGAGCGGCATTACGCTCCACCGTTACCACCGCCTCTGCCAACAGTTCGACACCCCTTTTGAAAGTCGGTTTGTTGTCAAGAAGATGATCGAGGCGGTGAATGCGGTCGATCCTGAATTTTTCAAATTCATCGAAGAAACCATCCCCTTGCACGAGACGCCGGAATACCAGTTTTTTCAAAGCGCTCAGAAACCCAAAAAGGATTGGACGGGGGAATTCTTTATCAAGGAATTTGATGAAGAACTCGGTTCCTACACTTCAAAACTGATGGATTATAAGGTGAATAGCGAACGGACAATGGCACAGGCGGTTCGGTCGGTCCTCGGGTTACGAAAGGCCTGGATGACCGACGAAGAGGCGATAAGGCTTGTGATGAATCCGAAAGAAAACCCCTATCTGGCCCAAGCGCTGACGCTGAC
>Ga0209824_10001530_pt1 | contig 12804 bp, 15 predicted proteins | sample VDWuncwatermetaG_FD_184124 | JGI IMG/M metagenome (GOLD analysis project Ga0209824, IMG submission 184124) | Wastewater microbial communities from Netherlands to study Microbial Dark Matter (Phase II) - VDW unchlorinated drinking water (SPAdes)... ... | reverse complement strand
CCCATAGAGCAAGAATTGCTTTCACGGTGTCATCAACGGTTTGGTTGGCTTCCAGGGTCACCCATTGGACGTGCGGACGGGCGCGGAACCAGGTCAACTGGCGCCGCGCGTACTGCCGCACCTGCCGCTGCCACAACGAAACAGTCTCCGCCAACGAACGCTCTCCCTTCAGATACGCCTCGAGGTAGCGCAGCCCGTGCACCTGCCGCGCCGTCTGGCTCAAGGCCAACCCCATCACCCGCGTCACTTCCTCCAGGACGCCTTCCTGCTCGAGCATGTGCACGACGCGGCGGTTGATCCGCGCGTACAGCTCCTCGCGCGGCCGCGTCACGGCGACGGTGGCGATGGGCAGCGTCTCAGTCTTCCGCGCCTTCCAGAATTGCGACAGGGGTTGGCCGGTGAGCGTGTACACCTCCAAGGCCCGCACCAGCCGCCGGGCGTCGCGGGGATGGATCTTGGCGGCGGCCACCGGATCGACCACGTGCAATCGCTCATGCAGCGCCGGCGCTCCCTGCACCTCTGCGGCCGCGAGCAACTCCTCGCGGATTTTGACGTCGGCCGGCGGCGCGTCGCAGAAGCCCTCGGCCAGCGCCTTCAGATAGAGGCCGGTGCCGCCGACCAGTAGCACCGCCTTGCCTCGACTGTGGATGTTCCCGATCGCTTCCAGCGCCAACTCGCGGTATTGGCCGACGTTGAACGCGGCGGTCGGCTCCACGCAATCGATCAGGTAGTGCGGGATGCCGGCGCACTGCTCGGTGCTGGGCTGCTGGGTGAGGATGGGCATGCCGCGGTAGACCTGCATCGAGTCGCAGCCGACGATTTCCGCGTCCACGGCGCGGGCCAGCGCGATGGACACGTCGGTCTTGCCGACGGCGGTAGGTCCGACGAGCGCGAAGATTCGATGAGGCACGATGATTACGCGAGGGTTCCAAACAGCGTGTGCGCCGAGGAGCGCGTGATCGTCGCGTTGAGCGTGCGCCCGGCCCAGGATGCCGGCCCCTCGATGATGACGCCATGGTTGCCGCGCGTCCGGCCGAACAGCTGCCCCGGCTGGCGTCCCGGCCCTTCCATCAGCACGTCGACGCGCCGGCCCACGAACCGGCTCAGCCGCTCCAGCACGATCCGTTCCTGCAGCGCCAGCGCGCGCTGGTTGCGCGCCTCTTTGACCTCCTGCGGAATCTCATCCGGCCAGGCGGCCGCGTCGGTGCCGGGCCGCGGAGAGTATTTAAAGATGTAGGCGTTGTCGTACCGGACCTCCTCCAGCAAAGACAGCGTCTGCTCGAAATCGGCGTCCGTCTCGCCTGGGAAGCCGACGATGATGTCGGTGGAGAGGCTGATGTCCGGGATCAGCCGCCGCAGCTCGGCGATCTTGTCCAGGTACGCCTCGCGGGTATAGCCGCGCCGCATGCCGCGCAGCACCGGCGTAGAGCCGGACTGCACCGGCAAGTGCAGCCATTCGCAGGCCGACCGGCAATCGCGCATCGCCTCGAAGAGCCGCGTGTTCGCATCGAAGGGGTGGCTGGTCGTGAACCGCAACCGCTCCGCCGAGGTGTGCCGGTCGATCAGGCGCAGCAGCGCCGGGAAATCCAACAGCGCGGCCGGGTCGGTTTCCAGCAGCTTCAGCCGGCCCAGCGGCCCTTTGTATCCGGAGCCGTCCGGGAACCGCTTGCCGTAGGAATTGACGTTCTGTCCGAGCAGCGTGATTTCGCGGTAGCCGGCCTGCACGAGCGTGTCGATTTCCGCGAGGATCTCCCCCGGTCGGCACGATGCAGTAGGTACACCGCTTGTCGCAGCCTTCCATGATCGTCACGAACGCCGTCACGCCGGGTTTGCGGAAGTCGCCGGCGGGTTTGTGATCCAGCGGACGGAATTCCCGGCCGATCGCCATGACCCGCTGGCGCTTTTCTTGAATCTCAGCCAGCAGGTACGGCAGGTCGTACAGCTCCGCCGGGCCGGCCACCAGGTCGATGAACGGCAGGCGCTTGAACACGACGTCGCGCTGGGCCTTGGCCATGCAGCCGATGATCCCCAGCACCAGCCCCGGGCGGTCCTGCTTGAGGCTTTTCAACTCGTTCATCTTGCCGAACGCGCGCTCCTCGGCATGCTCCCGCACCGAGCAGGTGTTCAGCAGGATGACGTCGGCTTCCTCGGCACGGTCCGCGACGACATACCCTGAAGCAGTTAACATCCCGAGGACTTCCTCGGAATCCCGCCCGTTCATCTGGCACCCATACGTCTGGAGGAATACACGTTTAGTCATCATAATGCTCTATCCTACATGAGGTTAATCAGATTTCCACTAGCAGTGTGAGATTTTTCAAGCCGATGGACGAGCAGGACTAGGTGCTTGATGCAGAAAGCGGCCTGCCGTATTCGTAGACCTGCTTCACGCGCCTCGTGGGACCAGCCTGACAATCGCCTTCTTGATGGATGAACATATCCACCACGATGTGATGCTGACGCGCGTTGACGGAGCGAATGATCGCCGAATCGCCAAGATACACCGATTGGCGATGAATCACCCGCGTGCCATCATTGATTAAAAAGGCCAGCCATCGCTCATCATCGCTGCCACCCTGGCTTTCGCCGATGACCACAGCTGCATCTTTCAGCCCATCATGGTTAAAATCTCCGTACGTATAGTGGCCTTCATAATAGAGCGACATATGGAGACGATAATTCCAAACCACACCGCTGCCGTTTACCAATGTCACTCTTTCGGCAATATCGGGACAGCTGGTTAAATAGGATAGATTGCCGAAAAGTTTGTGCGCGGCAGCCCGTGCTCGGTATCCGAAGAGGCACATCGCGCAAAGGATGGCACCACACATAATGCCACTCGTTTTCGCCCTACTGCTCTTCAGTCGCATATGAACACAGGCCGGTCATCAATCGTCCGCCAATGTCCTTCAGCACAACGAACTCTCTCCTCTTTGGAAACGTTTTTCTGTTTTAGCCTTTTATTGGCTGGCGATTTTTTCGCAAATTCCATCTCATAGGCGGGCACGAATTCTACATAGTCCCGAATTTCTTTGGCCTTGGCTTAAGTGGCTCTCGCTGATTCGAGAAATGGTGCGACGTCACGCCATACTTGGGGATTCTTTCCGTTCTGCTTGGCGAGACGTTGCGCGCCGGCAATGCGCCCTTCACCGCCGTTGTACGCTGCAAGAACAAACTTTTTCCGTTCTGAACTACTGTTAACCGGAATAGTATTCTTTCCCTCAGAGAGCCTCGCCTGCTTGCTAAACATGCTATGCAGATCTTTCAAGTATCGTGCCGCTGCTGAAGCAGCGTACTCAATATTAAAGCGTTGATCATTGTCCTTTGAAACACTTAACCCGTACCGCTTGGCGGTCTGGGCTTCCAATCGAAAATGTCCGGCCGCGCCAGCAGCCCCACGCCTCCCCAGTAGAGTGCCAAAGCTGCTTTCCTGTCCGTACACTGCTTCGAGGGTATCCACTGTCAGGTTGTCATTGCTGTCAAAATACCGCGAGGCACTTTCCAATGCCTTGCGAACCCGCGGGGTTTCCCGCTGGAGCCATCGGTCTACGCTGGATGACTCTTTCTCTGCCATACTCTCTTCCTTGTTAGAAATATCTGTTACTCGGCACCTGGCACCCTTCGCAGGATAGTGCAGCGCATCGACTGATCAGACATTACCATATTTATTACCTAATTAATTGGACCTTACCCAATTCACGGTTGCGTTCTCCGCCACAGGGCGTTGCGGCCGCGACCCAAACATGTCACGTCCCCGTGCTTCTTCAGGCGCTTGAGCACGTGGCGGATCATGTCCACGCTCACCGCCGGGCATTCCCGCTGGAGATCGGCGATGCTAAAATCTCCCGCCGTACGTTGGACGGCACGCGCAACGATGTCGCTCTTTTCGCCCCGTGGCGCTTTGGTCTGTCCGGCCCGGTCTTCAAACTCTTTGTACGCGGTCTTCAGGATATAGAGCAGATAGTTGGCGTACGGCCAGGGATCATGCTTGCCTTCGTGCCAGCCCTGAGAGGATTGCTCCAAGGTTTCGTAATAGCGCAGCTTGTTCTGCTCAATGAGGCGCTCCAGGCTGATGTACCGGCCAACCTCAAAGCCCAGGTGATAGCACTGAAGGAGCAGGAGCAACCGGGAGACACGGCCATTGCCATCGCGGAAGGGATGGATGCACAGGAAATCGAGGTTGAAGGCCGCCAACGCCAATAGTGGATGGAGACGCTGCTCTTCCACGGCGTCGTGCCAATATGCCATCAGCTCGGCCATTGCCGCCGGCGTACGCGTGGCAGGAACACTTTTGAAACGGATGCGCGAGCGGCCTTCCGGGGAGGTCTCGATAATATCCACGTCTTTCTTTTTGTACTGACCAGCATCCCACATCTGCCCACGCGACAGGCGGTGTAATTGGCGGATTGTCTTTTCGGAGACGGTGAGACGCTGGCCGGATTCGTGGATGAGTTTGAGGGCATCACGGTAGCCACGGATCTCTTCTTCATTACGGTCTCGCAGAGTGAGTTTGCCGAGGACGACGGCGCGGATACGTGAGGCATCGATCTCCACGCCTTCGATGCGGTTAGAGGAAACGGCGCTTTCGATCATCGCGTGTTCGCGCAGCGCCTTGAGCCGCTGGGGCGACTGGCGTGTGAACAGTTCCTGCTTCCCCTTCGCCTCGCCCAGATCGGTTAAATACCACGTCGTGGACATGGGCACGGCCGGAGGTTTAGCGGTAAATTGCCGTAGGGTCTTCATCGCTTGACAGATTATAACAGCCAATACGATCTCAAGCTATGCATGGAACCGATTTGGTTAGATGCGTGGATCACGCTACCAAGCCCTCATCCAGCACTATTCCCCGCTGTCGCTTGCGGAAAAACGTCGACTGATTGCATCGGCGCAGCACGGCTCGGAAGCCAGTATCCAGGAGCTGATCCTGCGGCATATCGGGTTTGTGAGCTTTCGGATCCATCGGAGAGTCTTCCCGCACCTCCTGCGACGATTTGGGGAAGAGCTGCTGGCTGAGACGATCCTCGTCTTATACGCAAAGATCCAGACGTATGACCTGGATTATCGCGATAAAACCGGCCGGCTAAAACCCGTCAAATTTGTCTCCTACATTTGGAAGCGTATTGATGGGCATATTCTCGATGCCTTAAAACAAGAGCTTGAACATGACGACAAATTCATGAGAGGGTTGGGCGATTTGGAAGATGCTGGCAGCCGTTTCCTCGGGTGATGAAAACGTCGGTGAGCAGCTACGTACTGCCGTCTGATGGTCGCGGGACCTGGTCCAGGTCCTCGCTGACAAAAATTACCCTATCTTGTGTTAGCTCATGGCGAGGCAGCGCGTACAAGAATGGCACGAGAGTCCTGTAGCAGCGCATCCATCGGACACCCATACGTCTGGAGATAAACGCTCTTATTCATCTGTCAGGCTCCAGACGTGTGGGTGTCCCCCCAGCTTAGATTTCGCGACCGGAGGGAGCGAAATCTTGGGGGGACAGACGAAATCAGCAGGCCCAGACTCTTAGACATGCTCGGTTTTTTGCTTGGCATAATCACTAATCAACTTTTCCTTCCGCTTTCTCGTGAACTGCTTCAACTGTCGCTCGGCCTGCAACGCTCTTTTGTAATACCGATACTCCTTTGCATACACCAACGTGAGCGGCCCTTTTCCTCTCACATACCTCGCTCCGTTCCCCGCACGATGAAGTTTGAGGCGCGCTTCGAGGTTGTTGGTGAAGCCGGTATAGTACGTCTCATCGGCGCAGCGCAGGATGTACGTCCAGAACGTCCCAACGCGCTTGAACGGACCCCGCGGGGACGCCGAGGCGCCGACAGTGTTCCTCATGGTGGGACTATTATACCGTCGAGAAACCTGGCAGACCTACTTAAAAGCTGGGTGAGCCGCTCCGGTGTGAATAATGACGTACTGTGGACTTGCCCTTAGAGCAGCACGCTCAACGGAACGCCGGGAGAGTCTTCATCCCCGCCCCGCTTCGGATTGCGGCGTCCGGGCCGCTTGAAGTCGGAAGAGATCGCCGGCCCATCCCCTTCGACCCGAACCCACTGTCCGTTCATGTACACTTCCTTGACGCGCCGTGAGCGATGGTGGCGAGCGGATGGCTGACGACCGGTGCCTGGACGCGAGGATCTTGGCGCGGTGGCTGCGGGTGCCGAGCTGGGCGGAGTCGATCGTCGCCCGGCGACCGAGCCGGGACTATCCTTGCCGGCGAGCGCAGCGAGCGAAGCGAGTCCCGATCTTGGGGCGAGGGAGTGTCGCCAGCCGCTGGGCTGGCGACCACCGCCGCGCCTGTGGCGCCGGTGCCGAGGCCCGCGAGGCGCGCTGGGCGCTGCCGGTGCTGCCGATGTTGCGGCGGACGGCTCCACAGGAGCCGAAGACAGCGTCGCCGGTAATGCGGATGCGCTTGGGGCGCGAGCCGGCCGACGCCGGCCTGCAGGCACCGGCGCATCGGCGGCCTGACGGAACTCGATCCGGTGGCGCTGTGCCAGCTCTTGGAGGGCTTGCGCTGATGGTAAGTCGCCCAGGCGGGAGAGATCGCGGAAAAAGGCTTCCAGACCCGGCGGCGCCGACACCCACGCGATCTGAAACGCTCCTGTGCCGGTATTCCGCACGCCATACCAAGCGCCGCGGGGTACATGCAGCATCGCCCCGGGGACGACGTTGATGACCCGCTCATTCAGGGTCACACGCCCCTGCCCTTTGTAGACGAACAGGACGGTCTCCCGATCGAGATGCTTGTGAACGGGCATCTCAGCGCCAGGCCGGAGCGTCTGCGTGCCTGCGGCGAACGTCGTGCCGGCGGCGCGTGGATCGACCGTCATGATCACCTCACCGGACGCCGGGGGCCCCAGCTTCACAACTTCACCGTTCTCCGGTGCACGCAACGGGTTCATGAACGACACCTCATCCGATGTTGTTATTGATACGCCTCGCGGCGACGCGCCAGGGCTCAACCTCCAACAGTGAGCCCGGCATCCCTTATTCCAGAGTCCAGCTCAAACGGGGTGCGTTTCAGTCGCTGCGTCAATCGCGGCCTCACCAGCGACTGTTCCAGCGATCAGGAGGGACAGGAAACCGCACATCAACGGCTCCCGGAATCGACCCATCCAAGCGCAACCCCTCAGCCAACCGTTACCGGCCTTCCACGTTCAGCAGGGTGGTCTTTTTACCGATAAACCGAAGCAGCGCGTAGCCGACCGCGCCGGTCACGAAGATGGCGAGCCAGATTGTATCCACGACTAGCCGGCCTTCCGCAAAGAAATCCCCGGCGACTTCCAGGAAGGTATACACGGCGATGACGCCAAACACGCTGGCATACTCCCGCTTCAACGCCCACCGAATGGAAAAGGACATCTGGGTCGGTTGCCAGCGCGAGAGGTTCGGGAAGAACGCCGGGGTGCGGTCGGCCCACTCCAGGTAGGGAGCGCCGAACTTCCTCCGCAGGAATTCTTCTTCGGCAAACATGATACGCTCGTAATAGAGCCAGAACGTCAGCACATACAGCAGGGTGATCCACCACAGCCGCGGGAAGAGCAAGATGCCCAACCCGATCAGGAAATTGCCGAGGTACAGGGGGTGGCGCGCGATCGAGTACATCCCCGTGGTCGTGAGCGTGTCGGCGACTTGGTTCTTCACATTGCGGCCTGAGGTGCCTTTCGGCGCGCAGCCGACCGCCGCGACGCGCACCCCGATGCCCGATAACGAGAGGACGAAACAGGCGAAATCCCACACCTGGTCCCACTGGTGGCTGCCTCCAGGATAGCGGAAATGGCGCAGCCCAAATATCACCAGCCCCAGCATCACGAGGGGCAGGTAGCTGCGCCACCGGAACAGCCACACGCCGCTTTTCTCAAGCTCCTCCCGCAGCGCCATCCCTAGCGTTCCATGGTTCTCAGAATCATGGCCTCATTGTATTGCAGAACCGTGGCTCTCGTCGAGCGGTAAACGCTACGCGGCGCGCGCCGTGGCATTCGCCCGATACAGGAGCACTTCAGCCTTTTCCAACGTCACCAGCCCGTCCTGGATCATGGCATCACGCTGGGGCAGAAAGACCTGTATCTTTTCTTCGCTGTCCACGATCTCGATGATGATGGGCAGGCCTTCGGGCAGACGCAGCCATGCGGCTATTATACTGCGGGCACTGAAATCGTGAAGGTCGTGCCCGGCATCCTCTCGATGTGCACACTCGCCCCGAGCTGATCCGCCAGGGTGCGCACCAGCCACAGGCCGAGGGAATCCGTCCGCCGCAGATCGATCGAGGCCGGCAATCCCACCCCGTCGTCGCTGATCGTCAGCACGCAGCCGCGGCCGCCGTCGCCGCCGCGCAGCTCAAGCCTCACCGTCCCCGCGCCCGAGGGAAAGGCGTGCTTCAGGGCGTTCGACAGCAGCTCATTCACGATCAGGCCGCAGGGGATAGCCGTCTCGAAGTCCCAGCTCAGGTCGGCCAACTGGAGCACGATGCTGACCCGCGCCGTCGGCCCGGACGAATGCAGCAGGTTCGCCACCAGGGTGCGCAGGTAGTCCGACGCCCTGAACATGCCGGCCTGATAGGACTGATGCAGTTTCTCATGCACCAGCGCGATGGACCGGATGCGGTCCTGGCTCTCCTTGAACTTCTGCCGGTCCTGCGGATGGGACCAGGTTATTCTTCACCCGGCGGTAGACCTCCTTCACCAGCAGCTCCTTTTCCTTGAGCACGACCCGGAGCCGTTCTTCGGCTCGCACGCGATCGGTGATGTCGCGCGCCAACACCAGCCACGCCTTCCGGCCCCGGCACAGGGTGGACGTATGGAACAGCTCGACATCGATCAGGCTGCCGTCTTTTTTCCGGCACTTGCCGACCTTCGAGTCGCCTGACAGCGCCACCAGGCCGCCGCCGGGGGCTGCCCACAACTCCCGCATGGTCATCGTGAGAAACTCTTCCGGGGAGTAGCCGAATTGCTTCACGGCGGCATCATTCATATTGAGAAAGGCGAGGGTTTCCGCGTCGTGCACCCAAAGCGGGTACGGACTGTCTTTGAAGACAGCTAAATACCTTGGATGGAGGGGTCGAGGAGATAGATACAACACAGATGTATTATTTACAAGTATGTTGACATATTGAAATTTTCCCTCATCCAAGCTCAAAAATCGCCCGGACTCCTTGACCCAAGGCCTAAAAATAGGGTATATCTTGATATGAATCTACTTAGGATGGATTCTAAGGAGGAGTCTTGGGAAGTGGGAATAGGCCTGGGGCAGCGCATCAGACAACTCCGCAAGCAGCAAGGCTGGTTCCAGAAGGACCTGGCCGGCCGGATCCGGTCTTCCGTGCAGGCCATTTCCAACTGGGAGCAGGACCGGGCCGTGCCGGACTCGATCAACCGCAAGAAGCTCGCCCAGGCCTTCGGGATTACCGAAGGCGACCTGTTCGTCGACCGCGCCACCCTGGAAGGAGTGGAGCCGGTCTACATGATCCTCAAGCAATTGGGCTATACCCCGGACGATCTGTCCGCCTTGGTCGAAGAGGACTGGAAGGTGATCCAGCGCGTCGTCGGCCCGCTGATCGATGAGCTGCTGGAGCGCCGGGGGTTAGGCAGCCCGCAGAAAGAGCAGTCGCGCAAGACGTCGTCCGTGTTCATCGTGGACGACGAGGTCAAGCTGTGCCATACCCTGGCCGGCGCGCTGCGCGACCGCGGGTTCACCGTGGACTTCGCCTTCAACGGCCAGGCCGCGATCGAAAAGCTGCTCACGCGCAAGGAGAAGCCGGACCTCATCCTGCTGGACCTCCGGATGCCGCTGCTGAACGGGGCCCAATTCCTCCAGAAATTCCGCCGGCAGAACACGGACTCCAAGATCATCGTCCTGACCGGCTATCCGCAGGACGTGGTCGACCTGCACGTCAACGAGCTGAAGATCGAAGGCTACTTCGAGAAGCCGTTCGACATGGCCGCGGTGATCGCGAAGGTGGAGGACGTGCTGCGATGACGGCCGCCCCGGCGCGTTCCAGTAGACGGTCACCACCACCTGCTTGAGATTCGTGTACGGCGTCGTCACCGTGACTTCCCGGCTGAACCGGGTGAAGCCGGACGGGCTGGCCACGGAGGCTTTCGTCTCACTGGCAAGGCTGCCGTAGGCGGTATTGCGCAGCTCTTCCAAGCGCCGCTGGGCAAGGTGGGTCGCGATCAGGACGTTCTCGCCGTCCGTCGAGCCGGCTTGCGCCCGGTGGAGCAGGTCCATGGAGGCCACCACCGACAACGCGAACACCGTAACCGCGATCATGAGCTCCAGAATGGAAAAGCTGCGGGGATCGCGCCGCGGCTTTCGAAATCCTGACATCCGTTTAACAGGGATTGCTGGAGGCGTCCGTCCCGACCCCGTTGGACACCCAGACGTCCTCGGTGCAATCGCCGCTCTCCGTCATCTGACCGCTGTTGTTGATCCCGCTGATGTCCACGGCGCGGTCGAGGCTGTAGGAATAGATCACGTAGTAGCTGCCGTTGGCGCTCACCGAGTAGGAGTAGTCGGTGGAGCCGGTCCGGAACGGGTCGTCAGGCACGACGCTGACGATCCGGGGCGTGGCGCTGATCAGGGCGGTGAGGGTGGCGGGCAGGGTGTTGCTGTTATGGATGTAATACGATTCCGTCGCGGTCGCGAGGGTCCGCAGGTCGGCGCGCGCCCGCTGCTGGGCCGCCTCGTCCTGCGTGCCGCGGAAGCTGGGCAGGAGCACCCCGATCAAGATCGCGATGACGACGATCACGATCATCATCTCGATCAGGGTGAATGCGTTCCGATTCACTTTCATACTCCGCTCCTTCCTCAGGCGGTTCATCGGGTTAGCGAATCACGTTCACGAGCCGGAACATCGGCAACAGCACGCTGGCCATGATCAAAGCCACCACGCCCCCCATTATACCCAGAAAGAGCGGTTCGACAAATGCGGTGGCCCGCTTGATCCCGTAGCCGACCAGCATGTCGTAGTGATCCGCGATCTGGGCGAGCATGTAGTCCAGCTTGCCGGCCGCTTCTCCGACGGCGATCATCTGGACGGCCATCGGGGGAAACTCCCGGCTGGTCCGGAGCGGCTCCGTCATGCTGCCGCCTTGGCGCGCGTTGTCCTGCACGCGTTTGACGACGTCGCCGATGATGACGTTCCCGACGGTCTGCTCCACGATCTCCAGCGCTTCCAGGATCGGCAGCCCGCTGGACACCAGAGTCTCAAAGGTCCGGGCGAAGCGGGACAGCGCCGCCTGCCTGGCCAGGCCGCCGATCACCGGCACACGGAGCATTAGGCCGTCCAGCCGCCGGCGCCCTTGCGGGGTCTTCGCATAGTGGCGGAAGCCGGCGACCAGCCCGGCGGCGAGCAGGATGAGCCCTGGCCACGCGTGCCGGACGAATTCGCTCAGGCGGTACAACAGCAGCGTGGGCAGCGCCACGCCGGCCTCCAGAAAAATCTTCATGAATTTCGGGATGACGCCCACCACCAGGAAGGCGATGATTAGTGTCCCGACGACCATCAGCAGGCAGGGATAGGTCAGCGCGGTCTTGAGTTGCTGGCGCACGTCCCCCTGGCGCTGGCTCATCTGCGCGAACCGCACCAGGATCTCATCCAGTTTCCCCGAAGCCTCCCCGGCTTGGACCATGCTGACGAACAAGGACGAAAAGACGCGGGGATGGCGCTGGATCGGTGGGCGTACACCAAGGACGTGACGCTCGCCTTCATCCGGCCCGGCAAGCCGGTGGAGAACGCGTTCATCGAGAGCTTCAACGGACGGATCCGGCAGGAATGCCTAACCCGGCATTACGTTCCGGACCTGGAGGACGCCAGGAAGACGCTCGAACAGCGGCGCATGCGGTACAATGACCTCAGGCCTCACCGTTCCCTGAACGGCATGACGCCTGAAGGTTTTGCTCAACAGTGGCGCGCGAAACATGACGTCAACAACACCCTTAAACTCTCTCAAGAACCTGTCCAGACCAAGGGGGAAGGTCACTGAGCATCGAGGAGCGTCCCGCGGAGGCGGCGGATCGCACCGTCCCCGGCCACTGGGAGGGGGATCTGATCCTGGGGCGCCGGAACGCCTCAGCGCTGGGCACGCTCGTGGAGCGGACGACCCGCACCTACGACCAGGGCAACGAGATGGCCGAGCATGCGTTGGTCACGCAGGAGCCCCGCATCCAGGCCTACTTCGCCCACCCGCATAGTCCCTGGGAGCGGGGCACGAACGAGAACACCCACGGCCTCATCCGGCAGTTCTTCCCCAAGGGCACGGACTTCTTCGCGGGTTTCGCGTCGTCAGATCAAGCAGGTGCAAACCCTCTTGAACGGCCGGCCTCGCAAGGTGCTCAACTGGCGGACACCGAGCGAGGCGTTTCATAACGTCCCTATTGCGCTAGGAACTTGAAACCGCCCTCTTGTATAACGCCGTCAAGACCGCGCCACGCTACTCCCCCGGCAGCGTGAGCGGACGCATCATCAGCGTGTCGCCCTTGCGGATCGGCTTGAGCGGGTCCATCTTGTGCGTGATTTGCGCGACGGCGAACCCGGCATTGTCCAGCTCGGTCAGCTGGGCGGTCACCACCGGATCGTCCTCATGGGCCAGGACGATCGTCACGCCCTTCTTGGCCCACCGGATGCCTTTCACGGACAGCACGAGGAAATTGAACTCCTCGTTCACCTGGTAGATCTTAACGGCATCGGACGTCTCCCCCATGTCAGCCGGGATGCCGGCGGACTCCTCCGCGGACGGCTCGGGGGAAACCGGCGCGGAGATCGACGAAGCAGGCGCAGGGACTGTCACCCCTCCGTA
>Ga0209824_10001529_pt1 | contig 12811 bp, 12 predicted proteins | sample VDWuncwatermetaG_FD_184124 | JGI IMG/M metagenome (GOLD analysis project Ga0209824, IMG submission 184124) | Wastewater microbial communities from Netherlands to study Microbial Dark Matter (Phase II) - VDW unchlorinated drinking water (SPAdes)... ... | reverse complement strand
ATGCAAGATTCCAATCTTGATCGGCGGGCCGCCCGCCCCATACGACAGGGCATACTGCCCCAAATTCCCCAAGAGCGCCGCGACGCCAACGCCAGCCGCCACGCGCCCGCTCTGTCCGAGAAATTCTCTTCGCGATGACCCCGGGGCGTCGGTCGGTGTTCCTGCGTCCGTGACCTCTGGGGTAGTCTGTAAGGTGCTCTTGTCCATGTTGCATCACTCCTTTTGGTGTGTGGTGAGGTGCAGACGTTACGGTTGATGCGTTGTTAACGAGAAACTATTCGGAGACGACTCGCTTCGGCCTTCCTTATTAAACCTGGTATCTCATAAAAGAGTGCATATACCTATCGGGGAAATCCTGAAATATTGTCGGGAAATCCCCTAGAGAGGTGGGGCCGTCGAGTGTGCTGAAAGAACGTGGGAATGCGAATGAATGGGGGAAGCACTTCGCTACAAAAATTTCGCGGCGGCGCATACTCAGTTCGGCCAGCGGACCGGTCGGCCCTTCAGACTTTTCGCAGTAGGCTTCAATGGCACACTTCACAACCGTCGGGGGCATAGTGTTGCACTTCGAGCCAGAACTCAAGCAGAGTAAAAATGTGATGCTCAGTCTCTGGAAATAGATCCAGGGTTGAAAATGAGAATGCGACGCCGCAAGCGATTGAGCTTGCGGCGTCGCTATTGCTGACACATGAACCGGCCATTGGTCCTTCGCTAGATTAAGGCCTTCCTAGCCTGTCCTCCTTGTGCTATGTGCCTGAAGCATTCTCCCGACCCACCGCGACTTACGCGCCTTGCGAGAGGTTCATTCTCGCCGTTGCCAGCGAGGCCTGCTCAGGCAGGACGTGCTCGCCTGTCTTGTCCGTGGACAGGCAGAGCGAGCAGATGTAGCCCGCGTGAACGGCAGCCTTGATCATGTCCGGTCTCTCATAATCATGGTGGCACACATGGCATTTCAGGTGCTCTCCAGACGGGTTACCGTATATGTCGTACATAGGCAGGGCGATGCCGTCGTCGGTGCGCCGCAAGTAGTACTTACCAGAGGTGGCAATGGCGATGATCGGCGGGAGCACCAACCCAAGGACGATTGCCACCAGCGGTGAGTATGGCCGCAACGTTTCGCCGAGCCCGCCGAAGAATGCAATGACGGACAAGCCTGCGGCAATCAGCATCGACCCGAAGCCCACGGGATTGAAGTCGTACAACATCCCACGACGGAACTCCGGCGCTTTCGGTGAAAGCTGCAGCAGGTATTTGTTAAAGACGATGTCCGAGGCCACCACCACGACCCAGGCCATGCCGCAGTTGGCGTAGAACCCGAGGATGGTGTTCAGGAAGTCAAACATGTTCGCTTCCATCAGGATCAATGCGATCAGCAGGTTCACGGCGAGGAATACGATGCGGCCGGGATAGTGCTTGGTCATACGGGTGAATGCGTTCGTCCATGCTAGGGATCCCGAGTAGGCATTGGTCACGTTGATCTTGATCTGGCTGATCACCACGAGCACGACCGCCAGCGTCATCGCGAGCCAGCCAGGCAGGAAGTTCTGGTAGATTTCCAGGAACTGGTGCACAGGCTGATTGGCGATGCCGGCGCTGCCCACAACATTGGTGATCAGGTACACGGCCAGGAACAGCCCGACGACCTGTTTGATCGCGCCGAAGAATACCCAGCCTGGCCCGGCCAGGATCAGCCAGGTCCACCAGCTGCGCTTATTCTCCGGGGTCAGCGGCGGCATGAAGCGCAGGTAGTCGTTCTGTTCGGCAATCTGCGCAATCAGCGACAAGCAGACGCCTGCAGCCAACAATGTCGAGCCGAGGTCGAACCCGGCCTTGCCGCTCTCACCGGCGTAGGCAAAGAACTGGCCGACCGACTCCGGGTGACTGACAACCAGATAGACGAACGGTGCGACCATCAGAATGAGCCACAGGGGCGTCGTCCATACCTGCAGCGTCGAAAGTACTTTCATGCCGTAGATCACCAGCGGGAAGATGATGAGCGTCGACACTGCGTACGCCAGCCATAACGGGACACCAAGCCCCAGTTCGAGCCCCTGCGCCATGATGGAGCCCTCGAGCGCGAAGAAGATGAAGGTGAAGGTTGCAAAGATAACGTTGGTGACAACCGAGCCGTAATAGCCAAACCCGCTGCCGCGGGTGACGAGGTCAAGGTCAATATTGTACCGCGCCGAGTAGTAGGCGACGGGAAATCCGGTAGCAAGGACGACAAGTGTGAAGATGAGGATTCCCCACAACGCGTTCGTCGTGCCATACGAGATACCGACGTTGGCGCCAATGGCGAAGTCAGCGAGGTAGGCGATGCCGCCCAGTGCCGAAATACCGACGACCCCCGTCGACCACTTGCGGTAGCTACGCGGTGCGAATCGCAGCGTGTAGTCCTCCATAGTTTCCTTGCTGGCTGTCATCGTGTCGAGGTCTCCCTCGTCCACCCCAGGTTTCCTGTTGCGCTCCTGCGTTGTAGTTTTCAAAACTAGTACCTCCTTTGATGCTCTTACCCATTCTCTAGATGAGTCGGTAGCCGTTGTGATAACTCCCTTGGGGCTGTTCCTTATTGAAGGCTGCGAGAATCTTTCTGCCCATATTGTGGCGCGCACCATCTCACAACCATTGCCGTCGACCTATCGGGGAAATCCTGGGAAAATGGGAAGGAAATCCTGAAAGAATGGGAAGAGATCCCCGATGACGACCACCGAGTATCATGAAAAATCATGAGATCAGATGAATCGGCGAATGAACGTGCCTCTCTCTCATGCCGCGTACAGCAGTGGCGAGATTCGTTGGATGTTTGAAAGCGGAACTGTGAATTGCTCAGGTTAGGAGAACCCTGATCCCTGTCTCATCTTCTGGCCAATCAGATATCAGCGTTTCGAGAGAGCGTGGAAGCAGCTCAAGTTCCCGGATGCGACGTCGTGATGACCTCTTCGGTCGAGACCACACGTGTCATGGCAGGATGATATTGTTGGATCCAAAGCCGTCCCAGAGACACAAAGAACACAGTACAACACGAGCGCAGCAACCATGAATCTAATCTCGCCAGATAGTCCGATACCGTTGCTGGCGTACAAGAACCCTCTCTCCACAACTGCAACGAACGCGGCGCGGCGGCTCGAACTCGGAGTGCCGTACGGCCGGATACACACGAGATCCGTCAACATGAGGGCCTAGCGCTTAAAGATGGCCACAGCCTCTTCTTCCGTGTTGCACAACTGAATACTTTCTCCATACACGCGGTTCAGCAGATTGAACCCACTGGCATCAAGTGCTTCTTTGACCATTCCCTTCGCAGCGGCGATCTTCATCTCTCCTTGAATGTTGTTGAGCTGCTTGCAAGCCAGAATCAGAACCCGGATGCCGCCACTGCTGATATAGTCAACATCGGCCAGGTTGATCACGACCTTTTTCGCACCCGCATCCACAATCTTTTTCATGTCCTGGTTTCCCTGTTCCGCAGTGGTGGCGGAGAGGCTGCCCTGCATCTTGACGAAGGTGATTCCGGCATTCTCGCGAGAGGTGATCATCAACGTGTGTCTAGTGCCTTGATCCATATATTATGTTCCTTTCCTCATTGGAATATTGCAGCTCTGTCCTCGTGTAATCCAAACTCCTCAAGAAACCTGTAAACCCTCTCCCCCTATTCTCCTTCGAAACACTCGTCCTCTTGGAGCGTGCGCAGCAGCACCCACCATGGCATCATGAGTTCTTCTTTCTCGGCTGCATAGACAATGAATACCTTACCTTTGGTAGACAACATGCCAGAAGCTCTGAATAGAGACCTATCGGGGAAATCCTGAAAAAAGGCAGAAAGTCCCCTGGGAGAATGTAGAAGTTCACCGAACGATACGGAAAGAGAGAGAGCCCGAAGTGGATTACGAATCTGGTTGGATCAGTCCAACTCGTATCGCGAGTCGGACCAACCCCGGTACATCGTGAATGTCGAGCCGCTCCATCAATTGACTACGGTGGGTTTCGACGGTTTTGACACTTACACTCAAGCGTTGGGCGATATCTTTCGTGGTTTGTCCTTCTGCAATGAGCTGCAGGATTTCACGCTGTCGGCTGCTCAGCCGCGCCAGAGGACCGGATAGCCCTTCAGGCTTGGTTCGATAGGCTTCCACCGCATACTTCGCAATTGTGGGGGTCAAGTAGGTTTCGCCTCGACTCACTGTCCTGATGGCCAGTTCCAATTCTGCTAACTCAGCGCCTTTCAACAGATAGCCTGAAGCTCCCACCTGCAACGCCTGTCGAAAATATTCTTCATTGGCATGCATCGACAGCAAAATCACGCGCGTGGTCGGCGAATCCTTCACGATCCGCGCGGTCGCATCGAGTCCGTTCAATCCCGGCATGGCAATATCCATCAGGACAAGATCCGGCGCGTCCATTTGCACAGACTTGACGGCCTCTAATCCATCCCCCATGTCCCCAACCACCTCGATCCCCTCGATTTTTTGCAGGAGGGCCTTCATACCAGCTCTCACTAACGCATGATCTTCCACGATCAGAATCCGGATAGGGCTCATGGCGATATGACCTCAGCCGTGACCTCCGGCGTTGTCAGTTGTTGCTCTGTGAGCGGAAAGCACAACTCGAGCCTGGTCCCTTCACTCGGCACTGATGAGATAGCAAAGCTGCCGCCTGCCAGCCGTACACGCTCTTCCAGGCCGAGCAATCCAATACTTTGTCCGCCCAGTGCACGCTGTTTTGCCAACATGACGTCAAATCCAACACCGTCGTCTTGGATAATAAGCGTGATATTCTGCTCCTGTCGGCACAATGTCAGATCGACCGTCTTCGCCTTCGCGTACTTCGCGATATTGGTCAGCGCTTCTTGCACCACCCGAAAGCAGCTGACCTCGATAGGAGCAGGAATTCGCTCTGTGATTCTCTCAAGAGACAGTGACAGGATCCACCCATTCCGCTCTGCCTGCCGATTCACATACCACCGGAGTGCAGGCACCAGACCTAAATCGTCGAGAAGCGACGGCCGGAGATCCAACGCCAGGCTCCGCACTTGAGTCAGCAGGCGATCCACCAGCTCAAGGCTATCCGTGAGCGAGCCGAGCCGAGCCTCCCCGACCTCACTATGCTGGATATCTTGCAAGTCGATCTTCAGGGCCGTCAGTAACTGCCCCACTTCGTCGTGCAAATCGCGCGCAAGGCGACTTCGCTCCTCTTCCTGTACCTGCATCAGCCGGTTAGACAGTATCCGGAGAGAATGGTTGGCGGCGCTCAGTTCGGCGGTTCGCTCTTGAACCTTTATTTCCAACGCTTCATGCGTCTGTTGTAAGAGCTTCTCTCCTCGCTTCCGCTCGCTGATGTCGCGGATGACTTTCGATACCCCCACAAACTGACCGACATCATCTTTGAGCGGCGATAATGTCACCGACACATCGATGTATCGGCCATCCTTGGTCAACCGTACGGCGTCATAGCTTTGAATGTCATACATGCCCCGCACCGTGGCTAACTCCCAGGCTCTGTCCCGAGAGAGATGGGCTGGGATGATCATGAGGATCGACCGGCCGATCACCTCATTGGCGGTATACCCGAAGAGACGCTCCGCACCGGCATTCCACGTGGTCACGAATCCATCCGGGGTCACGCTCAGAATGGCGTCGCTGCTGCTCTCCACGATCGCACCCAGTCGCCTGGTGGCATCGTCGAGTTTAGCCCTTCTCGCTCGCGCCACGAGCCACGCCGTAATCCACAGGAGAGCGATGCCCACAACGCGATTGAAGCCGGCAATGTCTACCGGAATGAAAGGAGGAGACAGTGTGTGCCCCAGGTACGCGAGAACCGTTCCGATGGCCGCAACAAGATACGGTGCCATCGGCCACTCGATCCAGAGGGTCAAGAAGGCGCCGAAGACATCCCCAACGACCCAGACGGCATACCCCCACGGCATGAACACATCGAGAAGGAACGTCCCAGCCAGGATCAACGGAATCAGTGCTCGGGCATAGTTACCGTTCATGACAGTCCGCGATCTAAAACGACATGACCACCTGTCGTTCGACGATGGCTACACGACGAAGCAACAACTATCTCTGCCGACAGACCCTGCATGATACCCTGAAATAAGGATCGGGATCGAGAATGGATTGGTGGAACCGCAATCCTAGTTATTTCTCTCAGCCGTTTGTCGGTTGACGACCCATACGCCGGCCAGGATGAGGCCGATACCGATCAGTTCAATCAGTCCGATGGATTCTCCCAGAATCAAGGCTGATAACCCGATGGCTGCAACCGGCGTCAGATTGCCCAGGACCGACGCCCGTGACGGACCGACACCCTTGACGCCAAACAGCCAAGCCTGTTGTGCGACTGCCGTCGCGAAGACGATCAGGTAGCCGAGCGCCAGCCAATCGGATGTCGTCACCGATCTGATCCCGGTATTCATCACCTTGTGATCTATCCAGAGCAGTGGGATTTGAAGAACCGTTGCCACGAGCAGCGTCGTCCAGTTGACAGTGAGGGCCGACACCCGCTCCATGATCGCACGGCTGCCGATACTATAGAGCGCCCAGCTCACGACCCCGAGAAAGACCAACATACTCCCCAGTAGCGGATGCTCGCCAGCCGCTTGAAAGCCTGCGACAGAGACCAGCCCGACACCTGAGAACGACAGCAATGCACCAGCCCACACAGCACGCAACGGCACATCTCGAATCAACATGGCCGAAAGCAGAGATGTTACGACAGGGCTTGCCCCAATGATCACACCACCGACCGCCCCACTGACATAGTTGAGCCCCATGAGAATGAGCAGATGATTTCCCAAAACGCCAAGCCCCAGAAGCCCCAGCAGTCCCATGTCGCCGCGGCTTATCGTGAGTGCACCACCCTCCTTCGACCACCAGGTCGCCAACAAGATTGCCAATCCTCCGATATCACGAAGAACCGAGGCTTCGACGGCGGAGAACGACCCAAGAGCCATCTTCTGTGCCACGATCGAGCCACCCCACAGCACTGCCGCGAGTACGACCGATCCATAGGCCACAGTATTGGAAGGTTGATTCATAGCCACTGGGATACCGTCGTTCCGCCTCGACGTCAAGCCCAATTCCTTGATGGACCCATTTCTTGACGGCGTTTACGCTTCTGCGTAGCCTTCGTCTAAGAGACAAGGCCGGCTAACAGGGAGGAATTTCATGATCCAGCAGCAGTATTTCCGCGGATGTTTGGCAATCTTCGCGAGTATGTCCCTCGTCTTGGGAGGCTGCACGACGGCTCTCGTCCATGATGACGTCAAGTACCCACAGACCGGCGCTCATTGCTCCGGCTCCCAAGGTGTCGACGACTCCTCCATCGCCGTGCTGCCTGTCCCAGTGGTTGCCTTTGTCGTGCCTCATGCAAATCTTCATGACATTAAAGCCGATGATTACCTGAAACGTTGCGGCGATCCGACGAAATTGATCAACCGGAAGGTTGAGGTCAACCGCACGGCTTGTATTCCGGCAGGACTGACTCGCATCATCACGCTTGGCATCTGGCAATGGTGCCCGGCCAGTGTATCGTGGGCAGCAGATGTAAAGTCCTAACCAGTCGTAGCCTCCATCATGCGTTCGGCCTCCTGACTAGCCTGTCAGGACGGTAGCATGCCGTCCAGTAGCAATTGATTGTCCTTCCCCTTCAGACTGACTCGTCATTCTTAGCGAATCTACCATTGCGCAAGAGCAGAACGTAGAAGCAGAGCCTATAGAAATGCACGGTCAGAGTTTGCTAACATGAGCTACTATGAATCGTCAAAACTGGATCGGATCGGTCTTACTTGTCTGTTTCGTGCTCCTGGTTGGCATCGGTCTGACCGCATGGAAATACGAATCCATCCAGGGCGAACAGGCGACCTCGGCGAATCAGCCGGAGCCGATGGAGTCCGTGACCATCGCTGTCGCACGAGCCATCGACCATCGTCAGACCACGACCTCGATCGGAACGGTCCTCGCCCTCCGTTCAATTACGCTGAAGAACGAACTGGCAGGAACCGTCCGCGAAGTTCGACTCACACCCGGACAGATTGTCGAAGCAGGGACACTGTTGGTCGCACTCGACGTCTCGGTCGAGGAAGCTGAACTTCGGGCACAAGAGGCCCAGGTTGCGCTCGCCAAGACCGTCCTCAATCGCCGACAACACCTCAGCCAAGAATTCGCAACCACTCAAGAAGAAGTCGATCGGGCACGCGCAGACTTGGATGTGGCACAGGCTCAGATTGCACGCACCAAGGCGATCATTGCCAAGAAGACGATCCGCGCCCCCTTCCGTGCGAGGGTAGGCATCGCGGACGTCCATCCCGGTCAGTACTTGGATGAAGGAACATTGCTGACAACACTTCAGGGCGTGAGCGAGGCTGTGCATGTGGACTTCACCGTCGCCCAGCAGGTCGCGGCCGGATTACGGGCCGGCGAATCCGTCGAGATTCTTGTAGCCAGTGATTCTTCCGCTATCGTGGCCAAGATTGTCGCGCTCGACGCACGCGTTGATCCGACCACTCGGAACGCCATGATCCGTGCCAGAATTGAAGGCACCCGCAATGTCCCATCACCAGGAGCTTCGGTACGCGTCCGGGTTCCGGTCGGTCCCCAGCGTACAGTCGTCGCCATCCCGGTCAGTGCATTACGCAAGGGGCCAGGAGGCGACCACGTGTTCGTCATCGCGCCGGATAAGGATGGCCGCAACCGAGTCCATACCCGCCAGGTTGAAAGCGGCCCCATGATCGGCGACGAGATCGTGATCCATGCCGGTCTGACGGCAGGCGAGCACATCGCCGCGGTGGGCTCCTTTAAGCTTCGTGACGGAATCCTCGTGGCAGTCGCTGAATCTGTCGGGAACAACTCAAAAGAGACTCACGAGGCCGGGACGCCCTAAACCGATCATCATGCCGCACGACACGACCCGAACATCGTTCACCGACGTCTTCATCAAACATCCTGTGTTGGCCATCGTCGTCAACCTGGTCATCCTCCTCGCCGGCTGGCGCGCGATGACATCACTCCCGGTCCAGCAATATCCCACGATCGAAAACTCGTTGGTCGTCATCACCACCCTCTACTACGGCGCCGGCGCCGAAACTGTTCGTGGGTTCATCAGTACGCCGATCGAACGGGTCGTTTCCGCAATCAGCGGCGTGGACTATGTCGAATCGACCAGCCGCGCCGGAGTCAGCACCGTGACTGTCCATCTCAAATTAAACCACAGCAGTACGGCAGCACTGGCAGAGGTCACCGCACGACTCCAGCAGGTACGATCGGAACTGCCTCCGGAAGCCGAGCCAGCGGTGATTGAGATCCAGCGAGCCGATCGACCCTACGCATCGTTCTACTTGAGTTTCAGTTCGACGGAGCGTCCGGTCCCCGCCGTCACCGATTGGCTGCTACGCACGTTACAACCCCAGCTCGCAACGTTACCCGGCGTCCAACGAGTCACGTTCGAAGGTGAGCGACAGGTCGCCATGCGTATTTGGATCGACCCTGACCGACTCGCGGCCCTCAACCTCTCGCCTGGCGACGTCCAGGGGGCGCTTCGTCGAAACAACTACTTGGCGGCGGTCGGCCGCACAAAAGGCAATCAGGTCCAGGTCAACCTGCTTGCCAACACCGATCTTCGTTCCACGGATGAATTTGAGGAGCTGATCGTCGCCGATCGGAACGGGGCCATCGTGCGGCTCAAGGACGTCGCGCGAATCGAACGGGGAGCCGAAGAAGCCACGATCATTGCGAAGTACGATGAGACGGAAGGCGTGTATCTCGGCATCTGGTCGGTACCCGGCGCAAACGAAATCGACGTCGGGCACCGGCTACGCGACGAGATCGAACGGATCCGGCCGACCCTCCCGAGCGATATCGACATGAAACTCGTCTGGGACGGCACGATGTTCATCCGGAACGCCCTGACGGAAATCACCAAGACGTTATCCGAAACGATCCTGATCGTCGCCCTCGTGGTGTTCCTGTTCATGGGATCGGTCCGTACGGCCATTGTGCCGCTCGTGGCCATACCGATATCGTTGATCGGAACCGCCCTCTTCATGGCCGCGTTTGGATTCAGCCTGAATCTCCTCACCCTGCTCGCCATCGTGCTGTCCGTCGGTCTGGTGGTAGACGATGCCATCGTGGTCGTTGAGAACGTGGAACGGCATGTGCGTCTGGGCCAATCTCGAATCGAAGCTGCGCAAGCCGCCGCACGGGAGCTGCTGGGCCCGATCGTTGCGATGACGATCACGCTCGCAACCGTCTATGCCCCCATCGGCTTCCAAGGCGGGCTGACTGGTTCCTTGTTTCTGGAGTTTGCGATCACGCTGGCTGTGGCCGTCGTGCTCTCTGGTGTCGTCGCGATCACCCTGTCGCCGGTGATGAGCTCGCGATTTGTCCATCCACGGGGGAAGGAGGGCCGGTTGACTGCCTTCGTCAACCGACGCTTTGAAGAAGCGCGCGGGATCTACGCCAGGCTACTCGACGGCACTCTCACCATGCAGTGGGGAGTTGTGGTGGCCGCGCTCCTGATCGTGCTCGCAGCCTGGCCGCTCTATCACTTTTCCCGTCAGGAGTTGGCTCCCGTAGAAGATCAGAACCACATCAGCCTCTTCTTCGAAGCGTCGCCGGACTCCACGGTCCAGGCCACCAACCGGCAACACTTCCGGATCGTCAACGCCGTCACGGCTATCCCTGGGGCGGACTACACCTGGTCACTCACCACGGCATGGGGAGGCTTCGGCGGCGTGGTCGCGAAGGATTGGCACGATCGCGCGCGCTCAACCGAGGAGATGTACGACGACGTATTTGGTGCCGTGTCGCAAGTGCCAGGACTCCGTGTATTCCCCAGACTAGACCCGCCGCTCCCCACCCCTGGTCAGTACGACGTGGAGTTAATCTTACAGAGCGATGCACCGGCCGAACAGATGCTTGAAGCAGTCGGGTCCGTTCTGGGTGCAGGCTGGCAGAGCGGAAAGTTCTTGTATGTGGACACCGACCTTAAAATTGACCTCCCCCAAGCCCGCGTCGTGTTAGATCGTGAGCGGCTCGCGGATTTGGGATTCGACCTGGCCGGAGTCGGTCGTGAGCTGGGCACCATGCTCGGCGGCGGGTACGTCAACCGGTTCAACTATTTCGACCGCAGCTACAAGGTCATTCCTCAACTCGGCGACAAGGATCGTGCAACGGTTGATCCACTGCTCGATCTCAAAATCAAGACACCGAACGGCCAATTGGTCCCGGTGTCGACATTCACCCATATCGAAACAAGCACTGCGCCGCGCGCATTGAATCGCTTCCAGCAACGCAACGCCGTCCGCATCTTCGGAGGTCTGAAACCAGGCTTCACCAAGGAAGAGGGGCTCCGTGTGCTTGAAACCGCAGCAGCCTCAAGTGGCCCGCGCGTGGTCATGGACTATGCCGGCGAGTCACGGCAACTCCGCCAGGAGGGAGCGGCGCTCACCGTCACGCTTGGCTTCGCGGTGGTCCTGATCTATTTGGTACTCGCTGCTCAGTTCAAAAGCTTCCGCGATCCCTTGATCGTCTTGCTTGGCTCAGTCCCACTTGCAATGTCCGGCGCCCTGGTGGTGAGTTTTCTCGACCTCACCACGATCAATATTTACTCCCAGGTCGGGCTGATCACGCTGGTGGGATTGATCGCCAAAAACGGCATCCTCATCGTGGAGTTCGCCAATCAACTGCAGGCTCGCGGATATTCTCGGCTGACGGCGGTGCGCGAGGCCTCACTGACGAGACTACGGCCGGTGCTAATGACCTCAGCCGCCACCGTCTTCGGTCACCTCCCCCTGGTCTTGGCGACGGGTCCCGGTGCAGCAGCCCGCAACAGTATCGGCATGGTGTTGGTCACCGGCATGACCGTCGGGACTGTATTCACGCTCTTCGTCGTGCCGGTGTTCTACTCACTGATCGCCGCAGAGCATCAGCCTCTGGAACCACATGCGGCTCCGAATGAAGTGGAACCCGAAGAGCTGACTTTGGCAGGAGCGAGAGCGTAAACTAGGCTGAGAAGGAAGAGGCCATGTACCACACGTTCTCTGACACACGCTTTGCTCTGTTGTTATCTCTCGTTCTCCTTGTCACTGGTTGTGCCGAGTGGAATTACCGGGACATGGCCGATCCCTCGCGCGATGTGTGGCAGAAACCACAGGGCGTGGTTGAGAAGCTGTCGATCAATCGGGGAGCGAGGGTGGCAGATTTGGGTTCCGGCGGAGGCTACTTTACCTGGCACCTATCCAAAGCGGTCGGCTCAAGAGGAACGGTCTATGCCGTTGATATCGAGGAAAATGCGATTAACATGATCTTCAAGGAGATGGTCGCCAGAGGAACCCCCAATGTCCGACCGGTCCGCGCCGAACCGCACGATTCGAAACTCCCGGAGCCCGTCGACCTGGTATTCAGTTGCAATGTCTATCACGACATGAAAAATCGAATAGACTATTTTCGCTCCCTGGCCTCATCGCTGCGGCCAGGCGGCCGCGTCGCGATTCTCGATTATCATCCTCGTGGATTCTTGTCCGATATGTTCGGTCACAGGACCGCGAAAGAAGAGGTCCGACGCGAAATGGAAGCTGCCGGCTATCAGCTGCTGAACGATTACGATGTCGTCGACCGCCAGCACTTCCAGATTTTCGCGAAGGTAGAGCGCTGAGACACAGTTATTCTCTGCGAACGGCAGGGACAGAGATTTTGACCACCCAAACCGTCCTACGTCTCCATCATTTCCAACCGAGGATCAAACTCGTGTCCGCAAGCCGTGCACTGGATGCAATCCGACTCCACCGTGAACTCGTCAGAACGAATCCCCA
>Ga0209824_10001528_pt1 | contig 12813 bp, 6 predicted proteins | sample VDWuncwatermetaG_FD_184124 | JGI IMG/M metagenome (GOLD analysis project Ga0209824, IMG submission 184124) | Wastewater microbial communities from Netherlands to study Microbial Dark Matter (Phase II) - VDW unchlorinated drinking water (SPAdes)... ... | reverse complement strand
AACGCTTCCGTCGCGAGATCATCGAGCGCACGCGAGATGCCCGTGCGGCAGATAATCTTACCGATCAGGAATTGCTCCGCGAGGTTATGAACACCGTCGGCAAGCACGGCCAACTCGGCGGCTCCACCCGCTGCGTCGTCTCCGTTTCCATGCTCACGGAAGGCTGGGATGCGAATACCGTCACCCACGTCCTCGGCATCCGCGCTTTTGGCACCCAGCTCCTATGCGAACAGGTCATCGGGCGCGCGCTCCGTCGCCAGTCCTACGACCTCAACGAAGAAGATCTCTTCAATGTCGAATACGCCGATATCTTTGGCGTTCCCTTCGACTTTACGGCCAAGCCCGTGATCGCCCCGCCGCAGCCGCCGCGTGAGACGGTTCAGGTCAAAGCCGTCCGCCCGGACCGCGACGCGCTCGAAATTCGCTTCCCGCGCGTCGAAGGCTACCGCGTCGAACTGCCAGAGGAACGCCTCACGGCGAGCTTCAACGACGATTCCATCCTCGAACTCAGCCCCGACCTCGTCGGCCCGTCCATCACGCGAAATTCCGGCATCATCGGCGAAGGCGTGGATATGAACTTGGAGCACTTGGGCGACATGCGCCAGTCTTCGGTCCTTTTCGAGGTCACCAAGCGCCTGCTTTACACGAAATGGCGCGACCCGGGCGAGGAGCCGAAGCTCCATCTCTTCGGCCAGCTCAAGCGCATCACCAAGCAATGGCTAGACACCTGTCTCGTCTGCAAGGGAGGCACCTATCCCGCCCAGCTCATGTATCAGGAACTGGCGGATATGGCGTGCAACCGCATCACCGCCGGCATCACCCGTGCGTTGGAAGGCAAGCGCCCCATCAAAGCCCTGCTCGACCCCTACAACCCCACCGGCTCCACGGCCCACGTTCGCTTTAACACCTCCCGCACCGACCGCTGGGAAACCAGTTCCAAGAGTTGCCACATCAACTGGGTCGTGCTCGACAGCGATTGGGAAGCCGAGTTCTGCCGCGTCGCGGAGTCGCATCCGAAGGTCCGCGCCTACGTTAAGAATCACAACCTTGGTCTCGAAGTGCCGTATCGCTACGGATCGGAGATCCGCAAGTATCTGCCGGACTTCATCGTGCTGGTGGACGACGGACATGGCGACGATGATCTGTTGCACTTGATCGTCGAAATCAAAGGCTACCGGCGCGAGGACGCCAAAGAGAAAAAAATCACTATGGACACTTACTGGGTCCCGGGAGTGAATAATAGCCGCCAGTACGGTCGATGGGCTTTCGCGGAGTTTACCGACGTGTATCAGATGGAGACTGACTTCGAGGCCAAGGTCGAAGCCAAGTTCAACACAATGATTGAACAGATTGCCGGCAAGAGAGACTGATTGTTATGCCGGCGACTCGACTGAAAATCTTCATCAGCAGCGTGCAGAAGGAGTTCGCGCAGATTCGCCAAGACTTAAAGTCTTTTCTTCTCGGCGACGCGGTTTTGCATCGTTTCGTTGCAGCCGTGTTTCTCTTCGAGGATCTTCCCGCCAAAGATCGGCGCGCCGATCAAGTCTATCTCGAAGAGGTTGAGTGCTGCGATATCTATCTCGGAATCTTCGGATACGAATATGGCTACGAAGATGACAATGGCGTGTCCCCCACCGAACATGAATACAACCATGCCACTCGTCTTAAGAAGACTCGGCTCATCTATGTGTGGGGGACCGACGAGAAAAAGCGCGCACCCAAAATGCGCCAACTGGTCAGCAAGGCCAGCAGTCAACTGATCCGCCGCCGGGTCGACGACGTTAGCGCGTTGACGTCTGAAGTCTATGCCAGCCTTGTGGATCACCTGGACGTTATGGGCGCGCTTCGTGTCCCGCCGTTCGACACTTCCGCCTGCGACGGCGCCGGTCTCGCTAATCTCTCCCGAGAACGCATCAATTGGTTTTTGCAGACCGCCCGCCGCGAGCGCGGCTTTCCGCTGAAAGGAAACACCCAAACAAAAGCCCTGCTCACCCATCTTAACTTGCTCGATGGCGCCAAACCCACCAACGCGGCGATGCTTTTGTTCGGAACAAATCCGCAGCGATTTCACCGCACCGCCGAGATCAAATGCATCAGCTGTCATGGCACTGAGTACCGCCGTCCCTTTGCTTCCTTGCAAGTTTACGGCGGCGATGTCTTCCAGCAGGCGGATCAGGCCCGTGATTTCGTGCTCGGGAAGATCAACCGCGCCATCGGCACCCGCGCCGCGAGCAACATCGCGCCGGCCACCTACGAGCTTCCGCCCGACGCCATCGGGGAGGCCATTATCAATGCTATCGCCCACCGCGATTACTACAGCAACGCGTCCGTCGAGGTGCGTCTGTTCGCCGATCGGTTGGAAGTTTGGAATCCTGGCAGGCTGCCCGGATCGCTCACGTTGGAGGGCCTGCGGCACGATCACGCCTCGATTCCCAACAACCCGCTGGTTGCGGAATCGCTTTACTTGACTCGCTATATCGAAAGAGTGGGATCAGGTACCCAGACCATGATCGAGCTTTGCCGCGAAGCCGGTTTGCCCGAGCCCGATTTCGAACTGCGTCATGGTTTTTTCGTCATCACGCTGTGGCGCGATTGGTTGACGGACGAGGCGCTTTTGAGGCTTTCGCTTAACGACCGCCAAATTAAAGCGCTTCCGGTCCTTCGGCAACAGCGGCATCTAACGAATAAGGATTACCAAGCCGTCACCGGCGCGATTCGGGCTACGGCGAAGCGTGATCTTGAAGACCTCGTGAAGAAGGGTGTGATTTCACTACGGGGTAGCGGACGGGGCGCCCACTATGAGTTTCTGAAGAAACGGCGCAGTAATGGCTCAAATGGCTCATCCAAGCCGGGGAAGATAAATGGCTCATAAATGGCTCAAATGGCTCATTACGGATCAGCTAAAACCCGCCAGAAAGGCACCAAATGCGCCAGCATTCGCCTCATAAACGCCTCAAAGGCATCAGTGGGAAATCGACCTCGTCAATTTGCCGTGGCCGCCAGCGGTGTAGAGTCCGAAGAAGTGGACACAAAGCGGACATACAGGACATCAATGGAGCCGTGAAGGGGCCAATCGGGACATTCATGGTAAATGGTGAATATGATGAAAACTAGAAGGCGGAACGCATAGCCATGGCAAAACGAGCGCCGAAGCAAACATCCTCAAAGACCGTCGAGACCCTCAAGCACGACGACGCCAAGCGGAAAAACATCCCCACCGCCGAGCACCAGTCCGTGCTCAAGCAGGACGATGCCGGTCCCCGCACGGTGAAGTATCCCCGCAACACCGACCTCGATCCCCAGCTCGTCTGGCGCGGGAAGGATGAGCAGGACTGGAGCGACCTCGTCGTCCACGCCCCGCCGCTCTACATCCAGGAAAAGGTCCACCCCAAGGCGCTGATCGACGATCTGCTGCGACAGACCGAAAAGGCCAAGGCGCAGGAGCCGGATTTTCAGACCGACCTCTTCGCCGACTTCAACGGCATGCCCAAGGGCGTGGACAAGACCGAGTTCTACGCCCACGACCAGAACTGGTCGAACCGTATGATCCTCGGCGACTCCCTCCAGGTCATGGCCAGTCTGGCCGAGCGCGAGGGCCTGCGCGGTAAGGTGCAGTGCATCTACCTCGACCCGCCCTACGGCATCAAGTTCAACAGCAACTTCCAGTGGTCCACCACCAGCAACAAAGTGACGGACGGCAAGGCCGATCACATCACCCGCGAGCCGGAGCAGGTCAAAGCCTTCCGTGACACCTGGCGTGACGGTATCCACAGCTACCTCACCTATCTCCGCGACCGCCTCACCGTCGCCCGCGATTTGCTTTCCGAGTCAGGCTCGGTTTTCGTTCAGATTGGCGTCGAAAACCTGCATCGAATCCGGGTTCTGTTAGACGAGGTATTCGGCGACGACAATCATGTGGCTACCATTTCGTTCACAAAGACTAGTGGCCAAACGAAAACGAACTACGTCCCAACTGCATCCGACTACTTGGTAGTTTATGCAAAGAACTACAAATCGATGAAATACAGACAGGCGTTTGTAGCAAAGACGCTTGGGGGCGAGGGGTCGAAGGAACACAAGCTGGTTGAGTCACCCGACGGCACGACACGGGAGAACCCGATTACCCTAGATGAAATCAACGACCCTTCGCGGCTCCCACCAAACTCACGTATCTATGCCACTGGCCCGATCGTGTCGGCGGGGTATTCGGAGAAAGGGTCCGCCGACATAGAAGTGACAGCACTGGGTAAGAGCTACGTCCTGCGCTGTGGTCCGAATCGCCATTGGACAGTTGGCGTTGAAGGCACCAAGCGTCTCTGGAAAATCGAGCGACTGGTGCAGCGTGAGGGCTTGCGCATCTTCAAGCGTTACTTCAACGACTTTCCTTACTCTCCAATTACGAACGTTTGGACCGATACGCGTGGAGAGACGGACATGAACTACGTCGTCCAGACGGACGAAACCGTTGTTCAGCGCTGCATAATTCTGGCCACCGATCCGGGTGACCTCGTGCTCGATCCGACCTGCGGTTCCGGCACCACCGCCACCGTCGCCGAACAATGGGGCCGCCGTTGGATCACCATTGACACCTCGCGCGTGGCGCTGGCGCTGGCCCGTGCCCGCATCATGGGCGCGCGCTATCCGTTTTACCTTCTGGCCGATTCCCGGGACGGCCAGCTCAAGGAAGCCGAAGTTACCCGCACCGCGCCGAGTTCGCAGCCGGTGCATGGGAACATCCGCCACGGTTTCGTCTATGAGCGGGGACCGCACGTCACGCTCGGTTCCATCGCCAATAACGCCGAGGTCGATGTCATCTGGGACGAGTGGCAGACGAAGCTGGAGCGATTGCGCGAGTCGCTGAACGCCGCACTCAAGAAGACCTGGCCGGAGTGGGAAATCCCTCGCGCCGCTGACGCCAAATGGCCCGATGCCGTGAAGAAGCTGCACGCCGACTGGTGGCAGGCCCGCATTGCCCGGCAGCAGGAGATCGACAAGTCCATCGCCGCCAAGGCCGAGTTTGAATACCTCTACGACAAGCCCTATCCCGATAACAAGAAGGTCCGCGTGGCCGGTCCCTTCACCGTGGAGAGCCTCAGCCCCCACCGCGTGCTGGGTGTGGATGAGGAAGATGAGTTGATTGACCCGCTGAAGGTCAAGGAAGGCAGCAGCGAATACGGGGCGAAGCAGTCCTTCCCTCAGATGATCCTGGAGAACCTCAAGACCGCCGGCGTGCAGCAGGCGCACAAGGAGGACCGGATCACCTTCAACCGCCCTCACCCCCTGGCCCGGCGACCTCGTTTGCGCCGAAGGCCGCTATTTGGAAGGGTCTTCACCCTCGCCCACTGGGAGAGGGCAGGGTGAGGGCGGAGTAGAGAAGCGCGCCGCCATCTTCATCGGTCCCGAGTTCGGCACCGTGCAGCGCGCCGATTTAGTCGAAGCGGCTAAGGAAGCAGGCGATGCCGGGTTCGATGTGCTGATCGCCTGCGCCTTCAACTACGAGGCGCACGCCACGGAGTTCAGCAAACTGGGCCGCATCCCCGTGCTCAAAGCCCGCATGAACGCCGACCTGCACATGGCCGAGGACCTTAAGAACACCGGCAAAGGCAATCTCTTCGTCATCTTCGGCGAGCCGGACATCACCCTGCTCCCGGAGCCAGACGGAAAACTGCGCGTGAAGGTGAACGGCGTGGACGTCTTCCACCCCCAGACCGGCGAAGTCCGAAGCGACGGCGCCGACGGCATCGCCTGCTGGTTCATCGACAGCGACTACAACGAAGAAAGCTTCTTCGTCCGCCACGCCTATTTCCTCGGCGCCAACGACCCCTACAGCGCCCTCAAGACGACGCTGAAAGCCGAGATCAACGCCGGAGCCTGGGCCACGCTGAACAGCGACACGTCACGCCCATTTGACAAACCGAAGTCCGGGAGGATCGCCGTGAAGGTCATCAACCACCTCGGGGATGAGGTAATGAAAGTGTTTCGGGCTTAGTTCTCTTGATTTTGGCGCGGCAATATGAGAATCGAAATGACCCCTGTGGCCGTAATTGATCGGTATCACGGGCAGATATTGTGGAACACACTGGCAGATTGCGGTATATTGGTCGCACGACAACGAATTCCAGCGCTCAGAGAGAAGATATCCTGATGGCCAGGCAAAGACATCTACCACGTGCGCCGATCACGGAAGCACTGATCGACATTCAGGTGGCGCCGCGTGACGGCCTCACGTTTACTGGACTGCAGGACTCCATCAGCGCGCCGGAATTTGGGTACTACGTAAAGAATTCAATTTCGGAAGGAACTTTTGGGTTTATGCTGACATCAGATGGGACGCAACCACAGACAACTGCACAATCCGCACAGATAGGGTTGCGGCTGCACTCTCATGATGAGAAGTACGTTGCCCAATGCAGGCTTTCTGGGTTCACTCTGAGTCGACTGCCGCCCTATGAGGAATGGCCTAATCTGATCCGAGAGGCAAGGCGCCTGTGGGCCGTTTACACCGAGCGACTACTCCCCAAGCGAGTAACTCGGGTTGCCACTCGATTCATCAACAATCTGCAGTTACCCATGGATCGTGGAGAGTCTTACCAAAAGTATCTGCACAAACTTGTGGATGTTCCGGACGAAGCGCCACAGGCCGTGGCGTCTTTTTTTCAACGCTTCTAGCTTATTGATGTCGAGAGTGATGCACGCGTAATTCTCACGTTGGCACTGGACAACACTCCGCCGGGAGCGCACGTTCCAGTCATCCTTGATATAGATGCGTTCAGGGTCACGGATTTGGAATTGCCAAATCAGGATCTGTGGGATATATTGGAAGAGTTGAGAGCATTGAAGAATCGGTGTTTCTTTGGCACTATCACTGAGGCAACTGCGGGGTTATACGAATGAGTATTGCGATTGCAGGAAGAGGTCTGCATCTTATCGGGCATGAGGATTATGAGCTTGTGAGCGATGGTGGCCAGACAATAGGGCGGATGTGGGCGCAGGACAGAAACTACCGGCGAGGAAGCGCCTCAGACTGGTCCCCGATTATTGAGGCAGCGCTGCTCGGCATCAGAAATGGGTGCGGTCGAGTTGGCTGGGATGGCGACGACGCGCTCCCTGTCAGCGATCGCACGATCGATGTCGCAGCCAAGTTGACCGAGTGCTTGTTTACGATGCTCCGCAGAGGCGCGCCAGCACCTGATCTAATACCCGAATCTGATGGCGAGATTTGCATTAGCTGGTCTATAGACGCTGATCGGGTGTTCTCTGTGAGCGTTGGTGCACACGGAAAGATGAATTTTGCTGGTCAGTTTGGTACGGAGGGTGCGCTTCATGCTTGGCAACCGATTGATCCAAGGAATCGTGCGTCTCTTGAAGAATCTCTTCAGGATGTCGCCAGGTACGTTGGCCGGCTCTTCACGCTCCCTGCAATCCGACGTGCAGCCTAGCGAGTCGCTAAGTACCTTCGTATTCAAAACTGAGCAAATCGTTAAGCAGACCAACACTATTCATCATTCACGGCTGACGCCTAGGCGCAAGAACAAGACAAAGGACGGGAGACTAGAGACATCAGTTTGCCGCTCCCAAGCACTGAGTGACACACAGGTTTGGGCGATTTGCTCGGCGCACTTCGACGTGGTTGCGCCAAGGCCGTCCATAGGTCGCGGTGTGGGTCCTGCCCGCGTAGTTTTCGACGTTAATCTTGGGTTTGATGCTGACGGGAAGCCCTACCCGGAATACGCTAACATCATTGGTTGGTACGACTCTATTGATAAGCCGGACGACGAGCTAAAGCATTTCTGGATGGAAAAAGCGCAGAGGATGGCTCCAAGCTTCAAGTACCTACCCCGCTAGAATCTGACCAAGCGTCTCTACCCAACAGAGAGCTGCAGCGTCTCACGCACGGGTAGCCAGTAGGGGGGCCGAATTGACGCACTGTCACGTTGCGCTATCTTTGAGGGAACATGATTTCTCCCGCTCGTCCAAACTCGAAGCGCGTGATGAACTCGAAGTAATTCATGGACTTCCGCATCGCCGACACATTCACGGATAGCCTCACACGGCTGACCGGCGACGAGCAGAAGGCCGTGAAGACGACGGCCTTCGACCTCCAGATGAACCCGGCGAGTCCGGGCCTGAGCTTCCACAAACTCGACAAAGCAAAGGACAAGAATTTCTGGTCGGTGCAGGTGAATGCAGACATCCGGCTGATCGTTCACAAAACGGAGGGCAGCCTGTTGCTCTGTTACGTGAATCACCACGACAAGGCCTACGACTGGGCCGAGCGGCGAAGGTTGGAGACGCACCCGAAGACCGGGGCCGCGCAGTTGGTGGAAATCCGCGAGACGGTGAAGGAGGTCGTTGTCCCGGTCTATGTGCAGGCGGAAATGCCCGCGCCTCCGAAGCCGCGCCTATTCGCCGACAAGCCCGACGAAGAACTGCTGGGCTACGGCGTGCCGGCTGAGTGGCTGAACGATGTGCGTCAGGCCAATGAAGACAGCCTCTTGCTGCTGGCGGATCGTCTGCCCGGTGAAGCAGCCGAGGCTTTGCTGGAACTCGCCACGGGTGGCAAACCACGGGTGGTGCAACCGGCGACGCCGGTCACGAATCCTTTCGACCATCCCGATGCCCAGCGCCGCTTCCGCGTGATGACCAACGTCGAGGAACTCCAACGCGCCCTCGATTTCCCGTGGGAGAAATGGACGGTCTTCCTGCACCCGGAGCAGCGGTATTGGGTGGAGCGCGACTACACCGGACCAGCCCGCGTCTCCGGCTCGGCAGGCACCGGCAAGACCATCGTGGCGCTTCACCGCGCCGCACATCTGGCCCGCACCCGCCCCGAAGCACGGGTGTTGCTCACGACTTTCTCCGACACGCTGGCGAACGCGCTTCACACCAAGCTAAAGCGACTGGTCGGCAGCGAGCCGCGTCTTGCGGAACGCATTGACGTTCACTCCCTGAACGCCCTCGGTCTCCGCCTCTACAAATCGCATTGCGGGCCAGCGAACCTGGCCAGCCGCGAAGTTGTGCGGGAACTGCTCGGTGAAGCATCGAAGGCGGTGGGCGGCCACAAGTTCAGCCTGCATTTTCTCCTCACCGAATGGGAGCAGGTGGTGGATGCCTGGCAGTTGGAAACATGGGAGTCTTATCGCGATGTCGCCCGGCTCGGTCGCAAGACCCGGCTACTGGAAGTGCAGCGAGCGATCTTGTGGTCCATCTTCGAGCGGGTCCGCGGCGGATTGAAGGAGCGGAATCTCACCACGCATGCTGGTCTGTTCACCGCCCTGGCGTCCGCGCTGGCCAAAAGCAAGCACCTGCCGTTCGACTTTGCAGTCGTGGACGAGGCGCAGGACATCAGCGTCGCCCATCTGCGCTTCTTCGCCGCGCTGGGTGCGGATCGGTCCAATGTCCTTTTCTTCGCCGGCGACCTCGGCCAACGCATCTTCCAGCAGCCCTTCTCCTGGAAATCCCTCGGCGTGGATATTCGCGGCCGCTCCCGTAACCTGCGCATCAACTACCGCACGTCCCATCAGATCCGCCAGCAAGCCGACCGCTTGCTCGGCCCGGAGGTGACCGACGTGGACGGCAACAGCGAGGATCGCAGCGATACCATCTCGGTTTTCAACGGCCCATCACCCGTCATCCGCGTGCTCCCGACTAAAAATGAAGAAATCAAATCCGTCGGGACATGGCTTGCTGACCAGTCGAAAGCCGGCGTCCTGCCGCACGAGTTCGGCGTCTTCGTGCGCTCGGCAGGGCAATTGGACCGCGCCCAAGCCGCGGTCAAAGAGTCAGGATTGGGCTTCAAGATTCTCGATGAGCACGTCGAGACGACCAGCGGTCATGTCTCGATCAGCACCATGCACCTGGCCAAGGGACTGGAGTTCCGAGCCGTGGCGGTGATGGCCTGCGACGACGAGATCATCCCCTTACAGGAACGCATTGAAACGGTCGGAGACGATGCAGACTTGCAAGAGGTCTATGACACCGAACGCCACTTGCTCTACGTCGCATGCACCCGTGCCCGAGATCATCTGCTAGTCACGAGCGTCGAACCGGCGTCTGAATTCCTGGATGACCTGCGGGCCTAAGCCCAGCGCATCCGGGGTCTTGGATCTTGTATTTCACCTATCACTCCCAACGGAAAGTAAAAAGGTAAAAGGTAAAAGTAAAAACATCGGAGGCTCCCTTACCTGCCTCTATATAGGCAAGTCTCCCAAAATATTTAGCGGCCGGTTAGTAATCCATGCCTTTACTTCGCCTCGATAACGTATCTCTGGCCTATGGCCATCTGCCGTTGCTCGCCCATGTCGATTTTCAAATCGAGCCGGGTGAGCGGGTGTGCCTCGTCGGCCGTAATGGCACCGGCAAATCGACCATGTTTCGAGCCATCACCGGGGTGGCGCTGCCGGACGACGGCGAGATCTGGCGCCAGGATACGCTGCGTATCGGGCATCTCGAGCAAGAGGTGCCTGCTGATACGGAACAGACCGTGTTTGAAGTGGTGGCCGCCGGATTGGGCGAATTGGGCGCGCTGTTGACGGAGTACCACTATGTGACACGCCAGGCGGGCGCGGGAGAGCCATCGTCCCTGGAGCGGCTGGCCGAGTTGCACGCGCGCATCGACGCGCTGGATGGCTGGGACATCGGCCGGAAGGTCGAGACAGTTTTGACGCGGTTGGGTTTGCCCGCGGACGAGCGCCTCGCCGACTGTTCCGGCGGGATTCGCAGACAGGTCATGCTGGCGCGAGCCCTGGTGAGCGAGCCCGATCTGTTGCTGCTGGACGAGCCGACCAACCATCTCGACATCACCGCGATTACCTGGCTCGAGAAGTTTCTGCTTGCTTACCGGGGTTCGCTGATCTTTATCACTCACGATCGCACGTTTCTGAAACATCTGGCGACCCGCATCATCGAGCTTGACCGGGGAAAGTTGACTTCTTTTCCCGGCGACTTTGACACCTACCTGCGCAAAAAAGAGGAAATGCTGGAAATCGAGGCGCGCGCGGCTGCCAAGTTCGACAGGAAGCTGGCGGAAGAAGAGGCGTGGATTCGCCAGGGCATCAAGGCGCGGCGGACGCGCAACGAAGGGCGGGTCAGGGCATTGCAGGCGATGCGGCGCGAGCGCGGCCAGCGCCTCGAGGCGCAGGGTAAGGCCGGCTTCGGAATCGATGCCGGTGTTTTGTCCGGCAAGCTGGTGGTCGACTTGCGCCGTGTGAGTTTCCGTTACGGCGACAACCTTATTATTCACGATCTATCCACGCGCATCCTGCGCGGCGATCGGGTAGGCATCATCGGCCCCAACGGCTCCGGCAAGAGCACGCTGCTCCAGCTGATCCTGGGCGAGATGGCGCCGACCAGCGGGCAGGTGGTGATGGGCACCCGCCTGCAGGTGGCTTACTTCGACCAGCACCGCGGACGATTGGATCCCGAGAAGACGGTGCGCGAGAACATGAGCGAGGGCTCCGACACCATTACCGTCAAAGGCCGTTCACGCCACGTCATCGGCTACCTCAAAGACTTCCTGTTCCCGCCGGACCGTATCGACTCGCCGGTGAAGGCGTTGTCCGGCGGCGAGCGCAATCGTTTGTTGCTGGCGAAAATCTTTACCCGGTCCGTGAACATGATGGTCCTGGACGAGCCGACGAACGATCTGGACGTCGATACGCTCGAGTTATTGGAAGATCTGCTGGCCGATTACGAGGGGACGCTGCTGCTGGTGAGCCACGACCGGACCTTTCTCGATAACGTCGTGACGAGCACGCTGGTTTTTGAGGGCGATGGCAAGGTCGGGGAATATGTCGGGGGGTACGAGGATTGGGCGCGACAGCGCGCCGCCGCCGAGCGGACCAAAGCGCCGAAGCGCGCGAGCGCTCCAATAGAAGACAAGCGCGGCAATGGAACTCGCAAGCTCTCTTATAAGGAACAGCGCGAACTGGAAGCGCTGCCCGGAAAAATCGAATCGTTGGAGGCGGAGCAGTCGCAGTACCATAAGCTTATGGGTGATGGCGGGTTTTATAAACAGCCGGGCGATAAAATCACTGCCGCCATAGGGCGGCTGGAAGCGATAACGCGCGAACTCGAAGAATGCTACGCGCGTTGGGAATCTTTGGCCGGCCGTTGAAAAAGGCCTATCTGCCGTGGGAGGGACTATGAATACCATTCGATTCGTCGACACCACCATTCGGGACGGGCACCAGAGTCTGTGGGCGGAGAATATGACCACAGGGATGATGCTCCCGGTCGCCGAGCGCATGGACCAGGCGGGTTTTGAAGGGATTGAGCTGATCTCAGGCTCCCATCTTAAGAAATGCGTGAAAGAGCTCAAAGAGGACCCCTGGGAGCGCGTCCGGCTCGTCGCCGGGAAAATCACCCGCACGCCGCTTCGGGTCATCGCGGGACGTGTCAATACATTCGAATACAATCCTCTGTCGATGTACCGGCTGTTCATGGAGCGTATGGCCGCCAACGGCATCAAGGAGGCGCGGATATCGGAGGAGTGGAACGAATTCGCCGGCTGGAAGCGCAAGGCTCAAGTGGCGCACGACGTCGGCATGCGCGCGATCCTCAATCTCATCTATTCCGTCTCTCCCAAACACACCGATGAGTATTTCGCGCAAAAAACCCGCGCAGCGGCATCATTGAATGTCTACCGGCTCTGCCTCAAAGATCCGGGCGGGTTGTTGACGCCGGAGCGGATGCAAACACTCGTGCCGGTCATCTTCAAGAACGCCAACGGGATCCCCGTCGAGCTTCATACGCACTGCACGACCGGCCTGGGCCCGCTGTGCTGCATAGAGGGGATGAAGCTTGGAATTCAAT
>Ga0209824_10001526_pt1 | contig 12835 bp, 13 predicted proteins | sample VDWuncwatermetaG_FD_184124 | JGI IMG/M metagenome (GOLD analysis project Ga0209824, IMG submission 184124) | Wastewater microbial communities from Netherlands to study Microbial Dark Matter (Phase II) - VDW unchlorinated drinking water (SPAdes)... ... | reverse complement strand
GTCAACGAAGGTCATCAAGGTGTATTGTCGTGTCATGAACCGGCTCGAGCCGAGCAGGCCGAGGCAGGCGGTCATGTCCGCGATGAGCGTTGCTGCCGTCGAGGCGTCAAGATGGGCAGTGCAATAGTCGGCAAGGTTCCGCGCGCGTACCTGCAGCTTCGCGTTCACGATCTCCCTATTGAAGACCTCGTTCTCTATCGCCGCGCGCAGCGAGATGATGAACGAGAACAGGTCTCGCGCCTCCTGGATCCTGCCGTTCAGCAGATCCATTCGGACATGCTCAAGCTTCCTGGCGAGGAGGTTCAGCCGCTCAATCACTTCAGGGAAGGCTGCCATGATAAAGATGTAGCTGCCGTGCTATTTATGTTTTGCCCTATCCTCGCTTCTGTTCCTTCTCTTTCCTGCCAGATACGCCTTGAAGATGAAGATGTGCTCCCATGTGGACACCAGCACCTCGAGGATGGCGATGATGCCGGTCAGGAGGATGATGAGATAGCCATCCGTGGCGATGCCCTTCAGCGTCTCTATAGGGGACTTGATGATGACATAGACCGCGCCCATGCAGAGCAGCACGATCCAGGTGATGAAGGTGTGCCCGATGTGCGTCTTGACATAATGGAAATCATCCCGGATGGATCTCATCGGCCCTTCCTGCTCGAAGGCCATGATAGGATAGACGAAGATGAGGCGGTAGATGACGAAGCCGGCGTACAGGATGGCGAGCAGGGCGAACAGGCCCATCACCACGATGCCGCCGAGGAGCGTGCGCGGCATGAGGATGACCCCTGCCAGCACGATGAGGAGCATGGGCGCGAGGATCATCAGGAGCGAGAGGATATAGATGCCGGTGACGTCGAGCAGATGCTTCTTCCCGAACGCGAAACCGCTCTTCAGTGATGTCCTGCCGACAAGGATGACATCCTTGATCATGCCATATTTTGTCGTGATGAAGAAGAGCGAGACGAAGAACTCCGCCACGAGATAGAGCGTCACGACGCCCCAGAAGCGCGCAGGATCAGCGGTCATGAGCGCGTAGACCGCGGTCACGAGATACACGCCTTTGGTGAGCGCAGCGGGCACGGCCATGATGACGCCGAGGATGCCGGTCATGGAGAGGAGCAGGACGGCGAGCGCCAGCGACGAGAGCAGCGCCAAGGCATTGGGGACGAGGAGGATAGGGTTCTCCTCGAACTTCCTGAAGCTGGACTGGATGAGGTTGGCATAGCCACCTTCCTGCTGCGACTGGTCTTTCGTCTGCCGAACAGGTTTTTTCTGGATCCTCTTTTTCATGCGATTGTATCCTCCGTCTGCATAATCCTTCGTGGATATATACTTTGCTTCACCTAAATAGTTTACTTCACTCGATGATCGCTCTCTACACATTGAAGCGAAGGATCATCGATGGAGGATCAGGCTGTCCACCATCATCTTCGATTTCGGAAGATGGAGCAGCTCCAGTATTGTCGGCGCGATATGCTGCAGCGTGCCATGCTGCTTGATCGGATATCGTTGCGGCGAGACAAGGATGCACGGCACCGGGTTCGTCGTGTGGCTCGTCTGATGCTTTCCCGTTTCCTCTTCTGCGTTGCCATGGTCTGCGGTGATGATGCACGAGCCGCCGATGCCATGCACCTCGCTCACGATGACGCGAAGGCAATGGTCAATGACCTCGATGGCCCTGATGGTGGCCGTGAGCTTCCCGGTATGCCCGACCATGTCCGGGTTGGCGAAGTTGATGGCGATGAAGGCATGCTTGCGTTTCCGCAGCTCCGCGATGACGCGCCTCGTGATGATAGGTGCGGACATCGCCGGAGTCGTATCATATGTCGCCACCTTCGGGCTCGGGATGAGGATGCGGTCCTCTTTCGGGAAGGGCGTCTCGCGGCCCCCATTGAGGAAGTAGGTGACATGCGCGTACTTCTCCGTCTCCCCGATGCGCAGCTGGCAGAGGCCATGCTTGGCGATGATCTCGCCGAGCGTGCCCTTCAGCAGGAAGGAAGGGAAGGCGACCGACGCCTTGATGGTCTTGTCATACGATGTCATGCAGACAAAGGCTGTCCGAAGCTTGCGGCGCGTGAATCGAGAGAACCGCTCATCGACAAATGCCCGTGTCAATTGCCTCGCGCGATCAGGCCGGAAGTTGAAGAAGAGGATGGCATCGCCGTCCTGCGCACGCATCGCCTGTGTCGTGCCATGCTCTTTCCTGATGACGCTTGGCATGACGAACTCATCCGTCTCCCCCCTTATGTATGCAGCCTTCAATGCGTCGAGGGCATTGCCTGCGGGGAGCCCCTCGCCCCGCGCGACGGCGTCATACGCTTTCCGCGTCCGTTGCCAGCGGTTGTCGCGGTCCATGGCGTAATATCGACCGCTGATGGTGGCTATCTCGCCGATGCCTTGCGTTCGCATGAACTGTTCGAGCATGGTGAGATAACGTCCTGCACTCTTTGGAGGAACATCCCGTCCATCAAGAAAACAATGGACGAATGTCCTTCCTTCCATGCCCAACTGCCTTGCTACCTTGAGCAAGGCAAAGAGATGATGGATATGGCTGTGCACGCCGCCGTCGGAGAGCAGGCCCATGAGATGAAGAGATTTCCCTTGGCGTCTTGCTGTCTTGATCGCATCGACAAACGCTTTATCGCGATAGAACGTGCCATCGCGGATGGCCTTGTTGATGCGCATGAAGGCCTGCGGGATGAGCCTGCCTGCACCGATGTGCGTATGACCAACTTCAGAATTCCCGATGTAGCCCGGCGGCAATCCGACAGATTTTCCTGAAGCGTCAAGGACAGCGTGTGGGTATTTTCGCCATGCCTGGTCGAAGAACGGCTTGCGCGCCATGGCTATCGCATTGGCTTTCCCGATCTTCCGGATGCCCCAGCCGTCGAGGATGATGAGGACGATAGGATGAGGTGAAGCAGTCGCTTGATTGGCTGGTTTTTTTCGCATCACCATCTCGCGTACTCCGCTTTCTTGCCTAGCATCTCCTCGATCCGCAGCAATCGATTAAATTTCGCCACGCGTTCTCCCCTGCATGGCGCGCCAAGCTTGATCTGGCCGCAGCCAAGCGCGACCGCAAGATCAGCGATAAAGGTGTCTTCTGTCTCCCCGCTCCGATGGCTCACCATGACATGCCAGTGGTGCTCGAAGGCCATCTTGGCCGCGTCGATGGCCTCGGTGAGCGTGCCGATCTGGTTCACCTTGAGCAGGAGCGCGTTGCACAGCTTCCGCTCCAATGCCATCTTGATGCGGTTCACGTTCGTGACCAGAAGATCGTCGCCGACGATCTGGATGCGTGTCTTCTTCATCAGCTCCGCATACGGGGAGAAATCATCCTGATCGAACGGATCCTCCAGGGACACGATAGGATAGGTGCGGATCAGGTCAAGATAATAATCCACCATGTCTTCCGGCTTGGTCCGTTTCGGGATATAATAGATGCCATGGCGGCAGAACTCGGACGCTGCCGGATCCATGGCGAGCTTGATGATGTCCTGGTAGCCTGCCTCTTCCACGGCGCCCTGGATGAGCTCAAGGGCTTCGCGCGGTGTGCGCAATGGCGGTGCGAAGCCGCCTTCATCGCCGACATTCACTGCGGTCTTGCCGTATCGCTTCTCGATGCGCTCCTTGAGCGTGTGGTATGTCTCGGCGACGCATCGTGTCGCTTCGGCGAAATCTCGTGCCTTCACCGGCGCGATCATGAATTCCTGGAACTTCAACTCACTCCCTGCGTGCTTACCGCCATTGATGACGTTGCAGAACGGGACCGGCAGGATAGGCTTCTGTTTGGTGAGCGTCGTGAGGTAACTGAATAACGGCTGCCGGCGCTCGAGCGCCGCCGCTCGCGCGAGCGCAAGGCTGACGCCGAGTATCGCGTTCGCGCCATAATGGCTCTTGTTCGGCGTTCCGTCAGACAGCGCCATCAGGTTGTCGAGAAGACGTTGTTTTGTCGGATCCTTTCCCCGAAGCTTCAGCGCGAGCGAGGATGTGATATGCTGGATAGCCTGCAGCACACCCTTGCCTTGATAGCGCTTGCCGCCATCGCGCAGCTCCAAGGCTTCATGGACGCCCGTCGACGCTCCGGAAGGCACGCTCGCAGACACGCAGCCCTGCTGCGTTGCCATATCCACTTCAAGCGTCGGGTTGCCGCGGGAGTCAAGGATCTCGCGCGCCGTGATGCTCTTGATCTTTCCCATCAATCCCCTCTTTTTCGACTCTTTTCCTGTCCTGTTTTCCTATTCACTGCGCTGTTCTGCTTATATAAACTCTTCGCTCTATTTTTTAGTTCCACCAAGTGGTGAAAATAATGAAGAACGGATTTCGCTTCTAAAACCGCCGAGAAAAAACAAAATATATTTAAATGACCGGTATTCATACCCGCTCTATCGATTATAAGGCTATTCAATCTTTCCATTGGAGGTGGATTTATGGCTAAAGAGACAAAACCGGCAGCGAAACACGCGCATGCGCCGGCAAAGAGTAAGAGCAGCGCAAAGACGTGGCTCATCGCCGCGGTCGCGGTCATCGTGATTATCTTGCTTATCGTCTGGGGCAGGAAAGCCGGCGAAGCGCAGGCTCCTGCAGGACCAGCTCAGGAAACAGCTCCGGCTGCTGAACCTCAGCCAACTGAAGAGGCTCCGGCAACACCGCGGGTCAGCAATACCGCTCCAGATAGAGAATTACCTCCACTCGGTCCTTCAGGCGACGCAGAGGTCGTGTCTAGGTCAATCACCTGGAAGACCGCTGGTGGCCAGCCAGTGACCAAAGAAGATGATAACAGCATGTTCAGCGATGTCAGCTGCCAGCACGCAGAAGGCGGCAATGACGCGGACAAGACCACCTTGAAGGAGGATGCTATCTCGTTCACCTTCACCAACAATGGCAAGAAGAGCTACCACTTGTATTATGTCAAGTACGGCTCTGAAGGCTTTAATGACGCCGTGCGCATCAGCGTGAATGGCGGACGCGTCCGGGATGCTGAAAGGGCATGCGGTAAGGAGAATGTCGCTCCAGGAGAGACGATAACCTGCACTGGCGCCCAGGCGCTGCTCCGAACTGGGCAGACGTACACCGGCAAGAGCCAGGTGAACATCCTGCAGGCGCAGAGCGCAGAATTCGTGGATGTGCTTGTCTTCAAGTGCTGAAGCAATCTTTTATTTATTTTTCTCTCTTTTTTCTGATAATTTCCGACATATTTAAATATTCTTAGAGGTGTCATAGCTGTATGGCCAGACATTCTCCCTCGATGCTGCTGATGCTGCTCCTGCCTGTCATGCTCGCGCTCCAGGCGTGCGATGTCTCCCTCAAGCAGCAGGGGGATGCCATCGCGCCGCTTGGCCTCATCCTTCTCGGCACCTATGGCTACACCACGTCCGAAGAGCTTGGCAGGACCATCGAGGATTATGACGCTAATCTTGAGTACGATGAGGCGCGTCTGCCGGACACCCAGCTCGGGTTTCCGCTTGCCTTCCCTGTCGCGTTGTATAATCCGACACGACAGGCATGGTTTGATCCCTATGCCGAGCTTCGTATCGTCATCACCGCTCCTGATGGCACCGAGGTGAATGCGTCGGTGCCGTTCCGGGACGCGCTTGTCCAGCACCGTCGTTTCAGTATCGATGGCCAGACTATGGTCAAGGAAACAGCGTCCGCGATAGAACGTCGTCTTGCGCCGGAACAGCGTCGCGTATTTTTCGTTGAGACGCCCTATGTGCCGAAAACGACAGGCGTCTATACGCTCCTCATCGAGCTTCGCTCAAAGAACATCGCAGGCATACGCATCACGCGGAGCGGCTTCACGATCCATATCCTCGAGCCTGGCACGACAATTGGGCTGCCGTCCGCTATCGTTCCGGTCAGTGATGGGTAGCAGAAAAGAGAAAAGAACGCCTATCTTCCAAAAGAACGCTTATTCTTCGTCAGACTCGTACGAATCCTCAGAATCAAAATCGTCATACTCCATGTCTTCGTCGCCCATCGGTTCGCCTCCCAGGTATACGCAATTGAATTGCCCATAGAAGAGGAAGATATTTATATATTTATCCCGTGCTATTTGGTAGACGGCCAATAAATATTTAAACCAGTTGCGCCTAGGAAGAAGCGAGAGGTGATAGCCGGATGGAACAGCAACTCAAAGGCGATGTCCTCATCACCTGCAGGTCATGCAGGAAGCGTTATCCGATGCGTGAATTGCGCTATGACAAGACCGGTTCTGATCTTATCTGCAAGGATTGCTTCTCCGCCTCACGACGTCCTAACGATGTGCTGCAGGACATGAAGTGCATACCGCCGGAAAAGCTCGAGCCGACCGGACCGAGGATACGGAACAACGCAGACTTGGTGAAGTATTACTGCCTCACCTGCCGCTTCAAGTTCTCCCGACGGGCAGATTTCCATTTTGAGAATTGCCCGAGCTGCGGGAAGATGGGTTCGATCCGCAAGGATATTCCCCTGAGCACGAGCCAATTGCTCGAGGATTCGGGTGACTTTTTTAGGTAGGCACTTAAGTAGGTGACCTCTTTTTTCTTTAGTTTATAAATAGTATAGTGTATTTGTATATACATGAATATATTTTTACCACTTTATTGTCGTCCTCAAGTGATTTCTACATCTTTCTGAAAACTTACTTTTTGGTTATGCCTCCCAAGCCCTATAAACCAAAAAGTTTAAATAGAAGTATGTGCTTACAGTATACTATCGGTGTCTCAAGGAAAAAAGAAGGGTGAATATGCCTTCTTTTCCTTAACAAGGCACGATATGCCTAAGCTTTCGTTGAGATTACCGCAATAAATCAAGCGAAATCAGAATCAGTATAGGTCCCGTGTAACCAAAGTGACGTGTTGACAATGACCGGTGAACTCACTCCAGAACCTGCTATTGCATTAGTCCATCCTTCTTCATCTGCTGCTCTTATCGTGAGAAGACCTCTTGCGCCTGCCCGAGAATACGGTGTCGAGCTGCTTGTGGGTCCCGCAGCGGATCCTTTCTTTCAGACGCTTGTCCGGATGAATGTCGGTACAAACTATTTTCAGCGGACTAAAACTGGCGCCAGGCATCATTACGCCGAAGGCGCGGAGAGGAATGCGCATTGCGATGTGCCCTTATTGGGAACTGCGCTGCTTGTCAACTGCCCGGATATTGAAGTGCATCATGTGCAGGATCATGTCGATCTTCAGGGGCCATTGACCTTTGCCGATCTTGAGCAGCGGTTGCTCGAGCATGAAGGGAGCGATGGCGCGCATATAGTCTATGCTGGCGAGATGGGCCTTTATGCCTCTTCAAATCCGCACAAGCTCTTTGTGGATCCACGTCCGATTGTCGCCGGTCTGCGGGATAGCCAGCCGGAGATACGGAATTTCGCAGATGTCCTTGGCCGCTATCTCCCCCCTGACTTTGTCCACTTCGGCGCGACGAGCCTGCAATTCAGGGAGATTGGCTGCAGGACATCTTCTACGATGATGGTGCCCATCCTCGCTGGCCAAGGCATGGCGTATCTCCTCAAGCAGACCGTCTTCGACCATGGCGATGTCGGTAAGGTCGTGGTCGCCGACAAGAATGGTATCGCGGCAGAGTTCTTCCTCGCAAAGGCAGATGAACTGTCGCCGAAGCTTCGCACCGTGGTGCGTCCTGATTCATACTTTGATCGTCAGGAAGGGATTGTCGGCGTGCTGCGCACCTACTCTTCTGGTGACAAAAGGAGCCGGTGCGAGTATCTTATCCCGCCTTCTGCGCTCAATCTTGAGCGATATGGCAATGCTTCTACCGCTCCCCAAGCACCTTCTCGTTTTGCTGGCGCTCTGTCGGCATTAGCGTCTTTAGCGCGCTTCTAGCGGCGTAAACATTTAAATAATGGCGCATGCTTTCACCATGTATGCAGCCTTATAAGCAGTCTAATGAGTATACAGGGGGCGCTGCGGCATTGTTGATGGTGCTCAACCATTATGACCCGAAGGTTGAGTTGACCAAGGAGAACGAGTACGAGATCTGGCGCAAGACTGCGGCCCTGCCGGTGCGCGCCAGTGATATCTACGGCCTCACGCTGGTCGCCCATGACCACCGCAGGAGGGTGAGGGTGGTCGTCGGCGAACTCCAGTACAACTACCCGAACTACCGCTTCCAGGGCTACAAGCTCTCGGAGATCGAGGAAGCCACCTTCACCTCAGACCTGTTCTGCAAGCGGCTCAAGCGCTTTGGCGTAGAGGTCGTCAAGAAGGACTTCACACTAGAGTATGTCAAGGAAGCGCTGAAAGGCGACCGGATCGTCATCCTCCGCCTCAATTCCGGCATCCTGCGCAACAGCAAGGCCTCATCGAACTTCTTTCCGGTGTTCAAGTATGGCGACCGGAAGTTCTTGATCATCGATCCGCAGGACGGGCAGAAGAAGCTGGTCTATGAGGAAAAGATGAAGGAAGCCCTCGATACGGTGAAAGAGAAATGTCACCGGGATAACCGGATGCTGGTGTTTGAGGGATAAAAGTCATAGAATCACGCTGAAAAAGAGCATTACTTTCTCGCTGCCATTGTCAGAGATATCGTAGATCGCAATACTCCTCGGATAGGGGTCTGCCTATCTTGGCCAAGGAGGTGCTCCAGAAGATAATATTGTGCACCGGCAAAGAGACCTATAGCAAGATTAATTTTGGCAAGGTACCCGCATCCTTTTGCATGATAATCTCCATAGAGAATATCGTCAGGGGGCAGCTCAAACCCATGGCGCTCGGCATACGCTTGCGCTTCAATAAGCAAGGCTTGAGCTACTTTTTTCCTTTGGTTGTCCCTTTGTTTAATCATGCCATTCACCGCATTTCTTAATGGGTGGAATGTCTGAAAGCGCGCTATTGTCGCATGAACATAGGATGATCGCGCTTCATGAAAACGCTGCGCTTCGCGTTCAATGAGCGTTTCATGGAAGTATCGTATCTGTCGTTTAGCATCGCGTTGCTCTCCCGGAATTGAGTACGCCATGTGAGCTATAGTGAGGTCCAATCGCTCTTCGCGTTCATAAACACCATGACCTATCTCGTGACAGAATGTAATCCCCGTCTCTGTAGTTCCATACTGGGGGTCAATAAGCACATAATATCTTCTTCCTGGTTTGATGCCAAGCTCTCGCATCATGCATAAATATGTCAAGCGCTCTCTTTCTGGCACCCACCTGACTTCTTCTTTAATACTTCCATGCAGCGGCTTTCCCGTTCGGGTATCTCGTAAGCCAGTCACAAAGAGAATATCGATTAACTGATTCCGCACGAAAGAATCGACACTCCTCACACGAAGAGGGTGTTCCCGGATAGCCCGTTCAAGATTGCTCGTTTCGCCCATGCTTTCCGTCAGCGTGAACTTCTTAAAAACCTTTGCCTTCGCTCTCTTTTCTCTCCCTCAATGGTGTGGGAGAGAGAAAAGAAAGCAGGAGTATCTATCGTCTATTTCTGGCCACGTCGCATGATAGAAAAAATAGAACGTGTTGGGTGGCTAATGCCGTCGCATCCCCGCGAACATGCTGCCGCGCCCGTGGCGCTCGACGCAGACCGAAGTGTACACGCCGACGATGACGCCCACGATGAACAGCACATTGGCATAGTCCGCAAGCATATCCACATTGTCCGTGAAGCCGAGGTACTGCAGGTTCCGCAGGAGCAGGCTCACGCTCACCAGCGCGGAGAAGAGGGTCAGCGAGAAGCCGATGCGTCTCGCCTCGCCGCTGAGCTTTAAGGAGGTTATCACCAGGCTTGTCACGAGAACACCAGCGCTGATGATCATCAGAACATCGTCAAAGATACCGAATGCGACTGCCATGGAATCACCTCAGGTTTTGCCTCTTTTGCGCGTAATAGCACGAGCTAGGGCGTATAGAGCGCGGGTGGTATTTATATATTGCGGTTCTGGCGCCGATCAGGTCACCGCAGGACCGCGAAGATGTTGTGCAGAGAGAAAATAGAAAAAAAGAAGTTAAAACTATTTCTCAAGCGTTTCTCCGCTCAAAACTCGCTCTTGAACCAGACGCGCTCCAGTGCCCACTTTCCCGGACCGGAGAGCAGCACGCCTACAGCACCAGCAAGCAAAGCCAGGTCAAGCTCCGCTCCAGGCATCGGCGAACCCATCGGCGCGATCAGGCCGACAGCAAGCTTCACCTTCACTGCCGCCACGACCATGACGATGGCGATAAGCAAGGCAGCGTACCGCGCGAACAGGCCGAGCAGGAGCGCAATGCCGCCGACAAACTCGACCAGTGCCACGACCCACGCCGCGAGCAGCGCAAGCGGGATGCCGAGGCTCGCGAACATCTCTCCCACAGCCGGGACGCCCATCACGAACAGCTTCTGGTAGCCATGTGCGATGAAGACGATGGCCAAGACAACACGAAGAACAAGGGGTGTATACTCACTATACCGTTCGAATACTTTCGCTAGCATTGAAAACCACCTCGTTGGAGATGAATGATACGGAATATATAAAGTTTGTTTGGCTGAACCATCTTTTCCAACGCAACCTTTAAATACCCGCTTCCCTCAAAAACTATAAAAAGAGGTGGATGATGGTCCAGTTAGAGCACTTCGAGCACGATTATCTCACGTTCAGGCGCATCCTCGTCGCCATCTTCGTCATCATCTTCTTGGTCGCTTCTGGAGCTGCCGTGATCTATCAGCAGACCCATGACGCGCGGGAATCGGTCTTCAAGGCCATGGAGCTGGTCACCCATATCGACATCCCGACCGAATCGAAGGAGGCGGCGGGCGTGCTGTTCCTCCTGTCCTTCTTCGGCGCCATCGTGTCCATCTACATCATTCTCATCCTGATCAATATCTTCTTTACCGGACGGTTCAAAAAAAGTGTGGAGGAGGCGAGAATCTTGAAAACGATCAAACAGATGAAGGATCATTATGTCATCCTCGGCGGCGGCAGCCTCGGCGAGAGCGTGGCGAAAGCCCTGATGGCAAAAGGAAAGACCGTCGTCGTCCTGGAGAAGGACAATGAGACGGTCACCGAGCTCAACCATTCGGGTATCCCGACGCTTGAGGGCGATTGCTTTGACCGCGAATACCTCGAACTTGTCGGTCTTCGGCGCGCCAGGACAGCGGTCGCGTGCCTCAAGCATGATGGGGATAATCTCCTGCTCACCATGGTCTGCAAGGAGATGAACCCGAAGATCAAGGTCGTCGTCGAGGCGACCATGGAGAAGTACGTCGCCCAGATGAAGAAGATCGGCGCGGATAGGGTAGTGCTGCCGCGCAAGATCGGCGGGACGTATATGGCGGAAGTGGCGGCGGGGTTGTAAACATATTTTTAATGTCTACACTTAATTAATCATTCTTCTTATTTCTTTTTCTATTGTTGCAAGTGTTTTATCATTGAGATATTCAGAACCGCAGTTCGTGCATACTTCGCATGAACGACGTCCAAAATTGATGTGGAAAAATTTAACCGAGCACCGGCTCTTCTTCAGCGTTCCGCCGCATCGACATGGATAAAGTGTTATCTCCTCGGGCATTGATTGGGTATTATCGAGTATGCAATATAAACCCTTCGGTGTATAACATAGATTTTATATACCCCCTGCTTTCCCGTCCTTCTCTCCCTACCCTGTGAGGAGAGAAGAACGTTATCGAAAGCAGGTGATGCATGGATTACGGCAAGCAATCTCTTGTTCTCCACAAGAAGCATCGTGGCAAGCTCGCCATAGTCAGCAAAGTGCCGTTGAAGACACGCGATGATCTTAGTACGGCGTACACGCCAGGTGTCGCGGAACCATGCAGAGAGATCGCCAAAGATAAGACAAAAGTTTATGATTATACTATCAAGGGAAATTCTGTCGCCATCGTGACCGACGGCTCCCGCGTCCTCGGTCTCGGCAACATCGGTCCGGAGGCTGCCCTTCCGGTCATGGAGGGGAAGGCCATCCTCTTCAAGGAGTTCGGCGATGTCGATGCCTTTCCGATCTGCCTCGCCACGCAGGATGTCGATGAGATCGTGGAGACGGTCAGGCGCATCGCGCCGGTTTTCGGCGGCATCAATCTTGAGGATATTGAAGCACCAAAATGTTTTGAGGTCGAGAACCGCCTGCGCAACGAGCTTGATATCCCTGTTTTCCATGATGATCAGCATGGCACCGCGATCGTCGCGCTCGCTGGCCTGCTCAACGCATTGACGGTGGTCAGGAAAAAGCTGGAAGAGGTGACCATCGTCGTGAATGGCGCAGGCGCTGCCGGTCTTTCCATCGCGAAGATATTGCTCGCTGCTGGAGCAAAGCACGTCATCGCCTGTGATCGCGCAGGAGTCATCTACAAAGGCCGGAAGGAGCGCATAACCACCTATAAGGAAGAGATTGCGGCAGTCACTTCCGCCCGCACGCTTGCCGACGCCATGCATGGCGCAGATGTGTTCATCGGTGTTTCAGCACCCGGCATCGTCACGCCAGTGATGGTGCGTTCCATGAATACGGATGCCATCGTGTTCGCGCTTGCTAACCCTGTGCCGGAGATCATGCCCGATGAGGCAAAGGCCGCAGGGGCGCGCATCGTGGCCACGGGAAGGAGCGACTTCCCGAATCAGGTCAATAACGTCCTCGCCTTTCCTGGCGTATTCAGAGGCGCATTAGACGCCCGTGCGCGGCAGATAACCGACAAGATGCAGTTGGCTGCCGCCTGCGCCCTGGCAAGCCTTGTCCACACGCCAAGCGAAAACTATATAATCCCGGAGGCATTAGATAAGAAGGTAGCGCGGGCCGTGGCGCAGGCGGTCAAGGACGCTGCTGTATAGTCAGAGAGGGTTGGTCTTCTAGTACCACTGATAGATGGTAAAATATAGAAATATTTATAAAGGATAGGCCTATAAC
>Ga0209824_10001525_pt1 | contig 12841 bp, 8 predicted proteins | sample VDWuncwatermetaG_FD_184124 | JGI IMG/M metagenome (GOLD analysis project Ga0209824, IMG submission 184124) | Wastewater microbial communities from Netherlands to study Microbial Dark Matter (Phase II) - VDW unchlorinated drinking water (SPAdes)... ... | reverse complement strand
GCGATGTGGGGCGCGTGTTGGCGGAGCTGTTTCAAGTGCTCGATACCAGCGACGCTGAACGCCAAAAAAATCTAGACGAAGCCCTCGCGCGCTTTGCTTATATCAACGGCAAATTGTTCGCCGACCCCGCGCGTATTCCCAGTTTTGATAGTGGCTTACGCGCGCAACTGATTGCCTGTGCGCAGCTCGATTGGAGCAACATTTCCCCCGCGATTTTTGGCGCGATGTTTCAGGGCGTGTTGGAAAAAGATGGCATTACCCCCGCTCATCCTGAGCGTAGCGCAGCGCAGTCGAAGGACGACAAGCTCAGTGCGAACGGCTCATCAAAAGCAAGCACCCGCAAAGCCTCACGCCGCGAACTCGGTGCGCACTACACCAGCGAGCGCAACATTTTGCGTGTCATCAATCCGCTGTGCATGGACGACTTGCGCAATGAGTTAAACAAAGCTGCCATCAAAGACCTCGCGGCGTTTTACGACAAACTTGCTACGCTGACCTTTTTCGATCCCGCTTGCGGCTGTGGTAACTTTTTGGTGATTGCGTTTCGTGAATTACGCCAATTGGAAATGGACACCATCGACCGCATGAACGATGCGCGCCTCACCAAAGCGGGCAAAGGCGGCTTGTTGGATGTGTCCACGTTATGTCGCGTGCGCGTCAGCCAGTTTTACGGCATTGAGATCGACGAATCCGCCGCGCATATCGCCCGTGTTGCGATGTGGATTACCGACCACCAGTTGAACTTAGAAGCCGCCGCGCGTTTCGGTACGACGCGCCCTTCTGTGCCGCTCATCGACAGCGCGACCATCGCCTGCGGCAACGCGCTGCGCTTGAATTGGCGCGAGGTGTTGCCGCCTGCGCAATGCAGCTATGTGTTGGGTAATCCGCCGTTTGTGGGCTACAGCTATCAGAGCGTAGAACAAAAATCCGACATGGCGCAGGTGTTCGGCAAGCTCAAAGGTGCGGGCGTGTTGGACTATGTAACGTGCTGGTATGCCAAGGCAGCGGAGTACCTAACTACACCCGTTCGCCCTGAGCTTGTCGAAGGGTTGAACGTTCAGGCCGCTTCGACAGGCTCAGGACAGGCTTCGACAAGCTCAGCACGAACGGAGGGAATTCAAGTCGCCTTCGTTTCTACCAACTCCATCACGCAAGGCGAGCAGGTCGCTATTTTGTGGAGTTATTTATTTTCGCAAGGCATTCATATCAATTTTGCGCATCGCACCTTTCAATGGAGCAATGAAGGTAAAGGCATTGCGGCGGTGCATTGCGTGATTGTCGGCTTTGGCTTGAACGCAGCGGCGCAACGCAAAATTTTTGATTACGGCGATGACATCAAAGGCGAACCCACGGCGATTTCCGCGCGCAATATCAACCCCTATTTGGTCGATGCACCCACGGTGTTTTTGGAAAAACGCCGCACGCCGATTTGTGCTTCACCTGAAATGACAAATGGCGGAAAACCCACCGAGGGCGGCAATTTGTTGATGAACGATGCCGAAAAATCCGCTTTATTAGCCGTTGAACCCCAAGCCGAAAAATGGCTGCGTCGTTACTTGATGGGCGATGAATTCATTAACAACATCTCGCGCTGGTGCTTGTGGTTGCAAGGCATTTCGCCCACCGAGCTGCGCGCCATGCCGCTGGTAATGAAGCGCGTCGAAGCTGTCAAAGCGATGCGCCTCGCCAGCACTAAAGCCGCCACGGTGGAGCTGGCAAACACGCCGACGTTGTTTGGCGAGATTCGCCAGCCAACCTCATCACGTTATTTGGCGATTCCCAAAGTTTCGTCCGAGCGACGCAACTACATTCCGATTGGCTATCTTGATACAGAGGTGATTTGCGGCGATAAAATTTTCTTTGTGTCCGATGCCAATCTGTACACCTTTGGCATTCTGAATAGCACCATGCACAACGCTTGGATGCGTACCACTTGCGGACGCTTGAAAAGCGATTACAGCTATTCCAACACCATCGTCTATAACAACTTTCCGTGGCCTGAAAACCATTCGCATTCCGTTCGCCCTGAGCTTGTCGAAGGGTCAACAGATATGCGTGCCGCCCATGCTTCGACAAGCTCAGCACGAACGGGTAAAAATGAAAAGTTGAAGGAAGCCATTGAAGCCGCCGCACAGGGGATTTTAGAGGCGCGTGCGCTGTATCCCGAATCTTCATTAGCTGATTTATACGACCCCACCGCCATGCCGCCCGAATTAACTAAAGCCCACACCGCGCTGGATAAAGCCGTGGATGCCGCGTACCAATACAAAGCCTGTCCTGAGCCTAGTCGAAGGGGCGGCAAAGACGACGCGGCGCGCGTGGCATTTTTGTTTGAACGCTACCAGCAATTAACCAGCTTATTGCCCGCGCTGACGGCGAAAAAATCGCGCAAAGCGAAAAGCTGATGCCGCTAAGACGCGCGCCACGCATTCCGCTAAACTCGCGCGCCATGAAAAAACTCCTGCCACTTTTTTTGCTGTTGTTGCTGGTCGCGTGCGACGGCGGCAACAGTCCTTATCCATCCGCTGCCGCGTCGAATGCGACGCTCTACACCGCGTTTACCGAGCGACCCAAACACCTCGATCCCGCGCAGGCGTATAGCGAAAATGAGTATGAATTTTTAGCGCAAATTTACGCACCGCCGCTGCAATATCACTATCTCAAACGCCCGTATCAACTGGTGCCACTCGCCGCCAGCGCGATGCCCAGTGTGACTTTTTTGGATGCGCAACAGCGTGTTTTGCCGAGCGACGCGGACACTCATAAAATCGCCTACAGCGTGTATGAAATTCATTTGCGCGACGATATGCACTATCAGCCGCATCCTGCTTTTGTCCTTGCGCAGCAAGACTTACAGGGCATCACCCGCGTGACGGATTTTGCTCAAACAGGCACGCGTAAAGTTACCGCTGCCGATTATGTGTATCAGCTCAAACGTCTCGCGCATCCCGCTTTGCATGTGCCGATTGCGGGAGTGATGAGTGATTACATCGTCGGTTTCAAAGACTATGCGGCAAAGCTGCAACAGCACGCGGCTAAACATCCCAATGAGTTTTTAGACTTGCGCCAGTTTGATTTTGCGGGCGTGCAAGTGGTCGATGAGCAGACCTATCGCATCACCATCAAGGGCAAATATCCGCAGTTTGAGTATTGGTTGGCGATGCCATTTTTCGCGCCCATGCCGTTCGAGGCGGAGCAGTTTTATGCGCGCGCGGGAATGCGCGAACGCAATCTCAGCTTGGATTGGTGGCCTGTCGGCAGCGGGCCTTTTTATTTGTCTGAATACAATCCGAATCAGCGCATGAAGCTGACTAAAAATCCTAATTACATGGCGGAAAATTATCCTGAGCTAGGCGAAGCAGGGGACGCGGCGGCGGGCTATTTAAGCGACGCGGGCAAGCGTTTGCCGCTGCTCGATGAAGTCATTTTTAGTTTGGAAAAAGAAACCATTCCGTATTGGAATAAATTTTTGCAAGGCTATTACGACGCGTCGGGGATTAGCTCGGACAGCTTTGACCAAGCCGTGCAAGTCAGTGGTGGCGGGGAAACCAGCGTCACCGACAGTATGCAAGCGCAAGGTATTTCGCTGTCCACGGCGGTGGAAACTTCCACCATGTACACGGGATTTAATTGGCTGGATGCCACCGTGGGCGGGGATTGCACTAGTGCTCCCCCTATCCAACTTTCCCCCGCAAGCGGGAGCAAGGGCGAACGAAGAGAATCATCTTGTGACCCTGAGCGCGCTAGAAAACTGCGGCAGGCGATTGCTATCGCGGTAGATTTTGAAGAGTTCGTCTCCATCTTTGCCAATGGGCGCGGCATCGCGGCGATGTCGCCAATTCCGCCCGGCATCTTTGGTTATCAAGACGGCGCGGCGGGGATTAACCCGGTGGTGTACGACTGGGTGGACGGCAAAGCAGTGCGCAAACCGATCGCCGAGGCGCGCCGTTTGTTGGCAGAGGCGGGCTATCCCGATGGCATAGACGCGCTCACGCATCAACCTTTAGTCATCAATTTGGACACTACCGCCAATGGCGTAGGCAATAAATCGCGCTTGGATTGGATGCGTAAACAGTTTGAAAAAATCAAGGTGCAACTGGTGGTGCGCAGCACCGATTACAACCGTTTTCAAGACAAAATTCGGCGCGGCGATATGCAGATGTTTTACTACGGTTGGAATGCCGATTATCCCGACCCAGAGAATTTTTTATTTCTGCTCAATGGCGCGCAAGCCAAGGTGGCAAAGGGCGGCGAGAATGCCGCGAATTACCGCAATGCCGAATTTGACCGCTTGTTTGAGCAGATGAAAAACATGGATAACACCCCACAGCGACAAAAAATTATCACGCAAATGTTGGCAATCATTCAGCGCGATTCGCCTTGGTTATGGGGACATCATCCGAAAAAATATGTGCTGCAACATCAATGGCTGCACAACGTCAAATCCAACGTGATGGCGAACAACAAACTCAAATACTGGCGCGTCGATGGTCTGCTGCGTGAGCAACTGCGCATGGATTGGAATCACCCCGTGCTGTGGCCGTTGTACTTAGGCACTGCTGGCCTGTTGGGTTTGAGCGCGTGGCTGTGGTGGCTGTTACGGCGACGCGAACAAGCTAAAAATTAACGCAAGATATAGGTGAGCAACATGACAGGCGAAATGATTTTTTACCAAAGCGAGGACGGTTCGATACGGCTGGAAACGCGTTTGGAAAACGACACGCTGTGGCTGACGCAACAGCAGATGGCGGAGCTATTTCAGACATCGAAGCAGAACATCAGCCACCATGTTCGCAGTATTTATGCGGAAGGCGAGCTTGCTGCCCAGGCAACTGTCAAAAATTATTTGACAGTTCAACGCGAGGGTAAGCGTGACGTTCAGAGGCAGATTGAGTATTACAACCTCGATGTAGTGATTTCGGTCGGCTATCGGGTGAAAAGTTTGTTGGCAACGCGTTTCCGTATGTGGGCGACGCAGCAGCTTAAAGAGTACCTCGTTAAAGGCTTTGTCATGGATGACGAACGCCTGAAGAATCCGCCTGTGGCGGGTTCGGTCGCACCTGACCACTTCGTCGATTTATTGGCGCGGATTCGCGATATTCGTGCCAGCGAGCGGCGTTTGTATTTGCGCGTGCGTGAAATTTTTGCACTGGCGGCTGACTATCAACCTTCGCTGCCTGAAACCACGCAATTTTTTAGCATCATCCAAAATAAGTTGCACTTTGCTGCCACAGGACACACCGCTGCCGAGCTGATTGCGCAACGTGCTGACCGCGCGTTGCCGAATATGGGCTTGACCAGTTGGGCGCGCGATGCGGTACAAAAAAGTGATGTGACGATTGCGAAAAACTATTTGGTGGGCGATGAAATCGTTGAGCTGAATCGCATCGTGAGCATGTGGTTAGATTTTGCCGAAGATCAAGCAACGCGTCGCAAGCAAGTTTTTATGCGCGATTGGCAAAGCAAATTGGATGATTTTTTGCGCTTTAACGAGCGCGACGTTCTAACGGATGCGGGCAAGGTGAGCAAAAAAGTGGCGGACGAAAAAGCTCAAACTGAATATGAACAATTTGCCGCGCAACGACGTGCTGAGCAAGAGACTTTAGGCGAAGCAGATTGGCTGAAAAACCTTATCGCGGCGAGCAAACTGATTCCCGCGCGTAATAAAAAATCTTGAGTGTGTATCACTGCAATAAAACACCAGCGCGCAGTAATTGAGCATCCCGTTTATCTCATTGAGCTAAAGCCAAAAAATTTCTTTATCCACAGTCTGTACACACAAACATCCACGGGATTTGTGAGTAGTTCCCTAAACAGAAATACTGTTTTTCGATGCGACATAATTTGACGCTGCTTCTGTAAATTTATATCTCGCGCAGCACTTCATCCAGCCAGTTTTGCCAAGCCTGAAATTTTGCCAAGAGCCGCGTGTTGGTTGGCGTGAGACTAATTTTTTGTGCGTCGCGCAGACTGCCCGCGCTCACATTTGCCGCCAACATCGCCGCGCCTAATAAGCTGGTATCAAGTTGTTCTAAGCGATACACCGCGCACGGCACACACTGCGCGATGCCTTGTTGCAAGCTACTTAAATTCGCCAATCCGCCTGATAAATACAGGCGTTGGATGGGTTGTTCGCGGTGCAGTTCTCGCACTATTTTGCTGATACGAAAAATAATCGCTTCGAGCAATAAGGCGGCAATTTCGCGCTCGCTTAAGTGCGTAATCAAAGCGGAAAAAGTTAAGCCTAAGTCTGGGCGAAAATACGGCGCGCCCAATCCGCTAGTTTCAGCGAGGGCAAAAATATCCTGTTGGGCTAAGTCAGCAAAGCCCACTTCTGCTGCGGGATAGGGCGCGAGCGCGGCGGCGGTGGAGTTGAGCGTGCCTTCAACGGCGAGATGTATCGCATCATCTTGATAGACCAAAGTGTTGAGATAGCCGCTGTGATTTTGCGTGTTGCTGTAGCGCAGTACAAAACAGCCCGTGCCGAGATTCGCCAATGCTTCCGTGCTATCGCGGGCGATGCTGGCAAGCAGCGCGGCGGATTGGTCGCCGACACTGGCTTGCAAAATCAGCCCGTTGCGCAAGGCTAAATTCATCTGCGTGGACGGCAACACGCACGGCAAAATTCCTAGCGGAATATCGAACAATGCGCACAAGCGTGGCGACCATAGCGCGCATGAAATATCCAACAACTGGGTGCGTGCCGCCATAGACGCGTCGGTGACGAAATGTTTGCCCGCGCTCCAGCGCGCAATCAGAAAAGTATCGAGCGTGCCGAGGCGATATTCGCCGCTCAATAGGCGCGCGCGCCAGTGCGGATTTTCAGCTAACAACACGCGCACTTTGCCCGCGAAATAATAGGGCGTGAGGGCTAAGCCCGATAGCGCGCGTATCTCGCTTTCATGCGCTTGCAAGGCGGCGCAACTTGCTGCACCGCGTGCGTCTTGCCATGAAATGAGCGGGGTGATGGGTGTGCCGCTTGCAGTGTCCCAAATCACTAAGCTAGAGCGTTGGCTGCACAGCGCGAGTGTGGTGCAATCGCCCGCAAATACGCGACATTGCGCCAGCACGTTTTCGGCAACGAGCGCGTATTCGATAGCGTCGCTTTCAAAATAAATTTTACGTTGAGTAACGAGCGGGGCGGGCAGGCTGATCAGATGCTGCAAGCCGCCATTCTTATCTAGCAATGCTGCTTTGATTGAAGTTGTGCCGAGGTCGAGTGTGATGCTTAAAAAATCGCTCATGGCAGACAGCGTTGTACTTCTAATTTAATTTTTTCATCTGACCAATTCAGCAGCGGGGCGATGGTCGCGGCGATGTCTTGCAAGCTGGTTGCATCCAGTTTGGCGAGGATTAGCAGAGGCAAACGGCGGCGTAATAAATCGTCTAAATGCACGATCATTTCGTGTTGTGCGCACCAGCATAAATCGGCGGTAATAAACGGCACGCTGGCGACGATGCGTTGTGCGGTGTCAGGCGCGGCCAGGATGCTATCCAATATCAATGGTGCATTTTTGCCGTGTCGATGCAGCAGCCAATGCGCACTTTCCGCATCCACTTTGAGCTGCTGCGCGCGCTGCATTTGCGCCTGATACCAGTTCGCAAAATTCTCGGCAGGTGTCCAAGGAAATGGCTTGTTTGCGGTGGCGCAATCGGTGCGAATAGCGAGATTTTTGCACACCGTATCGACGATGCTCGCGGCATCTACACGTGCCGAGGTAATTTTGCCGCCCACCGAAAAATGCACGCCGTGCCCGTCGGTCTGCAATCTCCAATCGCGCGACAGTTGCGAAGGATGTGCGGCATCGCTGCGCTGCATCACGCGGATGCCCGCGTAGCGTGCCACGATGTCCTGCTGCGTGAATTGAGTTTGCAAATAATGATTGGCGGCAGTGAGCAAATAGTCTGCATCCGCAGCGGTGCTGGCGAGCTGATTCACGTCGCCTAGATAGTCTTCATCGGTGGTGCCCAGCAGCGTCATGCCGTACCAAGGAATGATAAAAAACACCCGTCCATCTTGCGGCGCGGTAAGCAGCAAAGCCTCGTTGCTGATGCCGCCGCGCAGCGTTAAATGCACGCCTTTGCTCAAGCGACACCAGCTTTTTCCCAGTGCGCTGGTGCTTATCCATTGCCCTGTTGCGTTGACGATTTGGCGCGCACGCACGGTGAGTTTTTCGTCGCGGATTACGTCGTGCAGTTGCGCGCCTGTTGCGACATTATTGGTCGTGATGACTTGCTGAAATTGGCAGTAATTTAGGCACAGCGCACCTAACGCTTGCGCGCCAGCGATAAGCTCAAAAACCAAGCGCGCGTCGTCGGTTTGTGCGTCGCCGTAACTAAAGCCGCGTGTGAGGTGAGCGGTTTTTAAGCAAGGGAATTTTGTGGCGAATTGAGCCACCGTAAAGCTGCGATGCGCGAGAATTTTTGGTGGGAAATTTGCCAATGCGTCATACAGCATCAGCCCCGCTTTCATAAGCCAAAAGCTGGTGCGACTGTCTGCATAAATCGGCACACCAAAGCGTTGCGGCCAGACGCGATGGGGTGCGCAAGTCAGCAACATGTTGCGTTCGGCTAATGCCTTGCGCACTAATTTGAAATCATATGTTTCCAAATAGCGCAGTCCGCCATGAATCAATTTGCTGGATGCCGATGAGGTCGCGGCAGCCCAATCGGCTTGCTCGACGATGGCAACTTTTAAGCCACGCTTTGCCGCGTCATACGCCGTCCACGCGCCATAAATGCCGCCGCCAATCACCAGCAAATCGAATTCACCTTGCGTTAATGTCGAGCTATCACGCGGCTTCACGAGCGCATCCCCAACGCAATTTTTGATACGTCGCTAATCAAAATATCCACCTGTAAATCCAGCGCGGTTTGAATCTGCTCCGCGCTGTTGCAGGTGTAAACCGCGATGAGTTTGTTGTGGCTGCGCAGCAATTCCACTAGCGCGTGATTGAGGGTGGCGATGTGTACGCAATAGCCGTGCAAAAAGGGTTGCGTGGCTAAGCTGTGGCGCACATCGGCTAGCGTGTGTTCGGGCTCCATGTTGAACACCAGCGGAAAATTCGGCGCGCATTGATGCGCATAAATCAGGCTGTCTAAATGGAATGATGAAAGCAAAATTTGCTCGCCCTGATGCGCGCCAACGATGGCTAGGGTTTGCTGCACTTTCGTTTCGATAACTGCTTGCGCTTCATCTTCGCGATTTTTTATTTCTAACAACAACCGTGTGCGCGAGCGATAGCGCGCGACAAAATCATCCAAGCGCATCGCCGTGCTAAACGGTGTAGCCAGTTTGCATAAAGCGGCGAAATCGAGCGTTTGCAATTCGGCAAAGCTAAAGTCACTGATGTGTTTTTCAGGCAAGCCGATACGGTGCAAATCATCGTCATGGAACAACACCGCAATGTTGTCGCGCGTTAATTGCACATCGGTTTCTAGTCCGTCGATGTCGGCTTGCAAGGCTAAATCGAATGCGCTGCGGGTGTTTTCTGCCGCCTCTTTATTCGCGCCGCGATGCGCAAAAATTTGAGTTTTTCGAGTAATCGTCATGCTTGTCTCCTAGGAAAAATTGCACGCAGATTGTAAAGCAGTTCTAAAGCTCAGCCGTCGGGCTGGTATGATGCGCACCCATTTTTAGCGACCTTCAGGAGCTGTGATGAAATTATTTTTACTGCTAATCGTGATTTTTATTGTCGCCTCACTTTGGGTGGCGCGTGTGGCGCGCGCAGGTGAATTGCCTGTGGTCGGCGCGGCTGCACCCGATTTTAGTTTGCCCGATCAAGCAGGCAAAACCCACACGTTACAAAGTTTTGCGGGGCACTATTTGGTGCTGTATTTTTATCCTAAGGACGACACGCCGGGCTGCACCCAAGAGGCGTGCGCGTTTCGCGATGATTTGACGCAGCTCACCGAAATGGGCGCGCAAGTGGTCGGCATTAGCGTGGACGATAGCGATAGCCATGCCGAATTTGCCAAAAAATATCATCTGCCGTTTCCACTGTTGGCAGACAAAGACGGCACGGTGGCGGCGCGTTATGGCGCGTTGTTGAATTTAGGCATTATGAAAATCGCGCGGCGTTATACCTTTTTAATCGACCCGCAAGGTCGTCTCGTGAAAACTTATTTGACGGTGGAAACGTCTAGGCATTCCAAGCAAATCATTAGCGACTTAAAAGCGTTAACTCAAGGAAACTAATCATGGCGCGTGTGAATTTATTTATCGGCTGGTTTTTAGTGCTGCAAATTTTTTTGAACAATGTGTTAACCGAGATGGGCACAGGTTTGTTGGGCTGGTTGGGAATGCCCGCACCCCTACCCGAAAAATTAGGCGCGTTAGTTGGCGCGCTATTTTTAATCGCGGCATTGTTAGTGGTGCGCGTGTATTTCAAAGAGCTGCCACCTGGTGTCGGCAAGCCGCAAGGCAATGGCTACAGGCTTGGTCACCGTTTGATTTTCGCTAGCAGCGTGTTCTCCCTTGGCGTGTATGTGCTGCCGTTTTTTATCCACACGATACAGAATCAAGTCCTCGAAGTGTTCTTAGCCAAACTGGTGATAGGGATGTTGTATCCCGCGCTGGGTCTGTTTGGTTTTGGGCTGTCGTTTATTTATCAATCCGCGCTTCCTACCGCACCCACTAAAGGGAGTCTCTAGAAACCGAAATCTCGTCGCAATGCGGCGTTGCTCACAAAAAATTACTCCTAACATATTCAAATATGTGTCGTCGCAATTTTTTGTTCGCGCCTTGCTTTGCTTAGATATTTCAATTTCTAGAGCCCCCTTTAAACAATAATACTTAATTCATTAAATAATCATTCATGCCTTATATAACTTTAGATAACGCCAGCTTGGCTTTCGGTCACGTTGCCTTGCTTGATCACACTGCTTTTCAACTCGACGAAAATGAACGCGTCGGTCTGATTGGGCGCAATGGCGGGGGCAAGTCCAGCTTGATGCGCGTGTTGGCTGGCATAAATCATTTAGACGACGGTATCGTGTGGCGCGACCCTGCCGCGCGCATTTGTTATGTCAGCCAAGAGCCACTGTTAGATGCCGACGATACGGTGTTCGATGCGGTGGCAAAAGGCTTGGGAAACTTGCAAAAAATTCTTAGTGACTACCATCACATTTCCCACGAGCTCTCCAATCCTGATGCTGACATCGACGCGCTGTTGGAACAGATGCAAATTTTGCAAACACAGCTCGAAGCGCAAGACGGTTGGTCGGTGCAGTCGCGCATCGAGACGGCGATTGCCAAGCTCGATTTAGACCCCGATAAACGCGTTGGCGACTTGTCGGGCGGACAGCGCAAGCGCGTGGCATTGGCGCAAGCCTTGGTTGCCGCGCCCGATGTGTTGATACTCGATGAACCGACCAACCATTTGGATTTCGCGTCGATTGAATGGTTGGAAGGTTTGCTCAATAGCTTTGTCGGCAGCGTGTTGTTCGTCACCCATGATCGTAAATTTTTGGACAACGTGACCACCCGCATCGTCGAGCTGGATAGAGGAATTTTGTCCAGTTTTCCTGGCAATTTCACCGCCTATCAAGCCATTAAAGAACGCATGTTGTCAGATGAAGCCGTGGTCAATGCCAAGTTCGACAAGGTGTTGGCACAAGAAGAAGTGTGGCTACGCCAAGGCGTGAAAGCGCGGCGCACGCGTAACGAAGGTCGCGTGTTGCGCTTGGAACAACTACGCCGCGACCGTTCGGCACGTCGCGATAAAGTCGGCAAAGTTGAGATGGCGGTGGAGACAGGCGAACGCTCAGGCAAGCTGGTCGCTGAATTAGAAAACGTCAATAAAGCTTTCGGCGAGCGCGTGTTGGTTAAGGACTTTTCGTGTCGCATTCAACGCGGCGACAAAATTGGTTTGTTGGGCCCCAATGGCGCAGGAAAAAGCACCTTGCTGAAAATGATTTTGGGGCAGCTCGAACCCGATAGCGGCTCGGTTAAGCTCGGTAGCAAAATCGCTGTGGCGTATTTTGATCAGTTGCGCGAGCAGTTGGATGACAACGCCACGCTTGCCGACACCATCTCGCAAGGCGCGGATTTCGTGGATATTGGCGGTCAGAAAAAACATGTGATTAGTTATCTTGGCGACTTTTTATTTGCCCCTGAACGCGCGCGTTCACCCGTAAAAAGTTGTTCGGGTGGCGAGCGCAATCGCTTGCTGTTAGCGCGACTGTTTACCCAGCCTGCCAACGTGTTAGTGCTGGATGAGCCAACCAACGATTTGGATATTGAGACGCTGGAATTGCTCGAAGAGCTGTTGGCAAATTACGACGGTACGCTGTTTTTGGTCAGCCATGACCGCGCGTTTTTGGACAACGTGGTGACGCAAGTGATTGCCTTTGAAGGCGACGGCAAGTTGCAAGAATATGTCGGCGGTTATGAAGATTGGTTGCGTGTGCAAAAATTCCAAGCTGCCAATAAAAGCAATCATTCCACGCCGCCTAAAGTTGCTGCCGCAGCGGTAGTAGAAAAGCCTAAAGCTAGCGTGAAATTAAGTTTCAAAGAAGCTAAAGAACTAGAAGCTATTACGCCGCAAATTGAACTTTTAGAACAAGAGCAAATCGACATCGCCGCGCATTTGGCGGACGGCACGATTTTTCGCAACGAGGTGAAACGTGCGCAACAGTTGCAAGCGCGCAGTGCCGAAATTGATGTTCAAGTCGCCAGCTTAATGACGCGCTGGGAAGCGTTGGAAGCTAAGGCGAACGGTTAATTAAATTATTACGCAGATTCAATTTAGAAGTGCAACCGCTTGCGGTTGCTTGGTGTAAAGAACTTCCACGCCGAAGAATACCTCATGAGGTGTTCTAAAACCCAGCACCTTTCGTG
>Ga0209824_10001524_pt1 | contig 12848 bp, 9 predicted proteins | sample VDWuncwatermetaG_FD_184124 | JGI IMG/M metagenome (GOLD analysis project Ga0209824, IMG submission 184124) | Wastewater microbial communities from Netherlands to study Microbial Dark Matter (Phase II) - VDW unchlorinated drinking water (SPAdes)... ... | reverse complement strand
GACCGAGTTGATCTCACAACCTGCCATAAGCTCGGCTTCCTCTACCGCCTTCTTGATAGAATCCACCGTGCTCTCGATATTGATGACCACTCCCTTGCGCAATCCTTGCGAAGGATGAGAACCCACGCCAACGATCTCCATCCCCCGCTCCGTCATCTCCCCCACGACCGCGCAGACCTTCGAGGTCCCGATATCCAGACCTACGATGAGACTGTTTTTGTTCTTCTTGCCCATAACTATATTTTGGATTTTAGATTTTCGATTTTAGATTAAATCCAAAATCGGCAATCCAAAATCTAAAATGCTTCCGCCCTCATCCCTTAACCCTTCTTATTTTCGCCACCACCTGGTCACGGAAACTCAGATCCAGGGCGGCAAGCCGGGCCTCATTCCCCTTCCACATCGCCAATACCCGTTCGAGCCGCATGAGCTTTCCCTGCCAATCTCCCCAGCCCATGCGAAGGGCGATCGGATAGGCCATCGGGTAAAGCACCACTCCCCCTTGAGGAGGAAAATGAATTTCCGAAACGGCCAGAGGTCCTCGCGCCATAAGGTCACCCAGCCTCAGGGCCTCCCGGATCTTCTGGCGCGTAGCGTGGGCTTGGGATGTAAGATCGGCCTGCCGCAGCCCTGTGAGTAGTGGAAAGTCCGTATTTTCCCCCTCTTCGACCTCTTTGAAAACAAACCCTTCAGCATCCGCGTAATAGAGCTTTCCCAGCACCACGATCCCCCTGGCCTCCCGCTCCTCCACTTCGATCACTACCCGACGGGGCAATTCCCGCCGTACTAAGACCCGTTTGACCCAGGGATGCTTCCCAACTTTTTTCTCTATAATTTCCGGATGGATCTTCCAGATACTTATCCCGTGACTCATCCCCGCCATAGCGACAATTTCGCTCCCTCCTACCTTTTCCCCTCCTCTCACCTTAATCTCCTGTACGGAGAAATAAGAATTGCTGAGAAGAGTATCGCTCAGCCGGCCTGCCAGTCGGCTCACCGGAGTCCAGTTCAGATAGAGAGCCAAGGCCGAAGCAACGAGGCCTACGCCGCCGGCCCAGGCGAGAAAGTTGGGACGGCTTTTCCCCCCTTCTTTTTTCTTGTTGCCTTTGCGGTGTACAAAAATCTCCATACTCTCTAACCGTCTGCGGATCCGGAAGGCCACTCCCCGAGCAATCGGACCTCAGGTTCCAGCTCGATATTGAACTTTTTTTTGACTTCCGCTTTGACCATCTCCATCAGACCTCTGACCTCCTCCGCCCTTGCCCCGCCAAGGTTGACGATGAAATTCGCATGCCGTTCGGAGATTTGAGCCTTGCCGACTCTTTTCCCTTTGAGCCCTGCCGCCTCGATCAGCCTACCGGCAAAATCGCCCGGAGGATTGCGAAACATCGAACCGGAATTGGGATAGCCAGACGGCTGGCTTTTTTTCCTCCTGGTCACTAACTCACGCACCTTCAGGCTCACCTCTTCCGCCTTCCCCGGCGCAAGGCGCATCCGTACATGAGTCACTATAGTTCCCGGTGGCAGATGGGAGGTGCGATAGGAAAAGACCATCTTTTCTCGGTCAAACTGCACCGGTTCTCCTTTGGGGGTGATCCCTTCGGCTCGATCGACGATTTTTTCCATCTCAGAGCCGTAGGCGCCCGCATTCATCACCAGCGCCCCGCCAACACTCCCCGGTATTCCCTCGGCAAACTCCAGCCCGCTGTACCCCTTGCGCGCCGCCTCCCGCACCAACTGAGTTACGGGATAGGCGGCCCCCACTGTGACCAGCACCTCCCCCTCTTTTTCCCGCCACTCGATCTGTTTGAACTCGCCGCCTAGACGGAGAACGGCCCCACGCACTCCCAGATCGCTCACCAAGACATTGCTTCCTTTTCCCAAGATACAGAAAGCGATCCGGTAGCGGTCGAGGAGCTGCAATGCCGAAATCAGGGCAGCGCGACCTTCCACCTCGAGGAAATAGTCGGCCGGACCGCCGATCTTCATCGAGGTGTAGCGCGCGAGCGGCTCGTCGATCTTAACCTTCAGACCGGGGATGAGCTTTAGCTCCGCCTCTAGGGTTTTTTCGGTCTTCTGTTCCATCATCAGCCTTCGGCTAAAAGCCTCAAGTTTCGAGTTTCGGGTCTCGGGTTTCGAGAGCTGAATATCCATCACGAGTCTTTTAACTCGAAACTAGAAACTCTAAACTCGACACTCATTGTTGCAACGCCTCCACGAGCTCTTCCCCCACCTTGTAAATATCCCCGGCGCCTAAAGTCAGGACGATGTCGCCGGTCCGAAGTTTCGGAACCAACTGCCGCACAATCTCTTTCCTGTCGGGAATAAACTCGGCCTCGAGATGTCCTTTCCGCTTGATCGCCTGATAGAGGGTTTCACCGCATATCCCCGAAATAGCCTCTTCCCCTGCCGGGTAGATCTCGGTGAGGATCAGTCGATCCGCCCCTTCAAACGAAGTCAAAAAATCCTCAAACAGATCACGGGTGCGACTATAACGGTGGGGCTGGAAGACCACGGTGAGAGGACGCTTCCAGCCGTCACGAATCGCCTGGAGGGTCGCCCGGATCTCCACGGGATGATGGCCGTAATCGTCGATCACCATAATCCCCCTCGCCTCACCTTTGACTTCGAAGCGGCGATGAATGCCGGTGAAGGATTCCAATGCCCCCGCCACCTGGGAAAAGGGAATCTCCAGCTCATGCGCTACGGCCACCGCAGCCAGGGCATTCGCGGCGCTATGGCGCCCCGGCAGGTGGAGCCTGAGCCTCCCCATCTGCGTCGATCGATGCATCACGGAGAATTGCACCTCCATGGCCTGGGTTTGAAGATCCTGGGCGCAAAAATCAGCCTCCGGGGATAAGCCATAAGTGACAAAACGCTTCCTGACTTTCGGCAGCAGGGCGCGCACGACGGGATGGTCCAGGCACAAGACGGCCAAGCCGTAGAAGGGGACCCTGTTCATGAAGGTGAGAAAGCTTTCGGTGAGACGCTCCATCGTCTGATAAAAATCCATATGTTCGCGGTCGATGTTCGTGACCACTGCGATGGTGGGAGAAAGAAGCAAGAACGTGCCATCGCTCTCATCTGCCTCTGCCACCAGAATCTCTCCCTGTCCCAATTTGGCGTTGCTCCCCAGTGACCTCACTCTCCCTCCGATCACCATGGTGGGGTCCAACCCGGCGGTGCTCAGAACGGCGGCGATCATCGACGTGGTGGTGGTCTTGCCGTGACTGCCGGCGATGGCCACGCCATACTTCATACGCATCAGCTCCGCGAGCATCTCCGCCCGCGGGATCACCGGAATATTTCGCCTGCGCGCCTCCAATACTTCGGGGTTGGAAAATTTTACCGCCGTCGAGATCACTACCACCGAAGGGTTGGCGGAGAGATTGGCCTCTCTATGACCCATGAAGAGCTGTGCCCCCAAGGATTGAAGCCTGTGGGTCGCTTCGCTCTCGCGCAGCTCCGAGCCGGTAACCGAGTAACCCAAATTCAACAGCACCTCCGCGATCCCGCTCATGCCGATCCCACCGATCCCGACAAAGTGCACCCGGTGTTTTTTCTCAAGCATAACTCAAATCCCGTAGGCGGCAGACAATAAGCAACGGGCAACAGAAAATTTGTCTCTTGCCTCACGCCTCACGCCTCACGCCTTCCGCCTTCACAAGCGCATAACATTCGTCCACTATTCTTTGTGTCGCCTCGGGCCTGCCGAGCCTTCGGGCTGCTTCGCCCATTGTCTCGAGTCGCTTGCGATCCCGATAGAGGCCCCGAAGCCGTTCGGCCAGTTTCTCTCCGGTCAATTCGCGGTCGAGAATCATCTCCGCCGCTCCCTGTTCTTCAAGCGCCTGGGCGTTCCACCGCTGGTGGTCATAGGCCGCGTAGGGATAGGGAACCAGGATCGCCGGCTTCCCGAAAACCGTCAGCTCTGCAATCGTACCTGCGCCGGCGCGGCAGAGCACAAGATCCGCGCGGGCATAGGCCTCATCCATTCGATCGATGAATGGGAGAACCTCCGCCTCAAAGGGCAGGAAGCGATAGGCAGCTTTCACCGCGTCCCAGTCCGCCTCTCCGGTCTGGTGGATCACGCGCAGCCCCGTCGCGAGATCCTTAAGTCTCTCCAGCGCCTCGACTGCACAGACATTGATCCTGTGCGCTCCGGCGCTTCCGCCAAAGATAAGCAGAGTGAATTTTTCTCCTTTCTTGATCTCGGGAAGCGGCTGCCACCGCACCGGATTTCCGGTCTCGACGACCTTGGCGCGGCAAAAGTAGGCGGCGCTTTCTTCATAGGAAGTAAAAATACGATCGACGATCCGGCCCAAAATCCGATTGGTGAAACCGGGACGGAGATTCTGTTCCATAATGGCACAGCGAATACCCTTGACTTTCCCCGCAAGGAGGAATGGGCCGGAGGCATAGCCTCCTAAACCGATGATACACTCGGGTCGATAACGCCCGATGATCTCCAGGGAACGGAAAAAGCTGAGAGGGATACCATAGAGGGCCTGCAGGAAACCGCTGAGGCCTCTCCCTTTCATGCCCCTGATCGGGATGGTCGCTAGGGAAAACCCCTCTCGGGGAAGAACTCGGCTTTCAATCCCCTGCTCGGTCCCGACAAATAGGATCTCCGTCATGGCATCTCGCCTCAAAAATTCACGCGCCACAGCCAGCCCGGGGAAGAGATGGCCACCCGTCCCCCCGCCGGCCATGATCAACCGCATTCCTACAATCTCCTGCGCGAAAGGCTGAGCAGTATCCCTGCGCTGGTCAGGTTCATCACCATAGCCGAACCCCCATAGCTGATAAACGGCAGCACCAGACCCTTCGTGGGCATCAAGCCCATAACCACTCCCATATGGACCAACGCCTGAAGACCCAACAGGGTCGTCAGGCCAAAAGCCAAGTACTGACAGAAAGGCTCCTCAATCTTCGACGTCAGACGGAATCCCCGTACGATGATGACGCCGAAAAGCGCCAGCACACCCAGGGCCCCCAAAAGACCCAACTCCTCCCCAATGACGGAGAAGATGAAATCCGTGTGGGCCTCGGGTAGGTAAAACAGCTTCTGGCGGCTCTCGCCCAGGCCGCGGCCCCAAAGCTGACCCGAGCCGAACGCGATGTAGGACTGGATAATCTGGAAACCCGCACTAGAGGCATCTCTCCAAGGGTCCATAAAGGTCAGCAGGCGGCGCAAGCGATACTCGGCCCCGACCACAGCAAGCGCTAAAACCGGCAAGGCCATCAAACCGATCGAAAAGAGATGGGAAAACTTGGCTCCACTGACAAAGAGCATGAGAAAAAGCAGCAGACCGAGAATGAGGGCCATGCCCAAGTCGGGTTCCAAAAGGATCAGTCCCAAAAAGAGGCCACCGATGATCAGATGAGGGAGAACTCCCATGCCGAAGGTCTGGACCTTCTCCCCCTTCTTCGCCAGCGAATGGGCCAGGTAAAGCACGAGCGAGATCTTGGCGAGTTCCGCCGGCTGAAAGGCGAAGCCGCCCAGAGGGAGCCAACGCCTGGCGCCGCCGCGCGATAACCCGATTCCCGGGATGAGGACCATAATCAATATCAAAAGAGTCAGGGCCAAAAGGGGATAGGCGAACCGGCGGTAAGAAGCCGCGGGAATCAAGGTGGCAATAAAGAGAAGCACCGTCCCCGCCCCTACGGCGGTGAGCTGTTTACGGAAAAAATAGGTGCCATCAGAGAAACGTTCTTGAGAATAGAGATAACTGGTGCCTAGCACCATGGTGATTCCCACAGCCAGCAGAGCAGCCACGGCAAAGAAGAGCCACCCATCTACTGCTATGCCCTCTTTCATAGATTCTGAACCAAAGTCTTAAAGACCTTCCCCCTTTCCGCGTAGTTCTGAAACATGTCAAAGCTCGAACAGGCAGGGGACAGCAGAACAATATCTCCAGGGCGGGAGCTCTGATACGCCTCTTGGACCGCCGCCTCTAGAGTCGTCACCAAGGCCGTTTCCGTGAGATGAGCCAGCGCCTTGTGGATTTTTTCTTTCGCCGCACCAAAGAGAATGAGCTTTTTGACCTTGCGCCTCACCTCATCTGCTAATATCCCGTAGTCTCCCCCTTTATCGATCCCTCCGGCGATAAGAATCACCGGCGCCGAGAAGCTGGCGAGAGATTTGACGACCGCCCCCACATTGGTGCCTTTAGAGTCGTTATAAAATCGGATGCCGTTTTTTTCGCGCACAAATTCAAGCCGGTGCTCGAGCCCAGGGAACCTTTCCATGACCCGCTGGACGATCTCTGCCGGCACGGGGATGGACTTTGCTACCGCCACCGCGGCCATCAGATTCTCCGCATTGTGGACTCCGTGGATCTTAACCCCGGAAAGAGAAAACCTCTCCTCCTGATTCTCGCCGCGCCAAATAATCTCACGTGGCGTCGCATAAACTCCTTCGCGTACCTCAGACCAGCCGAAGGAGATCACGCGCGGGCGAATCCGCTGTCTGATGGACCACACCAAAGGATCGTCCCGATTGAGGACGGCAATATCCTCATCTGTCTGAGCGTGAAAGATCCTCTCCTTGGCTTCGCAGTACGAAGCAAAATCGGGATAACGGTCAAGGTGATCCTCGGTTAAGTTCAGCAGCACGGCGATCCTCGGGCGGAACTTTTCCACCCACTCGAGCTGAAAACTACTCACCTCCACCACTCCCCACTCCCAATCATCGTCGACAAATCCGATCAGCGGCTCCCCGATATTTCCTCCCACAAAGGTCTTGAGCCCTTTGGCCTTAAGCATCTCGCCGATGAGCGTCGTGGTCGTGCTCTTACCGTTGGTACCGGTAACAGCCACCAGGGGAATCCTGAGAAATCGACAGGCTAATTCGATCTCACTGAGGATCTCAATCTCCCTTTTCGCTGCCTTCCGAAGAAGAGGGTTCTCCGCAGGAACCCCGGGACTGGGAATCAGAAGGTCCACCCCATCCAGCCAGTTCTTCTCCTCGCCGCCCAAAAGATAGCGGATAGGTAAACCAGAAAGGGCTTCTTTCTCTTTCTGAAGCTCTGTCTCTTTTCTACAGTCGCTTACCTGCACCTCTGCTCCTTGACGGACAAGAAATCGGGCCGTTTCGCTTCCCGTGCGCGCCAGCCCCAGGACCATCACTCTTTTTCCCTTCAGTTCCATGTGGAATCTTTTTTTTCATCTCAGTTTCAGCGTACTCAGGGCGACCAACGAGCAAATGATCGAAAGGATCCAAAAACGGACGATGATCTGCGGCTCGGGCCATCCCTTGAGCTCGTAGTGGTGATGGATAGGAGCCATAAGAAAAACTCTCTTGCGCCTGAGCTTGTAAGAGGCGACCTGAAAAATCACCGAGAGGGCTTCCAGGACAAAGACCCCTCCAACGATGACCAAGAGAATCTCGTTTTTGGTCATGACCGCCACAATCCCCAAGGCCGCGCCGAGCGCCAGGGAGCCGACATCTCCCATAAACATCTGAGCCGGATAGGCATTGAACCAGAGAAACCCCAGGCCCGAGGCGACAATGGCGGCACAGAGCACCGTCAGTTCCCCCACGCCGGCGACATAAGGGATCTGGAGGTAATCGGCGAACTTTAGATGACCGGTCACATAGGCAATGAAGGCATAAGTCCCTGCGGCGGTCATCACCGGTCCGATAGCGAGACCGTCAAGCCCATCCGTCAGGTTGACGGCATTCGAGGCGCCTACAATCACCAGCATGGCGAACGGGATATACCAGAGGCCCAGATCAGGATGGATGTTCTTGAAAAAGGGAACTCCGAGGACGCTGGTGAAATTGGGCTGGCGGTAAAGGATCAGGACCGCTACCAAGGACACGGCCAATTGCGAAAGGAACTTGGTGCGGGCAGTAAGACCGGAGCTGCTTTTCCGCTTGAGTTTCAAAGAATCGTCGATAAAGCCGATCACAGCAAAACCTACGATGACAAAAAGAGCAAGCGTGATATAGCGGCTCGTGATATCGGCAAGGAAAACCGTGGAGAGAGCGAGAGAGAGAATGATGAGCGTCCCTCCCATCGTCGGCGTGCCAGCCTTCGCCGAGTGGCTCGCCGGACCATCCTTGCGGATCGGTTGGCTCATTTGCATAGCCGCCAGAGAGCGAATCAGGCGAGGGCCTAAAAGAAAAGAAAGCAGCAGGGCCATCAGGGCGGCCAAGGCCGCGCGAAAGGTGATGTAGCGGAAGACATTAAAAGCCGAATAGGTGCTATGAAGCGGATAAAGGATATAATACAGCACGGCTTAGTCTTCCCCCGTTTCCTTGAGGGCCTCTAATACCCTTTCCATTTTCATACCGCGTGAGCCTTTGAACAGGAGCCACGCACCTCTTTTCACTTGCCTTCGAACCATCCGGGCAATTTCTCGATGGTTCTTTCCAACTACCACACGCTCTTCTTCCATCCCCGCGAGCAGCGCCCCTTTTTGAACTCGCCGGGCATACTCACCGAGAAGATAAAGACAATCCATGCGGTAGCGCGCCGCTTGTCTTCCCAGCTCCAGGTGGCTTCTCTCGCTCTCTCTGCCCAGCTCGAACATGTCTCCCAGAATAGCTATTTTCTCCCTCTTGCCTCCGATCTCGGCCAGAGTTTTGAGGGCCGCCTCCATAGAAGCCGGATTGGCATTGTAGGCATCGTTGATGATCCCGATCCCCTTCCATTTCTCCAGCGCCATCCGCATCGGCAAGGGCTTTACGGTCTCCAGTCCTCTGCGCACAGCCTCCAGATCCGCCCCAAGCCCATAGGCCATCGCCGCCGCCCCCACCGCATTGGAGAAGTTATGTTCTCCGCAGAGTCTAAGCCGGATGCGCCGGCGCTCGCTGCCTACTCGAAGCGTGAACTCCGTTCCTCTTATCCCCAAAGATTTCCGCGCTTCTCCTCTCACCTTGCCGCCCTTACCATAGGTGATTTTCTCTCCTTTGAACTTCTCTCCCAGACGACGCACCCACGGATCGTCCAAATTCACCACGGCGATCCCTCGGGGATTCATCATCCGGAAGAGTTCCCCTTTTTCCCGGGCCACTCCCGCAAGGCTATCGAGCCCGGCCAGGTGAGCCGGCGCCACCGAGGTAACCAGACCGAGGTCAGGATCGGCAATCTCGGTAAGGCGCCGGATCTCTCCCGGCCGATTCGTTCCCAATTCCAGGACCACTACCTTCTCTTGCCCGCGCAGACGCAGGAGCGTCTGCGGCAGCCCGACAAGATTGTTAAAGTTCCCCTCGGTCTTCAGAATCCTTCCCCTGAGCGGGTTTCCCTGAAGCGCGGCCCGCTCTAGAATCGCCGCAACCATCTCCTTCGTCGTCGTCTTCCCGTTCGACCCTGTGATGGCCAAGACCTTGGGCCCCATCGCCTTGCGACGATGATGGGCCAGATCACCCAGGGCCTTGAGCGTGTCCGGCACTTGAATCACGGTCGCGTCCTCCAGGCGGGAGAAGGCTGGCCGCTTATGAACGACCAGGCAAGCGGCCCCGCGGCGAACCGCTTCTCTCAGAAAGTCATGGCCGTCGAATCTCTCTCCCTTCAGGGCGACAAACACGGATCCTTTCACCGCCTTAGCCGAATCGGTGACGACCTCGCCAAAGACCGTCTCGCGTCCCTCGCGCAGGATCTGTCCACCGGTAGCCAAAACGATCTCTTCCCTGCTCCACATTCAAATCCAGTTGAGAGTTTTGAGTTCTTAGTTTTGAGTCTTCAAACTGAAAACTAAAAATTCACAATTAAGAACTCAGTCGTTCCAGCTCCTCCCTTGCCACTTCCCGGTCATCGAAATGGATCCGCCTTGGCCCTAGTATCTGGTAATTTTCGTGCCCTTTTCCTGCTATCAGCACCAGGTCTCCGGCGCGTGCCATCTGCAGCGCCAAATGGATGGCGGCACGGCGATCCGGCTCTACGCAATAACCCCCCTCCAATTTTGGATTTTCGATTTTGGATTTTGGACTTCGGTCGTGAGCCTCAGTCGAACGATTTTCAATCTGAGATTTGAGACCTGAGATTTGAAATTTTTTTAGGCCGGTTTTGCGGACCCCGTCTTCGATCTCCTCCAGGATTCTGACCGGCTCTTCGGTGCGCGGGTTGTCCGAGGTCAGAACTACAAGATCAGCGAGTCGCGCAGCAATCTCACCCATCAGCGGTCTCTTTCCCCGATCCCGATCTCCCCCGCAGCCAAACACGCAAACCAGTTTCGGGTTTCGGGTCTCTGGTTTCTGGTTCGTAGTCGCGGTTTCAATTGGAATTGACTCGAAACTCGAAACTCGAAACTCGAAACAGCGCATCAGCTGCCGCAGGCTGAGAAGCACCCTTTCCAGGGCATCCGGCGTATGGGCGTAATCGACCAAGACCGAGATACCAAGACTGTTTTCGATCTTCTCCAACCTACCAGGAACTGATCCCAATCGGGCGATCCCCTCCGAGATGGCATCCCGGGGCAACCCCAAACCAAATCCAACGCCAGCCGCACCCAAAATATTCTCCAGATTGGCTGCGCCGATCAGCCGAGAGGAAAAATCGATCTCTTGATCCTTCACCCGAATTTTTCCTCTAAGACCCTTGAGATCCTCCTCCAATTCCAGAGGGTGGACATCCCACTCTGGTCCCCGACCGTAACTCAAAACTTCCAATCCTAACTCTCGGATCTTTTCCAAAAGTTCCCTACCCCTGGGATCCCCGCCATGAATGACGGCAAACTTCTTGCTCTTGGAACTCGTTCTCAGGCAATTTGTGAAAAGACGGCTCTTAGCCGAAAAATAGCGCTCCATATCCAGGTGAAAATCGAGGTGGTCGCGCGTAAGATTAGTAAAAAGCGCTCCGTCGAACTCGATCCCCCTTACCCGCTCCATTTCCAACGCATGAGAGGAGACTTCCATCGCCACCGAGTTAACCCCGGCCTCGACCATCTCCGCCAAAAGGGCCTGAAGATCTATCGACTCCGGAGTGGTATGAGGGGCGGGAATTGTGCAACCCTGATATCTGTAGTTGATGGTGCCAATCACGCCCGGCACTATCCCAGCCACGGAGAAGATCGATTCGAGGAGATAGGTCACGGTAGTCTTCCCGTTGGTGCCGGTTACCCCAACCAATACCATGCGCCGACTCGGGCACGCGAAAAATAGGGCCGACCATATTCCCATAGCGCGCCTTACGCTACGTACCCGAACCCATGTGGCATCATGAGGCAGTGGAGTCCTCCGCTCCGCGACCACAGCGGCGGCGCCTCGCTGCAAAGCCTCCAGAGCGAAATCGTGTCCATCCAACCGTGCCCCGGGGACGGCAAAAAAGAGATGCCCCTTCTTCACCTTTCGCGAATCGTAGGCAAGGCCCGTGATAACTTGATTCATATCCCCCTTAACTTCTTCTACCTCCCCCGCCTCCACAAGTTCCTTAAGCCTCATTCCGGTCAACCCTGCAGGTTCAAAGTCAGCGTCTCACCCTTTCCCCAAACGGCTCCTGGGGCTGGCGATTGTTTAACGACGTACCCATTCCCGCGCATCTCCACCTTGAGCTTCAGGGCTCTTGCTTTCTCTACCGCCTCGCGCAGGCTGAGACCAACAAAGTCTGGAACCTCTGACACACCATCTCGCCGCGCCATCTCATTTTCACTCTTACGTTCCACCCGCACCAAAGTCCCCTCTTTAGCCGGTGGCAAGGGCAGGGGCTCGGGTTTATCCGGTACGATCCCTAAGTAGCGTAAAGCACCGATCGCAACGCTGCGGAAAGCCGGGGCCGCGACGACCCCGCCATAAACGTTGCCCTCCGGTTCATCCACGATTACCAGCAAGACAAGCCGGGGATCGTCTGCGGGAACAAAGCCAATGAAAGAGGCAACTCTCTTCCCGCTGGAATATCCCCCGTGGGCCAGATCTGGCTTCTGGGCTGTCCCGGTTTTACCCGCAACCTCGAACCCCTCTACGCCGGCCATGAACCCTGTTCCTCCATCGCTCACGACGCCTTTGAGGATCGAGGTCATCAAGCGGGCGGTATTTTCCGAAACAACACGGCGCACCACGTGGGGCTGATTCGCTACCAGGACTTCGCCGTCGGGGGCCACCACCCGGCGCACGACAAAGGGCCGCATGAGAAAGCCTCCGTTGGCGATGGCTCCGTAGGCCATTACGAGCTGGATCGGCGTTACTGCGATCCCCTGCCCAAAGGCGTGAGTGGCTAAGTCAATGGGAGACCAATGGTCCGGAGAGCGAATCATGCCGGTTGCCTCTCCCGGCATGTCAATCCCGGTCAGCCGGCCAAAGCCAAACCTGTCGATGTATTTGGCATACCTCTCCTTCTTGAGTTTTTCCGCCACTTTGGTTACGCCGATATTGCTCGAGTACTGGATAATCTTATAGAAGGGCAGCCAGCCGTACTCGTGCGTATCGTGGATGGTTCTTCCCGCGTAAGAATATTTTCCGAACTCGCAGTAGAAGAGATCCTCTTTCCCGACGACCCCTTCCTCCAAGGCAGCAGCGGCTAGGATTGTCTTAAATGTAGAACCGGGCTCAAAGCTGTCCGTCGCCGCTCGATTGCGCCACTGCTCGGAGGATTGGCGGGCAAAGTTGTTGGGATTGAAAAACGGATAGTTGGCGAGTGCCAGAACTTCGCCGGTGAACGGCTCCACAACCACAGCGATACCTGCTTTGGCGCGGTATTTGGTAACCGTTGCTTCCAACTGCTTTTCCGCCAAGTGCTGGATTGAGGTGTCTAGAGTTAAGTGAATGTCAGCCCCGGGCGGTATCTGAATCTCATCCAGTCCCTGGGCGAGAACCCTGCGTCCCAAGGCATCGCGCTCGATCACGGGGGAGCCACTCTCGCCGCGGATATAAGTGTCATAATACAGTTCAACACCTTCAAGTCCCTGAG
>Ga0209824_10001522_pt1 | contig 12850 bp, 14 predicted proteins | sample VDWuncwatermetaG_FD_184124 | JGI IMG/M metagenome (GOLD analysis project Ga0209824, IMG submission 184124) | Wastewater microbial communities from Netherlands to study Microbial Dark Matter (Phase II) - VDW unchlorinated drinking water (SPAdes)... ... | reverse complement strand
TATCCGTCGCCGGGATCACCCATTCGCTTGCGGGGGATGGCGCGGCGGGCGGATCTTCTTGAAACTGTTTGTGGCAGGACAAACACCACCCCATTTGCAGCGGTTTTTTGCGTTCGGCCACGCCCATGGTTTTCACGTCGCCGTGGCAATAACCGCACACCTGCTGCACCGGTTGCCCTTGCTGAAACACGAACCGTTGCACGTGCCGCTCGTGGGTGAAATAAACAAAATCCGGCAAGTCGTGTACCTTTTTCCAAGGAACCGGTTTTTTGTTTTTCCAAAATTCTGTCAGCGCGATGATGCGTTGTTTGTCCTTGCCGGCATGTTGGTGACAACCCATGCATTTCGCCAATGTGGGTATCCCCGCCACCGCGCTGCGCCGCGCATAACTGTGACAATACAAACAATTGATGCCCATGCCCCCGGCAGATTCCGCCGCCGCGTGGCGCGCGTGGGGGAAATCTATCGGCTGTTTCACCAGCGGATCGGTTTTGGGGTTGGCGGCTGCCGCCGCGAGCGCGTCCGCCGCGCTGGGCGCGGCTGGGGTGGCTGCCTGCGGCGAGGATGCCGGGTCTTTGGCAACATCGCCGGCGGCAGCAACCACGCCGATCTGGGCAAAAATTATCGCCACCACAAGCAGTATCAGCCGAACAAAATGCGTGCTGGTGCGTTTAATTACGTTGCCGCAGTTGCTGTGTTTGTCATTGAGTATTTTTTCGCTTCGCATTTTTTTGGCAATTTCTTTCATTAACGACGTGAACGTATTCTTAAAAATTTCGAGGTCAGCAACAACGGGTCGAACGGCGGCAGAAACTCGGCGCGGATCGCGCCATCCGGCCCGATCAGGTGTATCGACCCCACGTAACTCACGTCATTTGCCAGCGACACCGTGCGTTGCGGGTTGGGCACGGTCACGTCCAAATCGTCCGCCAGACGCTTGATGTCGCGTGGCGACCCGCTCACACCCACAAAACGCGGATCAAAAGCGGCCAAGTAACGCCGCAAATTTTCGGGCGTATCGCGCTGCGGGTCACCGGAAACAAACAACACTTGCGTGGTTTTGAGTGCTGCAGTTGCCGCCAGGCGTTGATACATCGTCGCCAGCGCACGTAGCGCGGCATCGCAAGGTTGCCCGCACCGCGTATCGCCCAGCATCACGAAAGTCCAACGCCCCTGAAAATTCTCTTGTGTAAAAATCTTGCCATGCTGATCCGTCAAACTAAACTCGCCTATCGGCCAGCCTTGCGCCGCCATTTCGACTTGCTGTACTTCGCCATGGTTGGCGAACGCGGGCTGCGTGCATCCGATTGCCAGCAACGCTGCGATAAAACTGCTTTTGAGTGCCGCCAAACCAGCGATAAAATTCATTTCGTCAGCTACATTTAGGAATAAAGTTAGCTTTGATACTGAGTCTAAAACCGCAAAAAGTCTCAAAAAAAACCACGCTGCGCTCACTGCTTCGCAACGTGGTTTTTCGCACTAACAGCTTAATGTCTGCCCGGATCCAGCTTGGAATTCTTGTTGGACCAAGTGATGTAGGCTTCCAGTGCCTTCATCGCGCGTCCGTTGGGGTCGATTTTCTCGCCCTCGTTCGGCTTTTCGATGCACCAGTTAATCATGTCGCGCAGCGGCACGAACTCGTTCATCTGTTCCTGGAATTTCGGGAACTCGTGCGGGTGCGTGTCGGATGCGTAGGGATGACACATGGCGCAGGCCATCGCGGTTTTCGAGAGCTTCACTTTCAGTTTTTTCTCGGTGGCACCGTCGCCGTGGAATAACAGATCGCCGATCCTGACTTCTTCCATGAACACCTCGTCGAAGGCTTTCATCTGGTCGGCGGTATGTTTTTCCTTGTGAGCCGAGGCCTCTTGAATGTCGGTAACGAATACCGCCGCTACCGCCACAACCGCCACCGCCAATGTGGCGAGCGGGAAACTATATTTCTTGCTGATCATCTTGGGTTCTCCTTTAGAGTGGTTAGCCTGAGCGCGGGCGATTAAGGACGGTCCGCGATGCGCGGGGTCAAAATCTGGTTGCGGTTGTCGGCGGTGCCATCGTCGACTGCCGCGCTCGCAAAAATATCTTTGCGCCACATTTTGTATTCGTTCTCGACACGCCCGGTGGGAGATACGCTATGCGTCGCCCAACCCACGCCGTCGAAAGGATCGCCCGGGTCGGCGCGCACCATGGCTTTGGTGAGAATCGGCACGCCTTCGGGCGCGTACGGCCACGGCCAGGAGGTCGCCAACATGCCGATGGAGCGCATTTTGCCGACTTCGTTGTAGAGCACCTGGTGGGTGTGGCCGTGGATGTTGGTGACTTTGCTGTAGGGCTTGAGGATTTCGTGGACGGCGCGCCAGTCGCGCACCCAGAAATTCCAGTTGGGGTAGTACTCGTAGAGCGGGTTGTGGCTGAATATGACTGTGGGTTTGTCGCCCCAGCTTGCCATGGTGTCGCTGAGCCATTTGAGTTGTTCCGCGCCCAAGCCCGCCCAAGCGCCGCCCAGCGTGCCGTCGAGGGTGGCCATGTGCCCCATGCGATCCACCGCGCTCATTTTGCGCGAAGTCCAAAAATCATCGGCGCGGCTGACGGTGTCGAGGCCGATGAAACGCACGCCTTTGTGGTCGAAGAACCAGGGCGACGCGCCGAAAGTGTTGTTCCAGGTCTTGCCCATGTCGAGGTACCAGTCGTGCTCGCCGGGGATAAACACTTTTTTGATTTTGACCTCTTTGAGCAACTCCGCGCCCAAACGAATTTCCACCGGGTCGCCCAACTGCGCCAAATCGCCGCCGAAGATCATGAAGTCGGCGGGCGGGTTCATCGCCTGCACTTCCTTGAACGCGCGCACGGTCTTATCGACAAAGCGCGTGTTGACTTCTTTCGGGTACAAATGCGTGTCCGATACCCACGCGAATTTGAAGCTCGGCCCGCCCTGCGCGAACGCCATTTCGATGGTGCTCATCGTCGGGAACAGCCCCGCTGCCGCCAAACCCGCTCCGCCCATCAGCGAACGGTTCAGAAAGGTGCGGCGGGTGATAATCGTCGAAGGGTCGGGGCGATCCCCCTCCGGGTTCAGCGTTTTAACCACTTCGCGTTGCAAAAGCTTGTGTTCGCTCATAATCTCCTCCTTGAGTTGTGAATCGAAAATCAATCTACCGGACAACATTGGTGCTGTGCTGCTGTTTCCAAGTAATCGCGGTCTGATGACCGCTCCTACAAGCTTGCTACTGCTTTTTCAATTCGACGGCGACCTTGACCGCTTCGCCCGACTTGACGGTCACCACCGTCTCGGTGTCGCCGGTGTAGCTTTGCGAGGTCACCAAGGTGTATTTTCCCGGCGGCACATCGCCGATGCTGAAACTGCCATCCTTTTTGGTGAGCGCGTAATAAGGGCTGTCGGCCACGTAGATGTAACCCAGCATCCAGCCGTGCGAATCGCACTCGACGCGCACCATGCCGGTCTTGTCCAGTTTCTGCGTGATGCGCTGGTTCTTGTTGGGCAAGGCAACGTTGAAAGCGGTGCGCTTGGCGTAGAAACCGTGAGTGTTATGCAGCACCGGGTCGGTGTTCACCACGTCGATGGAACCGGCGCGCATCACCTGCATCGCGGGCTCAAACATGCAACTGACGTTGTCGATTACTGGCTTCTTCTCGGGCTTGCCCCAAGCTTTGCCTTTGGTGACCTCCTTCAAATAAACCACGGCATCCTGCACCCCTTTATCCGCGCCGACGCGAATCAGGGCTTCATCGCGCACCCCGCCGCAGACTTCTTTGTCTTTGGTGGGGATGATTTTTTTGGTGGGGACATCACCCAGAAAAGTAACTTTGCCTTCGATTTTGCCGCCGTCCTTGACCGCGACAACGTCGTAGGCGAAGGCGGGCGTGCCGAGCAACGCGGCAGATAATGTGACGCTTTGCAGCAACTTGCCGAAATGACGGGGGGTGAGGTGACGGGTGGTGCGATTTGCTGATTTCATCTATGCGTTCTCCTGTTAAATGGTTTGGCAACACGTTTTTTGCTGCTAATTTCCCGACCTATTTTCTAGACTCGTTATACGCATTAGATGCTTAATAGTGCCTAGCCTTTATTTGATAATTAGATTTGTTAAGAACGAAATCTACCGATGTTTATTTTGGTTGTCAACGAATATCTGTATATAAGCTATTGATTATTATGGTAGATTGTGATTTTTGTATGATTTTTTTGTAAATTTTTTGTGACGAGAAATGCGCAACCCCAGTCAGGGAGCGAGAAATTAAAAACGGGAGGTCGAGGGGGAAAAACGGGGGAAATGCTAAAAAACCGAAGGGAAGGTATTAAAGACCGGCATCAACCTGCCGCGATCCGCAGTTAAGGCTACTGCAAATTTGGGGGCCAAGCCACAAAACTGTTAGATTTGTCACCACCCACCGTTCGCCCTGAGCCTGTCGAAGGGTGCTAGTGGTTCGACAGGCTCACCACGAACGGCTTAATCTAACAGTGTTGGGCCTAGCCATGATTTTTTGGGATGGCTGGTCGCTTATGTCGTTTGCACGTTGACGCGCGCGGCCAGCGCACACAACAACTCATAACTCACCGTGCCCGCCGCTCGCGCGACTTCTTCGACCGGCAAGCCCTGCCCCCACAACGTCACCGCGCTGCCGGTATGGGCGTGTGGCAAGTGGCTCAAATCGACGTGCAGCATGTCCATCGAGACGCGCCCCAAAACCCGGCTGCGCGCGCCATCGACCAAGATCGGTGCGCCGCCGCCAGCACCATCGCCGGGCTGTCTCGAAACATCGCGCGGATAACCGTCGGCATAGCCCGCCGCGACGATGCCGACACGCATGGTGCGGTCGGCGCAAAACGCGCCGCCGTAGCCGACCCTGTCTCCCGCTTTGAGATGCTGCACGGCGATGATGTTGCTGCTCAAGGTCATCGCCGGTCGCAAGCCCAGTTGTTCCGCGCTTTGATCGGCAAAGGGGGACGCGCCGTAGAGCATGATGCCGGGGCGCACCCAGTCGGAATGCGTTTTGGGGTAGCGCAGGAGGGCGGCGGAGTTGGCGAGCGAGCACGGTATTGGCGAGCGAGCACGGTAAATTGCGGCCACCCGCCAGCCCGGTAAAGGTATGTAGTTGCTCGGCTATGCCCGCCGCCTCGTCGGCGCTGGCGAAGTGTGTCATCAGCGTGATCTCGCCGACGACGCGGCAGGCGCGCAGCGTTTCGAGCGCGGCTGGAAAATCTGCGGGGCTGAAACCGAGGCGGTTCATGCCGGTGTTTATTTTGAGGAACACCGGCAGCTTGTTGCCCTGCCCCGCCCCCTTACTGGCCTGCGCCAGCATTTTCAGTTGGTCGCCGTGATGCACCACAACACCGAGGTGGTGTTGTACCAGCAGCGGGATTTCGGTGGCCGCAAAAAAACCTTCCAACAACAAAATAGTCTGCCGGTAACCGGCATCGCGCAAAGCGATCGCCGCCTCCAATTCCATCACCGCAAAACCTTCGGCGCGTTTCAAGCCCTCGGCGGCGCGCAGCAGACCGTGCCCGTAAGCGTCGGCTTTGAGCACGGCCAGGATGCGCGTTTGCGCCGAATGGCGGAGGTGGCGGCGCACCACGCCGAGATTCTGTTCCAGCGCGGAAATGTCGATGCGGGCGTTAAGGGGACGCGGCATTTTTAGTTTCACCAATTAGTTTCTGGTAACGCTGCTCGAACATTTTTTCGATTTCGAGAATCGTTTCTGCGGCGGGCTTGCCGCCGACCAAATGTTGCGACATAAAGTGCGCCGTCTCGTGCAGCAAGCCGGAATGCTCGAGCATCGGGTAGGTTTTTCGCAAGCGTTGTATCGCTTTGACGACGCTCTCTTTTTCCGGTTTTGGGATTAAAAGCGGCGCGGGTATTTCATCGGAACGCTGTGTTTCATCGCCGCCGCGCTGGGTCAGAAACTCGGCAAAATCGATGACGCTGGCGCGTTGCGGCGCGGGTAATTTGCGCCAGTGCGCGAGCAGTTTTTTTTCGGCGGGAGTCATGCGGGTGAAATTATGCCCATTACGCCTTGTCGGGCATGGCTTGCTTGATGTGTTCGAGCGAAAATTGGACAAACGCGGTCAACAGGCGCGAACGGAATTTCTGTTCGGGGCACACCAGCGTCAAGCTGCGGATCAATCTGGGTTTGAGCGGCACCGCCACCAAGGTTCCTAGACGCAGTTCTTTGACGATGGTGGCGCGCGACACGATGCCGAACCCCAGGCCGGTTTCGACGATGCCTTTTACCGCATCCGGGCTGCCGAGTTCCATGACGATGTGCAGCGTGTCCAGCGCGATCCCCGCATCCAGAAAAAACTTATCGACAAATTCTCGCGTACCGGAGCCGTGCTCGCGGCTGATATAAGGCAAAGCCGCCAATTGTTGCGGCGTGACCCCAGACACTTTTGCCAGTTTGTGGCTGGGGACGCAGATCACCACCAGTTCGTCCTCGGCGCAAACTTCGTTGCTCAGCATGGAGGTATGCGGCGGGGACTCGATGAACCCCGCATCCAAAGCATGGTCGGCGACGCGGCGTTCGATGACTTCGGAGTTGGCGACGATCAGCCGCAATTCGACTTCCGGATAATGTGATTTGAATTCGCCGAGGACGCGCGGCAAGATAAATTCGGCAAGCGTGGTGCTGGCACCGATCAACAACGGCCCGCCGATGACCCCGTTGATGTCGCGCATGCGCGAATCCAGTTCGCCCGACAAGGCGAGAATGCGTTCGGCGTAATGCAACACCAGTTCGCCCGCCGGGGTCAGCGCGATTTTGCCGTGGCTACGATCGAACAGGCGCGCATTGTAACGTTCTTCAAGCTGTTTGACCTGAAACGTCACGGCGGGCTGCGTCATGAACAGCGCGTCCGCAGCCTTGGTGAAACTCAAATGCTTGGCCACTGCATGAAAAATCTGTAGTCGTCGGTCTGCCATGAAAAATTCCTCGATATCAAGGTGTGTATTCAATCATAATTCAATGGCCAGCGGTAGGGGCAACTGCAACTAACGGTCACCTCTAAAAATTCAAAATTCTAAGCAAAACGAGGCGCGAGCAAAAAATGTTGACGCAGCATATGTATGATATGTAAGGAAACATTTTTTGTGAGCAACGAAGTGTTGCGACGAAATTTGGATTTTTAGAGGTGTCCAAACGGCTGACGCGCAAACCGTTTCCCGACAAGCCGCCAACTTTTCTGGTATAAAAGCCGCTGACCAAAAAACACTAGTTAGAAATAAAGGCGACAGGTGCAATAGCGTGGTGGTTGATTTTGTAGGAGCGGGCTTGCCCGCGATAGGCGTAGGGGCGGGTTGCACCCGCCCAGGGCGGGCGCAGCCCGCCCCTACGGTGCTTCACATCTACCTTACGGGTGTAACCTAAATTTCTGACTGCTGTGTAATTCGTGGCTAAAAAAAGTTTTCAGGTTCGGGGAGAACAGTTTGAATCGTGGATTCTACATCATCATGGCGGCGCAGTTTTTTTCGTCGCTGGCGGACAACGCGCTGCTCATCGCCGCCATCGCCCTGCTCATCGACTTGCACGCCCCCAGTTATCTGACCCCGCTACTCAAATTCGTGTTTGTACTTTTTTATGTGATATTCGCGCCTTTTGTCGGCGCGTTCGCGGATTCCATGCCCAAGGGGCGGGTGATGCTGATCAGCAACGGCATCAAAATCGTCGGTTGCAGCTTGCTGTTTTTTTCGTACCACCAATACCTCGCGCTCGCCGCCTACGCCGTGGTCGGCCTCGGCGCGGCGGCGTATTCGCCCGCCAAATACGGCATCCTCACCGAGCTTTTGCCAGCCGACAAACTGGTGGTCGCCAACGGCTGGATCGAAGGCTTGACGGTCGCCTCTATCGTGCTCGGCACGGTGCTGGGCGGGTTGCTGATCTCGCCCGCGATTTCGGCCAAGATACTCGCCTTCAATTTCCCCCTCATGCAAACCGGTGTGGACACGGCGGCGGAAGCGTCGATCTTGCTGATCGTGGTGTTTTATTTTATCGCCGCCGCGTTCAACTGCTACATCCCCAACACCGGTGTCGATCATCGCATCCTCAAGAAAAATCCGGTGTTTTTGTTCCACGAGTTCTGGCATTGCGTGAAGCTGCTGTGGACCGACAAGCTCGGGCAAATCTCGCTCGCGGTCACCACCTTGTTCTGGGGCGCGGGGGCGACGCTGCAATTTATCGTGATCAAATGGGCGGATGTCGCGCTCGATTACCCCTTAAGCAAAGCCGCGCAGTTGCAGGGCGTGGTCGCCATCGGCATCGCCGTCGGCGCGGTGCTGGCCGCGCGGCTGGTGTCGCTGCGGCAATCGGTCAAAGTCATTCCGCTGGGCATCGCCATGGGCATCATCGTCACCACCATGATCGGCGTGCGCGACCTGTGGCTGGCGGTGACGCTGCTGGTGGTGATCGGCAGTCTGGCGGGATTTTTTGTGGTGCCGATGAACGCGCTGTTGCAGCATCGCGGCCACATCCTGATGGGCGCGGGGCACTCCATCGCGGTGCAGAATTTTAACGAAAACCTGAGCATCCTCACCATGCTGGCGCTCTACGCGGCGATGGTGAAACTCGAAGTCCACATTTACATCGTGATCGTGCTATTCGGCGTGTTCGTCGCCGCCACCATGACGCTGGTGCGCAAGTGGCACCTGCTCAACCAAAGCAAAGAAGATTCGCTGCATCTCATCGGGTCGGGCAAACATTAAGGAACCACTGATTTACTCCACTTTTTCTAAACGCTCGACCAGTCATGTCCCAACACTGTTAGATTAAGCCGTTCGTGGTGAGCCTGTCGAACCACTAGCACCCTTCGACAAGCTCAGGGCGAACGGTGGGAGAGAAAAATAGGGGACGAAAATAGGGGACAGACCACGTTTTCTGCTAACATAACACCACCCTAAACACACCAACTGCCGTCATGCCGCGCCGCGCTCGCCTCTCTATCCCCGGCATCCCCTGGCACATTATTCAGCGCGGCAACAACCGTTCGGTCTGCTTCCATGCCGAACAAGACTTTCAGTTTTACCTGCATTACCTGCAAGAATTCTCCGTCAAATTCGGCTGCGCCATCTACGCCTACGTGTTGATGACCAACCATGTCCACCTGCTACTCACCCCGCAACGCCCCGACAGCGCCTCCCTGCTGATGAAACATCTCGGTCAGCGCTACGTGCAATACATCAATCGAACCTACCAGCGCAGCGGCACATTATGGGAGGGGCGCTTCCGCTCCTGCCTCACGCAAACAGAAGACTACGTGCTGGCCTGCTACCGCTACATCGAACTCAACCCGGTGCGCGCCGCGATGGTCAACAGGCCGCAGGATTATCGCTGGTCGAGCTATCACAGCAACGCGCTGGGCAAAGCCAGTAGCCTCATTGTTCCGCATGAGGAATACCTGCTGATCGACCGAGAGCAAGAATCCCGACTCGAAGCCTACCGCACATTATTCAAAGCGCCTCTTGATGAAGAGATCGTCGGACAGATACGCAACGCCACCAACGGCAACTTCGCCTTGGGCGGCGAGCGCTTCCTGCGTGCAATCGAAACTGCATTAGGGCGGCGGGCGCGGCGCGGGCAAGCGGGCAGGCCGAGCAACAGTCCCAATGGTGATGAAAACCAACTCGTCTTGCTGTGAAGTCGTCTTGACACTCAAAAGTGAACGGGATAGGGTGCGAGACACCAATCTACCAAGGGTGAAAGCGATGCGAATGAAAATTGGCTGCGTTGCGGTGCTGGTGGGGGCGATGGGAGTCGTGACGGGAGCGGCGGCGAACGAGAATACGGCGGGCGTGGAGGGAAAACGTGGTCTGTCCCCTATTACACAGATTTGATTCACTGCTGCGCGATCTTCAGATTGGCTTCCTTCCATGCCACGATGGACAAATGTCACCAGACCCGTGCTCTGGTCTTGAACAGCAATCCCGTAGTATCCATTTTGGCTGAACGGCACCCCGTTTGCATCAAGGGTCGAATCGGATGTGCCAATGACTATAAATGTTGTTCCATCAGGGCTGGTGGCTGTCTGTCCCACCGTGCGGTTGCTATAAACATAGTCGCTTAAAAAAGCGGCGTCACCGGGGTTCAAATGTTGCAAAGCATTGTGGGACATGGCGGTTTCTCCTATTTATCTAAGTGAAAAAGGGGTGTCTTGGCAACGCGCTTCTCCGCGCTTCAGGAGTGCTAGGCAATCGTTATCGCGCCGCCACTTGAGCCGACGACGGTTGTATTCGTCCCAGATCGTACTATTGTTTTCATCCAATTGCTTGAGCCATGGTTTGATGGGATCGAACAAGCCTTCTGGAAGATCGAGTTTGATAAATTCTGAGCTTTCTATAGGTGTATTTGGATCCCCTTTATCGGCAGGGAAGAACCATAGCTGCGGGTCAGGAACCATGGTCGCTTGTCTAAGCGTCCCGCAGCCCAATATCCCAACGTGAAGATATGATATTCCCGGTACAAGGTTGCGGCGGAAAGATTGCAGGAAATTGGATGCTTGAAAACCGCTTTCAAAAAATTTATAACCGGCATTGGTGATATAGCCCCCCATCCGTGCTAACAATCCCCAGTACTCAGAATAGCGTTTGCGATCTTGTTCCGACCAGCGCAGCATGGTGTTGGAAAAAAAATATTCTTCATGTTTTGGCATAACGACACTTTCAAGAGATTTTGGATAATAAATAGGTATCGCATCATCCAGATACACCTTCAGGCTACAACCGTAAGTGGCTTTTTTCATATCCACCACCAACTCTATCGCATGAACGCCCTCGGGCAGCCGGTTTTTCGGCATATCGGGTAATTCCGGCAGTTTGAAGCGTTGCGCGAAGGCTTTGGTATAAACCACGCCGCGCATTTTTTCTATGGGCAAATCCGGCAGTTTGAGGTCTTGCTTGATTTGCTCTCCGGTAAATTCGCCTTTTTCCTCGCGAATACCTTGTGCTCTGCCCTCTTCTGCCGCTAAACCAAAAAACATGGATAGCAGCAAATGCAAGACAAATATGTGTTTCCCGACCGCCGCATAAAAGGCGGATGCCCCTAGATCGAAATGAGGAAATAGGGGACAAACCACGTTTTTTTTCATCACGCTATTCTCCTTGTTCCAAACACAGCATCATTCGCCGCGACCATCACCCCCGCCACCAGCGTGGCGTGGTTGCTGAAGCGTTCTTCGCTGCCTTCGCCCGCAAGCTGTCCGGGAGTGCTGTTGGCGAGCCAAGCCGCGTCGATATTGGCCTGCAGGTCGGCATGGCGGTAATCGAGGACTTCGCGCGAGACGGCGAACGGCCCGCCCGGCTCGAACTGGCCTATCCTCACGCCTTTGCCCGTATAGTCCTGCCACACCGGGATGACGTTGGTGTCGGACAGATACCATTGGTCGGTCAGCAGCGGGTCGCCCGGCATCTCCGGGGTTTTGAGATAGACGTTGGCGTGCATCGTGCCGCTGTTGTCGGGGTCGCCGATCTGGGTGACGGTGGCGGCGGCGGTGCCGTCAACATCCTTGACCGTGTACTGAAAACTCATCACGCCCGTATAAGCCGCATCCGGCCTGAACAGCACGTCGCCGCTGCTGCTGAGGATGGCTTGCCCGCCCTGGACATTGCGCCAGGCGGCGGCGATGACGGCAGCAGTGGTTGTAGCGGCGGCGATGTCGAGCGGGGCGATGGCCGCGCCGCTCTTGTCTTTGAGCGAGGTGATCTTGAGCGCGTCGTTCTGCCAGTCGCGGTCGTTGCCGGTGAGGCTGGTGCCGCTGATCAGAAAACTGTTGGCGAAGCTCTTGCCCTGATAGGTGATGGTGCTGCCGATGCGGTTGGCGACGGTGATGACATCTTCGACCACCAGCGGGCTGTCCAGCCCGATGTCCGCCGCGCCTTCGCCCGGCAGGTCCAGAAAACTCACGTCCCTGAAACTGGCGTTCTCCACCCCCGTCAAGAAGTCGGTGCCGTCGCGCCCGCTCACGGTGTCGGCGACCCACACACCTTCCGCGGTGCGGGTGATGCGGGAGCAAAAACCGGGGTCAGTGCGAGGTTTTATCCGATCCCCCTCAAACATCCAAACCATATTGTTCTCCTCGCGTCGTTACGTTCCCTTCTTTGCGGGGTCGTCCGTTTACACCGGGGCGAACACGCCGATGCGTCGCTGATTCTATTTGATCTTTGAATCGCTCCGAGCCGAGCACGAGTCCCTGATTGGTTGCTTGTCGAATCTCCGCCAGTGCCTTTATATCAAGTATCGCGTCGCACAAGCCGCGATAGCGCTCTGCGCGTTCTTGCGATGATGCGCCTAACCGCTCATAACAAGGGTGGTGGGTGAGTCCGGCGATGTCTTCGGTGCGACCGTGATGCCGGTAGCTCGACCAGCGATAATCTTCGGGGTGCGCGACCATGCCCGCCCGCACCGGGTTATATTCGATGTATTGGTGCAATTTGAGCAGATACGCTTCGCTGTCAACCAGACAAGATTTATAGCGCCCTTCCCACAGCGTGCCGCTGCGCCGATAAACTTTGTTGGTGTGGTTCACGTAGTGCCGTCCAACATGCTGCATGAGCCGCGACACGGCTCCCGCTGTTGCTGGCGTGACCAACAAATGCACGTGGTTGGTCATCAGGCAGTAGGCGTGAACCGCAACACCGTTGCTTTGTGCGCCTTCGCGCAGCCAGTGCAGGTAGGCCGCGTAATCGGCTTCGGCAAAGAAGCACGCTGCACGGTTATTGCCGCGCTGGATCACGTGCTGCGGGTTGCCTGCCATGTCAAATCTTAATCGTCTGGGCATCTTGCGCTCTTAATTCATAACCTCACACTGACCCCGGTTTTTCGCCGGAGGAATTGATAACGATTTCAG